>Ga0247808_10001923_pt1 | contig 10074 bp, 7 predicted proteins | sample UWRJL089202R1_FD_179914 | JGI IMG/M metagenome (GOLD analysis project Ga0247808, IMG submission 179914) | Plant litter microbial communities from Arlington Agricultural Research Station in Wisconsin, United States - UWRJ-L089-202R-1 | ecosystem: Environmental > Terrestrial > Plant litter >... | reverse complement strand
AAACGTACAAGGCGATGAACGGGATATCATTATTTTCTCCGTGGCTTATGCCAGAAACAAAGAAGGAAAGATTGTTACACAATTTGGTAGTCTGAGTCAGGATGGCGGTGAAAACAGATTGAATGTCGCCGTGACCAGAGCAAGAGAAAAAGTGATTGTAGTATCCAGTATATTACCGGAAGAATTGAAAGTAGAGCATCATAAGAATAAGGGTGCGGAATTATTGAAACAATACATGCAATTGGTTTATGAAGCCAGTGCGAAAAGAATGAATAAAGCGGATTTGATGCAGCCCGGTATTCGCTTTGAGAAGAATCATTCTTTAAGCGATGTCGTGTTACATACTTCCAACGATCATTATACCAATTCTTATTTCTCTGACCTACAAGAAAAGAATATGCCGGAGCATTTGGTATTCACAGACGACCAGCGTTATTTTTATTCCCCTTCCGTAACAGATTGGCATGCTTACAGTCCAAAGCTTTTTATACAAAAAGGCTGGAAGGCAGATCGGGTGTATGCGCGGAATTATTGGTTTGATCGTGAACGTTTTTTTGAGCAATTGAAATAACGAGAAGAATTAATTACAGTAGAGACATAATGCATTGTGTTTCTACCAATCTTCTGGCCCCTAAATCCCCTAAAGGGGACTTTGCCTATGGATTTTATTTGCTATAGGGATTTCGTCCCTCCGGGACTCATGCGTTCTAATGTTGTATCCTCGTCACAGAGTGACGAAATCCCTATAGAATTTATTTTATTTATTTTTTCAAGTCCCTTTAGGGGATTTAGGGGCAGGACAGTATAGAGTGCGAGCACCATTATGGAATATACAATCTAGTATTTGAATCATTAAAGAAAAATAACCCCAAAACTCGTAAACAAATAAACAATGCAAATCGCATAACTCAGTTTGCGGACATCCATTGCTTTCAATTCTTCCGGTTCATAAATCGCGTTGACAGCAATCACAATCCCGAAATTGATGAGTACGATGATAAAGGTAATCCAAAAGAGAATATCAGCTCTTGTCAAACTATCCGATGAAGGAGTAGAAGCAGAGAAAGAAATAGAGAAGGCGACGATCGACATGAAAACCCCGATGCTTACTTCTCCCAGGTTTTCAAAGGAAATGTCTTTCAGGAATAACAAGGTACAACTGATTAAGCCGATCAAGATCAGCGGCAATACAATTTCCAGCATCGGTTTCAATACTTTTCTACTGATGTCCAGGCGGAAATAAATATTTTTGAATTCGCTCAGTTTGTCTTCATCAATATCCGGATCACCGTGCATCCCTCGATTGATTTCGTTGTCTACTGTGACGTAGAATTTTTCTTTGTTCCATTCTGTAATTTTAAAAGACTCCAGTCTTTTATCATCCTTGACAAAACTTTTCTGGTCAAAAGATATTTTAATTTTATCTGAAGGATTCAGGATTTCAGCGCGGATGTAAATTTCTTGTTTGTCGAATGGGTATTTATTGAGGTTGAAATTCACATAGAAAATTCCGGAAACTTTGTAGAGCTTGTAAACCGTGGATCCGTGTCTCTTTTCAAAGATCAGTTCCCGTGAACTTTCACTTTGTTTCATGTTTTGAAAAATGATGTGTTTCTCCGCATCCAGGTTGGCAGAATCCAGTTTTACCCAGTAATAGAAATCTGAAGTAAAGGAATTGCTGTTCATGTCGATGTCGTAAATATCTGCGATCTCCATTCCAAAAAAGAGATTGGGAATGACATCGCGTTTTTCATTCAGTTGTAAAGGATAAGAATGCAGTTTACCGGAAGCATATTCGGTGAAGTATAACTCAGGCAATACAGTAAGAGTGCTGTCATAGATATACAGCTCGTCCATTTCTACAATCGTAGACTTAGGCAGGCTTCTGAAATAAGTAATGAAATCTTCTTTGCGTAAAAAGGAAGTATCGTTTTGGTATTCAAATTTATTTTTGATCATCTCCACTGCATCGTAGCAGCGCTCCACAAACATACTGTGGTTAGGATTTTGAAAATAAACCGGATATTTGTGTCTGAATTTATCAATGTCTACAGACATTTGTTTGGTCAATGCGTCCGTAGGATTGCTGCAAATGATGAGACGGTTATTGGTCTTGTCCCCAAACGTTTTGATGTCGTCGTGGTTGACAATGTAAGAGTGACCGATCAGTTGTATACTGTCGCAGGTTTTATCCAGGTAGTCGAGTAAATTATTGCCGACTGCTGCATGTGTATTGATCAATGTCCAGGTCGTTTTTTCATCCGGATTTTTAGTGTAGAAATCAGCAAGCTCATTATACAATGCGGTAGAGTCTTGTGGCTTAAATTCTTTTCCTTTCAACGAAAAGAGTTTGTTGACGGCAATTTTTTCATCTGCCAACGCTTTAAGGTACAATTCATGCAAAGGATAATCGGTTTCTGATACCATGTTCACTCGTTGCACTTTGAGCACTTTTTTCAAAAAGGCTACCATGTCCAAAGGCGTATGATCGTGACTGCCGGTAAAGATTACATTGTTACCAAAGTCTTCATTGTTTTTATCGGCATTGATGGAAATGACAGGGATGTTAAGGTTCTTAATGGTTTCACTACATTCTTTCAAGTGAACGCCCCAGGTATTGTCGATGACTAAAACAATCGAAGTATCTTTCGCGATTTCTCTGTACAACGAATCACTGATACGTCCGGACTTCTCACAATCAAATATTTTTAGTTTGAGTTTATGGTGCGGCAAGTCTACCTGCTTCAGGTATTCGGAGAGCACGGCATCATGCAACAAGTCGAAAGGGTTTTGCTCTTGTTTCTCTTTTGCGATATTTTTAGTGGCATCTGTATAGCGGCCAATATAGGCGATGTATTTGGTGGTTTTACCAATGTCATGCGAAGAGTTCGCATTTACTTTTTGATAAGTATAAATACCGATCAACGTAAGAATACAGATAGAAGCGACGGACAGTATAAAACGATTGTTTTTAAAAAAGTTCATGGCCTCTATCAGATGAGTTTGGTAACGATGTTGTGGTGCGTCTTTTTATAGGTGCCATATTTTTTGCACAAAAAGAAAAACAAAATGCAGGAAAGTATCCAGATGGCATACACAACAGGTAGCGAATAGCCTATCGTGGTGCGGTGTCCAAGGTCCATCCATTGTTCATGGCTTTCAGGATTGGTCAAACTAAACAAGAAAACAGAAAGCGCATGGAAGAAATACAAATGCAAAATGTAATAGAACATCGGCACCTGACCGAAGGTTATCAGGATTTTGGAAAGTCCGTTTTTTGTTTTTTCAGTTAGCGCCAATAAAGCAAAACCGATCCCTAAAGTCACCAGACAATAATGCAAAGAGAAGGGATACTTGGAAACATCGAAGAAGGACATGATGTTCTGAGCGGTTGTTTCCTGAAACGCAAATTGTTTGAGGTCGCCGTAACTATTGGTGAAGCGAAGCACAATAAAAACAGTTAAACAACTCAATCCGGTAATCAGCAAATACGAAAATCGCTTTTGCGCATCGAAGTCTTTTGTATACCATTTGCCCATGAAATACCCCAACAGCATCACGCCCAATGCGGGCAGTAAGGGATAAAGTATAAATACAAAGAACTGATCCGTGATGATTGTTTTAGAGGCTACATGCAGAAAAGACCAGATCACCTTGGTGACAATGGATTGATCAAAAAGTACATGATCCATTGTGTTGTGCAGTACTAAAATAAGGATAGCCACAATACCCGATAACTTTTTAGGCAAATAGACAAAGAGTGCCATCAGAACCATGCTCCATCCGATCACCCAAATGACGGCACCCATGATGTAGTGTGTATCAATGGAGAAATGCCAGGCAAAACGGATAAGCGTAAGTTCGAGCAGTACCAACCAGAGCCCTCTAAAAAAAACATAAGACGAAGTCTCCGCTGTACTTTTCTTTTCCTGGTATAAAGAAATGGAAATGCCTGCGAGCAGCAAGAAAAGAGGAGCACACAGATGTGTGATCCAACGGGTAAAGAAGAGTGCTAAATTACTTTGATGAAGGTCTTCCGGAGAAAAGCGGAAGGCATCGATGTGAAAAAAATCACGGGCATGATCCAATGCCATTAAGATCATGATGAGTCCTCTCACCACATCTAAACTTGCAATGCGTGGTGAAGGAATGGCTTTCATGGATGGGGAACAGGCAGTCGGAAATACAATTGATCAGAACCCTGGCGTTTTTTATTCAGCACCGCAACGATACGGTTGTTGTCTTGCTCTGCGATGGTTTTGTATTTGATCTGAAGGTATTTCAATACTTCAATGGCATCGTTATAACTCACTACAACAAACGGGGTTTCTTTGAATCCGTTACCGGAACTCAATACGCATTTCACGAAGAGCCTGTACTTTTGTTTGTTGAAGGATTCTTCGTCCGGTCTTTTCAGCGCGTAACAGGAAAAGCTTTTTTCAAAATAAGCAGTGATGCTTACCGGATGGAAGGCAAGTAATGTATCGGCCAGTTCATAGGCTTGAATAAATTCCTGCAGCAAGTTATGTTCTTTGATGTTTTGTTCGAGGCTGTCGATCCACTCCAGTTTATAGGAGGGTTGTTCAACAGAACCATAGTATAAGGTTAAAAAATCTGTGCGTTGTAAGGTACTGTCTGACTGTCTCAGTTTTTCCACCAGTTGCTTGTAGTGAATTCTTCCGGCGGAAGAAGAAGTGGTATGGGCTATAGAGTCCGTGTTGATTTGCGCATGCGCCAGTGAAAGGGGCAGGAGGAACAAACAACAAACACATGCAATCCATTTAGTCATGTTTCAAAATACTGATGCCCATGTCGCTGATGCCTGCTATGGTATCCTGGCGCATGTACTGTTGCAATTGTATGGTGTACTTTCCTTTGTAAGGGAAAGTCATGTTGCTGTCTGATAAAATTGTGTAATCGTATTTGTGTCCCCAACCGCTGCCTTTTGGTTCACCTGTTTTTTCATCAAACAAGTACATGCCTTGTAATTTCGAAGACAATTGTTTTCCGTTGGAGTCCAGCACAGCACGTTTAATGTACAGGTTACAATAAGGATACTCCTTCGTATAGCGCGTCAGGTACTGCAGCGTATACTTACTTTTTTCATCGTCTATTTCCAGCGGGAAAGAGATTTTGTTGGATGGTATCCATTCATCATCCGCTATTTCCTGGTAGTCATGAAAAACTTTTCCTTTCTCACTGCATGAAAAAAGAAATGCAACAATAGAAAAAAGGAAGAGCTTATTTTTCATTTTCATTCGGCGATGAAGTGTTATCAGTCGGTTTATTCGGATTGTTATTGGATCTGTTTGGCTGACCACCTTGAGGTCTCGGACCGTTGTTTTGTTGTCTGTTAGGATTTTGATTTTGCGGACGTGGTTGTCCCTCGCGGTTTTGTTGCGGAGGTCTTGATTGTCCTTCTTTATTTTGCTGCGGAGGTCTTGGCTGACCTTCAGGACGTGGTGTTTGTCCTTGTACATTTTCACGCTGCGCGTTTCCTTCTCTCGGAGGTCTGTTTTGATTTTGATTTTGTGGACGTGGTTGTTGTCCCTCGCGATTTTGTTGCGGAGGTCTTGGCTGTCCTTCTCTGTTTTGCTGCGGAGGTCTTGGTTGTCCCTCTCTGTTTTGCTGTGGAGGTCTTGGATTGCCTTCACGGTTTGGATTTTGTGGACGAGGTTTAGACTGTTGTCCTTCTCTCGGTTGGTGCTCCGAACGCGCAGGGCCCGCAGGTCTGGTAGAGTTTGGATTGGGTCTTGGCTGACCAGCTTCCGCTACTACGGCAGGATTAGATCCATCAGAAGACTTTTTCTTTTTCTTCTTGCGCTTAGTTTTATTTGCTTGAAATTTATCATCGAAACGAGCCAGCTCGCTTTTTTCTTTGATGAATTCTGTTGTGATTTTACTTTTCTCCAGATCGTTGATCAGATCCGCCGGTTTTTTACTTTCCGCATTCATCGCCTGAATGTGGTGGACGCGGTCTACAGGTATAGCGATCCAGTTGGTAGGTTCGTCTTCGTAAGAGAACCACATGATCTTTTTGAAGATGTCTGTTTTCTGAATGCTGGCTCTCCCTCTTTCTGTCATCAACGGTTTTTCCACTTCGGGAATTCCTTTCAGGGCATCCAGATAAGTTTCCAATTCATAGTTCAGGCAGCATTTCAATCGGCCGCATTGACCGGAAAGTTTGGAAGGATTGAGGGACAGGTTTTGGTAACGAGCCGCTGAGGTGTTGACATTTTTGAAATCACTGATCCAGGTAGAGCAGCATAATTCTCTGCCGCAAGAACCGATACCACCCAGACGGGCCGCTTCGTGACGAAGGCTGATTTGCTTCATCTCTACACGCACCTTAAATTCAGAAGCCAGCAATTTAATCAGTTCCCTGAAATCAACACGCTCGTCTGCTGAATAGTAAAAGGTAGCTTTGGAGTTATCGGCCTGAAATTCCACGTCCGTTAATTTCATCTCCAGCTTTTGCTCGAGTATGATATGACGTGTGCGGAAGACCGTAGTCTCTTCTCTGTTTTTGCTCAGGATGTATTTTTCAATATCCTTTTGCGAAGCTTTACGGGTAATGGTTTTTAACTGATCGTCGTTATTGACCATTTTACGCTTCAGCTGCAAGCGGACAATTTCACCTTGCAAGGCAACGTGACCCAAATGATAACCGGACGGCATTTCTACCACCACCGGATCACCGGTATACAACTCAAACGATTGAGTGTTTCTATAAAATTCTTTGCGACCGTTTTTGAAACGAACTTCTACTACGTCAAAATCCTGAGCAAGACCGATTCCCATGTTACTGAGCCAGTCAAAGGAGTTTAGTTTATTACAACCACCGGTTGCACATCCTCCTGTTTTGCTACATCCTCCCGTCGTTCCCGTTCCACAACCGCCACCGCCTGTTCCACAAGATGAACAACCCATTATTTTTTAATTTTTATATCTAAACGAATAGGACCGAAATACATAAAGCAGATAAAAATCCACCTTAGACAAATATAATGATTTATATGGTAAAGTAGGCAGGGATTGGGTAGGGAAATAGTGGTCAGTAATCAGTAGGCAGTGGTCAGTAATTAGGTTAATGGAGTTCATTTTAGGTATAATATGTTTCTTCGCTCGGTTTGTAATTTTTGGGCGTGCCCCTGCGGGTCGGGCTATTCGCTACAAGTCCTCGCTCGGATATTGCTACATCCATGATCAAACATTCGGGCTCGCTGTGGGCTTTTCGCTACTATCCCTCACGCGAAGGGAGAGGACATTCCTTTCTAAGATCAATTACAAAGATTTTTTCAAACACAATTATGCTTTTTTGGGTAAAATCGGCAGATCAAGGAAAAAAGACCCAAAGTTTAACAAAGCGGTGGTTGCTTTTAGTTAAAAATATTCATATGCTTGCATTGTAATTAGAATGCAAGCATATGAATACCTGTTTAGTTATATATTCAATGCCTTGTAAAACAGTTGCTTGATGTCGTAGTTTTTAGTTGTAAATGTGTTTGAGAACGACAAGCAACCTTTCTGATGACAAACTTTTGTTCAGGATAGCCTACCAGGGTGCTTCATCTAAATGGTTTATCCCGCGAAAATGGCTTTGTAATTTTAATCTAAACCATAAATAAAATGAACATTTTTAAACTAGTCTATGTCCTTCCGATCCTTGTTCTTATTTCCTGTAAGAAAAGCGATGACCCGGCACCAGCCGTTTCTAACAAATGGTATTCTATCAAAGCCTACGCAGACGATACAGTCGCTGTGAAGAATGGTTATTTGCACATGAGTACCAAGTTTGGTAGTGCTTCCACTTCAAAAGCTACAAGCATCAGCAGCTTTGGTAAATTGAAGGGTGACTTTGAATTGCGCATTAAATATTCTTCAGTAGGAATGAGTGGAACCAATACTTTTTCTGAAGCCTTAGGGTTTGCGCTTTTTCAAAGTGGAGTTAGTCGGGCGCTTGTAGCCGGCACCTTAACGAATGAAATGGTGTATGTCAGTGATTCGTCCAGTACATTTCCAGATATGAAATCAACCTCTGCAAGGGCAGGTGAGTTTTATGTAAAACGGGAAGGGAGTACTCTTAGCGCCTGGATTAAAGCAGGAGATGAGATCTCCACTATAAATAAAACGAATTATACTACCTCTGATCTTAAGTTAAGTATACTCATCACCTCAAATGATGCAACGGTCACAAGATCCTCTGTCCACATCGACGACATCAGCATTATTGGTGGAGGTGGAGGCGTAGAATCGGATACTTTTGATGAGAGCAGTATTACAGCATATTAGTTTTATCAAAAAAAAATACTTAATAAAAGAGGCATGGAGTATTCCATGCCTCTTTTATTAAGTATTTAAATGAGTTAGCTGTTCTCTGAAAGCTTGTCCCTTCTCCCTTTATTTTATAGCTTCATCGATTAAAAGAAAGAAGAATGAATATTTCGTATTGGATTTACGACTTGCACCCGGGTATTGCGTTTGTGATGATTACCATTTTTTTCGTTGCGTTTGGAGCGGTGGGATTAATCGTTTCTGAAAAGACATTTAAAAAAAAACTGGTTTACGACGAAGATTTCAATGACCAGGTTTCTTATTACATGTCAGCCATTGGAATTTTTTATGGGATTACACTTGGTTTGGTCGCTGTAGGAGCCTGGGAAAATTTCGATACGGTAGACGATGATGTCAGCAAGGAATCAGCGACGCTCGGTGCTTTATACAGAGATGTCAGCTCTTTTCCTGATGCGGCGCGCGTGCCCTTGCAACATGCCTTGAAAGTATATACACGTTATGTGATTGAAGAAGAATGGCCCATGCAAAAAAACGGAGAAACACCGGCAGGTGGGGTAGCCCGCTTAAATGATTTTCAGGAAATCCTGTATGGTTTTCAACCGAAAGACAGGCGAGAAGAAATCATCATGGCGGAAGCATTGAGTAAATACAATGATTACGTAACCATCAGGCGGATCAGGCTATTAAGTGTCAACAGTGGTTTGCCTGCTACCATCTGGCTGGTAACGATTATCGGTGCATTGATTTGTATTTCTTTTTTATGGTATTACATGATGAAAACACCCACCATACAATTGATCATGATTTCTACCATTTCATTTTTCATTGGAAGCATGATCTTCTTAATTCTGATGATGAACGAACCCTTTTCAGGGCAGATCTGTGTAACCTCTGACAGTTTTAAATTGATTGAAGAGCAATTGATGAAGTAGTGAAAAAAGAAGAGCGAAGAAACAGCGTTAAATAAAAAGGCGTAAGATAATTCTTACGCCTTTTTATTTTATCATACTGACCAAGTCTACTGACCACTGACCACCTTATTTTTCGTATACTCTAGCAAATCCAACCCCACATCACTTCTATAATACTTCTCCTTCCACTGAATCGTCTGAGCACCTTTATTGGATTTGGCGATCGCTTCTTCGATGCTGTTACCGAAACCAGTGACTGTAATCACTCTTCCGCCGTTGGTCACCAATTGTTTTTGATCGTTTAATTTTGTTCCGGCGTGAAAAACCAGCACATCGCTTGTTTGATCAATCGCTGTGATGACATGTCCTTTTGCATATTCTTCAGGATAACCGCCTGCCACCAGTACCACGGTTGTAGCAGTTTGTGGATTCAGTGTGATTTTTGCTTCATGAAGTTTTTTCTGTCCAGCCAGTTCCAGTAAATCTACCAGGTCACTCGCAATACGAGGTATGATCACTTCCGTTTCAGGATCACCTAAGCGGGCATTGTATTCAATGACATAAGGTTCTCCCTCCACATTCATCAATCCAATGAAAACAAAACCAACATAGGGAATGTTATCTTTTGCTAATCCTTCGATGGTTGGGATGACGATGCGTTGTTCTACTTTGCGCATAAAGTCGCCTTGTGCAAATGGCACAGGGGATACAGCGCCCATGCCACCTGTATTGAGCCCGGTATCTTTTTCGCCGATTCGTTTGTAGTCCTTTGCATCGGGAAGCATTACGTAGTTTTTACCGTCGGTCAATACAAAAGAAGACATCTCGATGCCTCTTAAGAATTGTTCGATGACTACTTTTGCTCCTG
>Ga0247808_10001920_pt1 | contig 10076 bp, 5 predicted proteins | sample UWRJL089202R1_FD_179914 | JGI IMG/M metagenome (GOLD analysis project Ga0247808, IMG submission 179914) | Plant litter microbial communities from Arlington Agricultural Research Station in Wisconsin, United States - UWRJ-L089-202R-1 | ecosystem: Environmental > Terrestrial > Plant litter >... | reverse complement strand
TCCCGGATCCTCACCGAGCTCGTCGCTCGGGCGAACCCCGTCGCCCTGCCGCTGCCGACGGTGTGGGGCTAACTCCCGCTACAGCGCGTTCTGGCGGGGGATAAAGACCTGCTTCATGATCAGCAGTACCGATGCGGCAATCGGGATCGCTACGAGCGCGCCCAGAACACCAAGCAAGGTTCCGCCGGCCAGCGCCGCGATAACAACCACCACACCGGGGACCTGGACTGCCGAGTTCATAATGCGCGGGTTGATGACGTAGGCCTCGACCTGCATGTACACCAGGTAGTAGATGGCGACGGCGAGAACCTGCCAGCCGGGGCCCTGGAATAGCAGGACGCTCAGCGAGATGATGACGGACGCCGTGAGTGTACCGACCAAGGGGATTAGTGATCCGAGCAGTGCGATAAAGGCGAGCAGGACGGCGTACTTCACGTGGAAGACAAACGTCAGTACAAGGAATGACAGAATTCCGTTGACGAGCGCGAGTGCGCCCTGGCCCATCACAAAACGGCCGACGGAATCGCTGATCTGCTCAGCGATGTCGACAAAGCGTGCGCGCTTCGATGCGGGAACGAGTTGGTACAGGCCGCGCTTGATCGTCGCGAGGGATGACACAAAGTACAGCGTAAGGATCATCACAATGACGGCGCCGAAAACGCCGTTCGCGATGGAGAGTCCCGCAGCCAGTACACCGCCGCCGATGCTGACGACGTCGAGACCAGCCAGGAACAGGTTGACCTGCTTCAGTACCTCGTCAACGTCGAGCCAGGGGAACGTCGCCTGGACATCGTCCTGGAAGGTGGGGGTGAAGATCGTGGGTACGATCGTTTGCAGCTGGGTGACGAGCGTGGAGATCTGGTCAGTGACGACCGGGATGATGGCAAAAACGAGACCGGTGAACGCACCGAGCACTCCCGCAAGGACTGTGAGGATCGCGAGACCGCGCGGCCACTTGTGCTTCTCGAGGAATGACACGAGGGGGTCGAGGCCGAGCGCGATAAAGAGCGCGGCACCGACATAGGTGAGGATCGTTGCGAGTTCCCCGACGGCGGTTCCGATGGCCACGGCAATGATGACGCCGAGGCCGCCGAAGAGGCCGAGTCGGAATGCGTTCTGGATCTTCAACTTGCGCCTCTCGCGGGGAGGTTAGTCCTGATTGGACACCTTCTCTGCCTGCGACAATACCCCGCGCAGGCTCTCGAAGTAGCCAGCGACTGCCTCGCGCTCAAGACGAATTGTCGCGAGTCGATCGTCTGCGTCGGAGACAAGTCGGGACGTTTTCTCCTCGGCCTCCGAGACCATGGCCTTTGCGCGGTCCTCGGCATCGTCGAGAATGTCGCGCGCGGCGTCCTCGGCGCGCTCAGTGGCGGTGCGGATCGCTTCGGCCGCCGCCGCTTCGGCGGCGTCGGCCTCGATGCGCTTTTCTGTGGCCCGCGCGATGGCATCGGCCAGCTGGGCCTGGGCATCGTCGAGGTACTTCTGTGTGTAGAGGCTGGCCTCCTGCTGTTTGACGAGAAATTCTTTTTCGGCCTCATCGCGGCGAGCCTTCAGCTCAACGTCGAGGTCGACCCGAGCCTGTTCGGAGTCGCGCGCCAGTGTGCTGCGGGTCTCGTCAATGTCGAAGGTGATCTGCGACTTTGCCGCGGCGACCTCCAGGGCGATGTCACTGCGCTGCTGCTCGATGTCCCGGGCGAGGTCGGCCAGCTGCGTGCTCGTGGTGTATTCGAGCACCCGGTGTTGTTCCTGAATGTCCGTAGTCAGTTCCGTGCGTGCTGCGGTGATCTCGGCATCGAGGGACGACCGTGCCTCCGCATCTTCGGCGGCGAGCGTCGCCCGGATATCGGCCGTCTCGGCCTCCAGGGCGGTGCGGGCCGCGGCGATCTCGGCATTCAGCTCGGCACGGGTGCGTGCCACTTCGGCGTCGAGGGCGTTGCGGGCTGCGGTCATCTCGTCGGCAAGAGCGATGCGTCCCGAGGACAATTCGAGGTCGAGTTCCGTGCGTGCTGCCGCGAGTTCGTTGACGGTCTCCGCATGGCCTGCGGCGATTTCCGCGGCGATAGACGCGCGGGCCGCGGCCGTCTCGTCGGCCAACGCGATGCGCGCGGCCTCGGTGTCGTTGGACAGGCGGGTGCGTTCCGCCTCAATTTCCAACGCAAGACCGGCGCGTCCCGATTCGATGTCGCGCGCCAGATCCGTGGTGCCCTGTTCGATGTCGCGCGCGAGGTCGCCGCGGAGGCGAGCGTTCTCCACCTCGAACTCGGCACGTCCGCGTTCTGTTTCCCGGGCGAGTGCGGCCGCAGCATCGCGGGCTTCTGTCGCTTCGTGGGCGGCGACGGCGATCAGTTCAGCGACTTCGCGCTCGCCGCCTGCCCGGATGGCGGCGGACTCGCGCTTGGTGACCGAGCGCAGTTCCGCGGCCTCGGTGGCGACCGCCCCGCGAATTGCGGCGGCCTCCTTGAGTGCGTCCTGCACCAGCATCTCGCCATGGGTGGTCGCGTTGGTCAGCGCCTGTTCGGCTTCCAGGCGCGCGGCTTCGCGGGCTTGGGCGACGGATGACGCGGCGTCCGCCAGTGTTTTCTGCGCCGACTCGGTGGCGTCGTGAACCATTCGCTGCACTTCGTCCTGGACGGACTTGCGCAGCTTCTCTGCATCGATGTCGGCCTGGCTGATCAGGCGCGTCGACTGCTCCTCGGCAACGCGGAGGGTGCTCTCCAGGCGTGTGCCCAGTCCGGCGTACGTCGGAGTTCCTGCCTCGTCGAGCTCATCCTGGAGGTCATCGGCGACCGCGGCGAGTCGTTTGGCTTCCTTGACCGCTTCTGCACGGTCGGCATTCGCCTTAATGAGGTCTCGGCGGAGACTCTGCACCGCGCGGTCTACTTCTTCTTTGCGGTATCCGCGAAGTTCGGTACCGAAATCTGCGTCGTCAGCAGCCACGGGGTCTCCCTAAAGTCGTTCGAACTCCAACGAGTTTAGCCACGGTCACCTGCGCGCCCAATTTCCGCTGTCAGATGATTCCCAGACCTAGAGTTAGGCGGCTTCATCGCCTATCGGCTATTCTGGAATGTCTTTGACGTTGCCATCCTCGGGCGCATTTCCCGCAGGATCCCTCCTCTCGCCCCTGATGCGAGCGGCCAGCTTTTCTCGGCGGAGGGTGCCCGTTCCACCCTTGGGCAGGGCCGCACGAAAGGAGTTACCCGTGCGATTTGTTTTCGCAATCATTAGTTTTGTTTTGGCCGCTGTCCTGATGGGACTCGGCATCGGAGAGCGTACGTTCCTCGCCGGACCCGACGAGGTCACCGCATCGACGACGGAAACCACCACGAGTCCCGTCCTGGTCATCGATGGCAGTGCTCTCAACGCTTACGAGCGCGGTCAGACGGTCGAAATCGCCGGAACTCCCACCATCGCTGCCGCATACGGCCGCACCGAAGATGTTCTCGCCTGGGTTGGAGACGCGACCTACACCCACGTCACCTACGACGCCGAGACCGCGTCGCTCGTCTCCACCGTCGAAACCGGTTCCGAGACTCAGGTGCCTCAACTCGCGGGCTCGGACCTCTGGTTGCGCGAATACACCGGCGAGGCGACACTGCGCTTCCGTACCAACCTTCCCGACACCGTCTCGATCATTGCGGTGTCCGACGGCATCACCCCAGCGCCGAGCACTGTCTCCGTGAGCTGGCCGCTTGACAACTCCGCCCCCTGGTCCGGTCCTCTCGTTATCGGCGGTGGCCTGTTCCTTCTCATTGGGCTTGCACTGCTGATCTGGGCGCTTACCCATATGCGTAAATCCCGCGGCCCGCGTCGCACCCAACAGAAACAACCCAAAATGCCCAAACTTCCGCGTCAGCCACGGTACAAGCCGAAAAAGGCCAAGGCCATTTCCGGTCCAGCACAAACCAATAAGGGACGCCGGATGCGCCGCGTTGGCATTGTTGTTCCCTTTGTTCTGGCGGGTTCTGTTGCTCTTGCTGGTTGCAGTGCAGCCACCGCGCCGGCCACGTCGAGCGATACGGCGGTTCCTACCGCGACAGCGACCGCCGACCCGTCGTCCGAGCTTGGAACACCCGCAGTCACCGCGGCGCAGGTCGAAGACATCATGTCGGACATCGGCACGGTCGTCGCAGAAGCAGATGCGAACCGTGACGAGGACCTTCTCGCCACTCGCGTCTCTGGCGCCGCGCTGTACCTCCGTCTCGCCAACTACAAGGTCGCCGCGGTAGACGCCGCCGTTGCCGACGACGTCACGCCGATTCCGCCGAGTGTGGTCAGCATTATCGTTCCGGAGCAAACCAAGGCAGGCGTCTGGCCTCGTCGTGTGTTCGCGATTGTGTCCGAAGAGACCGACCCTGCTGCCGTGGTTGATCCCGAAAACCCGGTCATCGCCCCCACCGCCGTGATGCTGGTTCAGGAAGATGCCCGTTCCAACTACAAAGTTGACTACGCCGTGACGTTGCAGGCCGGTGTCGAGATCCCCGAGATGCCCTCGAGCACAGTTGGAGCTGCGCGCGTCTCGCCCGACGCCCGGTTCCTCCAGATGGCCCCGTCCGCCATTGCCGGTGCCTACGCCGACGTGATGTTGAAAGACACCGAAAGCGAATTCAACGACATGTTCGCCAGCGAAGGTGACCAGCTGCGCGGACGTATTGGTGTGGCAGCCCAGCAGGCGTTACTCGCCGAGCTTCCCGCCACGGCAAAAGAGACCTTCACCCGTGCCGCTGGCGATGCTGAAGTGATTGCCATGTCAACCCTCGACTCTGGTGCCATTGTGACCGTTCAGATGACCGAAACCGATACTGTCGAATCGATCAAGACCGGTGCAATCGTCAAGGTCCCCGCACGTCTGCAGCCTCTTGTGGGCAAGGAGAATGCCCCCAAGGGCATCACCGCGACGTACAGCGACCAGATGTTGTTCTACATTCCATTCGCCGACTCGACAGAGAAGATCCAGCTCCTGGGTTACTCCGCCGGTCTCGTTGAAGCCAAGGAGATTCCGTGACCAACGTTCCCCTCTCGCCCGCCAGCATGCGCGGGGCGGTCGACCTGTCGTCGCTCGTGAACCCACGGCCGGCACCCACCCCGGCAGCCGCACCTCCTGCTGCCGGTGGTGCGTCGACGGTTGTTCTTGCTGCGGATGACGCGTCGTTCACCCAGGTGCTCGAACTCTCGAACACCGTGCCCGTGGTGGTGGAGTTCTACGGCCAGGGTGTCGAGCCCGCGCTCGGCCCGATCGTTGAGCAGTACGGCGGACGCCTGGTGCTTGCAACCGTTGACGCGACGGCGAACCCGCAGTTGGTGCAGGCCTTCCAGGTGACGCAGCTGCCCACGGTCGCCGCAGTAGTCGGCGGGCGCCCTGTGCAGCTCTACGTTGGCACCTACCCCGACGAGGAGGTACGCCAGGTGATGGAGCAGGTCCTCGAGCTCGCCGTCAAAAACAACGTGACCGGCACCGTTCCCGCCGGCGACGGCCCCGCGCCGGAACCCGTCGAAGAGCCGCTTCCCCCGCACCATCAGGAGGCGTTCGACGCGATCGCCGCGGGGGACTACACCGCGGCCATCGCGGAATACAAAACCGCAATCGTCCAGAACCCACGGGATGCCCTCGCGGTTGCCGGGCTCGCGCAGGTGTCGTTGCTGCATCGCCTCGATGGCGCCAGCCTCGACGGAATCCGCAGCGCCGCGGCATCCGGTCCGGACAATGTGGAGGCCCAGCTGGCCGTTGCCGACCTGGATGTCAGTGGGGGACACCTGGATGACGCGTTTGACCGTCTGCTGAGCTTGTTCCCCACGCTCGATGCCGACGGTAAAAACGCAGTACGCACCCGACTGCTTGAGTTCTTCGAGATCGCCGGAGCCGAAGACCCCCGTGTCATCGCTGCACGCCGCCGTTTGACCGGGCTGCTCTACTAACGCCGCTTTCGCTTCGAGGCAGAAACGCCACGGACAAGACAGATCGCCCGCGAGCCGCCACCGAAAGGTGACAGGCCCGCGGGCGATGTGGTGTTAAGCGGCTACTTGCGCAGCTTCAGCCAGAGACCGGCCAGCGGCGGCAGTGTGACGTCGGCGGACGCAGGGCGCCCAGCCCACGGCTCTTCGTGTGCGGTGACGGAGCCAAAGTTACCCACTCCGGATCCGCCATACTCGGCCGCGTCGGTGTTGAGCAGCTCGTCCCAGACACCGGCGAACGGAAGGCCGGTGCGGTATGCAACGGGGCGACCACTGAAGTTCATAAAGACAGCGATCGGCTGACCCTCGGAGTCCCAGCGGAGGAACGAGACAACGTTGTTCGCTGCGTCGCCACCCTCAAGCCACTCGAAGCCGCCGGGAACATTGTCCTGCTGCCACAGCGACGGCTCGGCCTTGTAGACCGAGTTCAGCTGGCCAACAAGTTTGAGCAGACCCTGGTGGACGGGCTGGTCGAGAATCCACCAGTCGAGTCCACGCTCTTCGCTCCACTCGGAGGGCTGTCCGAATTCGGTACCCATAAAGAGCAGCTGCTTGCCGGGGTGCGCCCACATAAACGCGAAGTACGCGCGCACGTTCGCAAGCTTCTGCCACTGGTCACCAGGCATCTTGGTGAGAAGGGATCCCTTGCCGTGCACAACCTCGTCGTGGCTGATCGGCAGGAGGAAGTTCTCGCTGAACGCATACAGGAAGCTGAACGTGATGTCGTTGTGGTGGTGCGCGCGGAACATCGGGTCAAACGCCATGTACTGGAGGCTGTCGTGCATCCAGCCCATGTTCCACTTCATACCGAACCCGAGCCCGCCTCCGGAAGTGGGACGGGTGACGCCAGCCCAGGAAGTGGATTCCTCGGCGATCATAATGACGCCGGGGTTGCGCTTGTATGCGGTGGCGTTGACCTCCTGCAGGAAGCTGATGGCTTCGAGGTTCTCGCGACCGCCGAACTTGTTCGGCAGCCAGTCATCGCCCTCTCGGGAGTAGTCGAGGTACAACATCGAAGCCACTGCGTCGACGCGAAGGCCGTCGATGTGGAACTCTTCGAGCCAGTACAGCGCGTTGGCGACGAGGAAGTTGCGCACCTGGGAGTCACCGAAGTTGAAGATCAGTGTTCCCCAGTCGGGCTGCTCGCCGCGCCGAGGGTCGGAGTGCTCGTAGAGCGGGTGGCCGTCGAAGCGGGCCAGTGCCCACTCGTCCTTGGGGAAGTGGCCGGGAACCCAGTCCATGATGACGCCGATGCCGGCCTGGTGGAGACGGTCAATGAGGTACTTGAGGTCGTCGGCGCTGCCGAAGCGGCTGGTCGGGGCGTAATAGCCGGTGACCTGGTAGCCCCACGAACCACCGAAAGGGTGCTCCGCGAGCGGCATAAATTCAACGTGGGTGAAGCCAGTCTCGCCCAGGTACTCGATGAGCTGGTCTGCGACCTCGCGGTATCCGAGGCCGGGACGCCACGAACCCACGTGGATCTCGTAGACACTCATCGGGCTGTTCAGCGCATCGGTCTCAGCGCGCTTGGTGAGCCACGCAGCGTCATCCCACTCATGGCTGGTGACACCCACAACGGACGCAGTGGCGGGCGGATGCTCGGTACTGCGGGCCATGGGGTCCGCGCGACGCACCCACTCGCCGGCGTCGGTGCGCAGGTCGAACTTGTAGTTGTTGCCGGGGGTCAGGCCCGGGACAAAAAGCTCCCAAACACCGTTGTCGTCGAGACGACGCATCGAGTGCAGGATGCCGTCCCACGAGTTGAAGTCACCAACCACGCGAGCGGCGGTCGCGTGGGGAGCCCACACGCTGAAGGACGTTCCCTCAATGCCCTCATGCGGGCGGTAGTGGGCGCCGAGCACCTTCCAGATCTGCTCGTGACGACCCTCACCCCAGAGGTAGAGGTCGAGTTCACCAACGGACGGGACAAAACGGTACGGGTCATCGGTCGCCCACGGAGCTCCGTTGTCGTATGTCGTTTCGAGTGTGTACGCCTGGCCGGGGCCGGCAGCGAATCCCTGCCAGAGGCCCTGGGCAAGATGGGTCAGTTTGACGCGGGTGCCATCACTCTGCACGGCGGTGACCGTCCAGGCGAGGGGGCGCACGGCGCGGATGACAAAGCCACCCTCGACCGGGTGCTGGCCCAGTGTCGTGTGGGGTTGCGGGTGAACACCATCAACGAGGGACGTGATGAGGCCTGGATGGAGCTCAGGGAGCTCGGGAAGTGTCTGCGGGTCGGCCATTAGCTGTCCTTTGTGGAGTTCGTCGACAGAGAATTCTGCGGTGTGTAATCGATCGAGAGGATGTGCACCGGTTGGGTGAACGCATCCAGGCGAACGTAGTTGTCGCTACCCCAGGTGAAACGCTGGTCGGTGATTAGGTCTTTAACCTCATAGGTGCTGCCCGGGGCGAGCCCGAGCTTGCTGAGGTCGAGGTGGACGGTCGTCTCGCGCACCGAGTGCGGGTCAACGTTCGCCACCACAATGAGTCCGTCGGGCTTGCCCGAGCGGGTGTGCTCGCCGGCGAGGAACTTGGAGTAAACGAGGATCGACTCGTCGTCACTCCAGTGCACCTCGAGGTTACGTAGCTGGCGAAGTGCGGGATGACCCGAGCGGATTTTGTTCAGCTGGGCAATATACGGCGCGAGCGAGTGACCGAGCTTTTCGGCCGTGGCGTAGTCGCGCGGCTTGAACTCGAACTTCTCGTTGTCGATGTTCTCTTCGCTGCCTGGGCGGGCGACGTCTTCGAACAATTCGTATCCCGAGTAGACGCCCCAGGTCGGGGAACCAGTCGCGGCAATAGCGGCGCGGATTTTGTACGCCGCGGGACCACCGAACTGGAGGTACTCGGTGAGAATATCGGGGGTGTTGACGAACAGGTTCGGTCGCACCGAGTGGCTGGTGTTGTGGCTGACCTCGGAGAGGAACTCTTCGAGCTCTTCCTTGGTGTTGCGCCAGGTGAAGTAAGAATACGACTGCTGGAATCCCACTGCCCCCAGTGACTGGAGCATGGCGGGGCGAGTGAACGCCTCCGCCAGGAACACTACGTCAGGGAATTCAGTGTTGATCTCGTGGATCAACCACTCCCAGAAGTCGAGCGGCTTGGTGTGTGGGTTGTCGACGCGGAAGATCGACACACCAACACCAATCCAGTACTTCACTACCCGGAGCACTTCTTCGCGGATCCCAATGGGGTCGTTGTCGAAGTTGATCGGATAGATGTCCTGGTACTTCTTGGGCGGGTTTTCTGCATACGCAATCGACCCGTCAGGAAGTGTGGTGAACCACTCGGGGTGCTCGGTCACCCACGGGTGATCGGGGGAGCACTGCAGCGCGAGGTCAATAGCGACTTCGAGTTGGTGCTTGCGGGCCGTGTCGAGGAACGCCGAGAAGTCGTCAATGGTTCCCAACTCGGGATGGATGGCATCGTGCCCGCCGTCCTTGCTTCCGATCGCCCAGGGTGACCCGGGGTCGTTCGGTCCCGGGTTGAGGGTGTTGTTGGGTCCCTTGCGGAACGTCTCGCCGATGGGGTGAATCGGTGGCAGGTACACCACGTCGAACCCCATGCCCGCGATGGCGGGGAGGCGGAGCGCGGCCGTACGGAAGTTGCCGGAGACCCAGGAGCCGTCCGCGTTTTTGCGGGCACCTTCACTGCGGGGGAAAAATTCGTACCAGCTGCCAACACCGGCGCGGGTGCGTTCCACCTTGATGGCGATCGGTTCGCTGAATGTGTCGAGGCTGCCTACCGGACGGTCGGCGATGTGCCGGACGAGTCGAGGCTCGCGGATCGCCGCGAATCGTTCCTCGGGGGTGAGGCGCTGGTTTTTCAGGGTGCGCGCAGCATCCTTCACAAACTTGTCGATGCCGGCGCGCTTCAAGAGCTCCACGCCAATGCGGAACATCAGCTCCACGTCGATGCCGGCCGGGATCTTGATCTCTGCATTGTGCAGCCAGCTCGCCCAGTCATCGCTGAACGCGTGGACCTTGTACGTCCATTCACCCGGGGCATTAATCTGCACGTCGACTTCCCACCGGTCAAGACCGGGGGCGCCGGGATGCATTACGTGCCGGGTCTCGGACCCGGCGGGGCTGGTGAGCACAAGTTCCACACCGAGTTGGTCGTGACCC
>Ga0247808_10001918_pt1 | contig 10079 bp, 9 predicted proteins | sample UWRJL089202R1_FD_179914 | JGI IMG/M metagenome (GOLD analysis project Ga0247808, IMG submission 179914) | Plant litter microbial communities from Arlington Agricultural Research Station in Wisconsin, United States - UWRJ-L089-202R-1 | ecosystem: Environmental > Terrestrial > Plant litter >... | reverse complement strand
CTTGCAGCGCCGCCGCCCTCGTTCAGTGAGCGGGTTATAGATCTTCAAACCAGATGAAGTCAACAGCACAAAACCAGAAAACAAAACTTTCTCGTAACTTACTGTTATCAAACACATTTATCAGCGTGTGTGAAGTTGACGTGACGGACGGACACAAAATCGTCTTGCGGCTTGCCAACCTTGGCACCGGGTTTTCGCCTTTCCCGGTCCGCTGTCCTTCAAGAGCCAATCTGCCCAATTTTCTTGGCTTTTTGTGAGTCTTAAAGGGTGCTCTAGGGAGCACCGTATATAGAGTGCGCGCCACCCGCGCCGACCCAACCTTTAACACAAGGGTCAGGGCGCGAGGCAAAAGCCAACAATCCTTGACACGCGCGCGTCACAAACTAGGGTCTGATCGCACCGTCGTCATCGGGACGGCGGTTTTTTGTCCTAAGAACCATGGTGGCCGTCTTGCGTATCCTGTCCGAAGCTTTCATTCCCGAACTGCCGCACTACTATCACGGCAAGGTCAGGGACAATTACGACCTGCCGGACGGCAGCCGCGTGATCATTTCCAGCGACCGGCTGAGCGCCTTCGACCGGATTCTCACCACCATTCCCTACAAGGGCCAGGTTCTGACCCAGACGGCGCGCTTCTGGTTCGATGCGACGCGCGACATCTGCCCCAATCACGTGATCTCCTATCCCGACCCGAATGTGGTGATCGGCAAGCGGCTCGACATTTTGCCGGTGGAAGTGGTGGTGCGCGGCTATCTGGCCGGCACCACCGGCACCTCGATCCTGACGCTCTACAAGAAGGGTGAGCGGACGATGTATGGAGCGACATTGCCCGAGGGGCTGAAAGACAACCAGATTCTGCCGACGCCGATCATCACGCCGACCAGCAAGGCGTTCGACGGCGGCCATGACGAGCCACTGACACCGGCCCAGATTGTCGCCGAAGGTCTGCTGACCGAGGTGCAGTGGCAGACATTGTCCGCCTATGCGCTCAAACTGTTTGCCCGTGGCCAGGAAATGGCGGCGGCGCGCGGGCTGATCCTGGTCGATACCAAATACGAGTTCGGCACCGACGAAAACGGCACCATCATTCTGGCCGACGAAATCCACACGCCCGACAGCAGCCGCTACTGGATTGCCGACAGCTATCAAGACAGTTTTGCCATCGGCACGCGGCCGGCCAGTTTCGACAAGGATTTTGTCCGCGCCTGGGTGGCGGAGCGCTGCGATCCCTACAAGGACGAGGTTCCAGAAATTCCGATATCGTTGATCGAAGACACGTCCAAAGTCTATATAAAGGCCTACGAGGCGATCACCGGCCAGAGGTTCGTGCCCGACGACAGCGGCGAGACGGTGCTGGCCCGGGTGCGCAACAATCTGGCGCCGTATTTTACGGCGGCCTGACCGGCCGGGTTCGGCGGCCAGCGGCTGATCACCGCCGTCCGCTTTGACAGCCGCTGCAAACAACGTTAGCAGCCAGGCAACGAGATGGGGCCCAAAAAAATCCGATGGCGGAGCGCAGACCGAGACGCAAGGCGGAAGAGACCCGCGAAGACATTTTGTGCGCGGCGGATCAGCTGTTTCGCCAGCGTGGCTTTGCCGCCATTGCCATCGCCGATATCGCCGCGGCGTTAAAAATGTCGCCGGCCAATATTTTCAAGCATTTTCATTCGAAGACGGCGCTGGCCGACGCGATCACCGAACGCCATGTCGAGATGATGATCGGCCGGCTGAGCCAGATCGACAGCAAGGCGCCGGCGCCGGAGCGACTGGCGACCTTTGCGCGCCAGCTGATGGAAGCGCATCTCGCCGATTTTCGCGACAATCCCTATCTGTTCGAACTGGTCTGCATGATGACCGACCGGGATCTGGCTAGCGGCCAGCAGTACAAACAGCTGATCGAGCAAATGTTCTGCGCGCTGATTCGCCAGGGGGTGGAAAGCGGCTTCTATCACTGCAGCGATCCCGGACGCGCCGGCCGCACGGTTGCCTCGGCCTTTGCCAGCGTGCTGCATCCCGTTTTCCTGTTAAGGCTGGAAGAGCCGGAATTGCAGGAGCGTTGCGCCGGCGTCGCCGATCTCGTCAATGCTGCGCTGCAAAATCCACTTGCCAGGTGACGTTTTGTCGATTACGTCACTTTTAACGTTCGCTTAATCTGTGTAAACGGGCGCGATGTTCGACGGCTTACAAATCGGTGATTTCATGGCGTTTTACCGGCCACACCGGCCGGAAAACACATTTCGAAACACAAATTTGCTTGATCGGTTAACGTCCGCCTGTATGCGTTGCAAATAGGTGATAGTGCGGGTGGCAACGAATCGTTAAGGTGTCGTTCTGCGTTCCCGATTTGTCTGAATTTTTAGGATCCTGTGATGATATCCATTCGTGCAGCCGCGCCCCTCCTTCTGCTGGTCCTGACCGGCTGTGTGACCGGCCCCGACCACGTGGCGCCGGACATGGCCCTGCCGCAGAAATTCAGCGAGGGCTCCAAGAAGAGCGACGGCGATGTCACCATGACCGCCTGGTGGACCGCCTTCAACGACCGCAAGCTCAACACCTTGATCGATCAGGGCGTTTCTCAGAATCTCGACGTGCTGCAGGCGCTGGAACGGATCAATTCGGCTGAGGCCAATATCGTCGTCAGTCAGGCCGGCGCCCTGCCGAGCCTTGATGTCAGCGCCTCTCACACCACCAGCGGCTCGCGTGGCGGCTATAGCGGCAAGACGCCGACCCGCAACGAATCGGCCGGCGGCGCCAGCATTTCCTGGCTGCTCGACCTGTTCGGCGAATATGCCCGCGCCAAGCAAAGCGCCGTCGCCTCGCTGGAATCGGCCTATGCCGCCGCCGACGTCGCCAAGCTGACATTCTTGTCGAGCGTTGCTTCCTCTTACATCGATGCCCGCTTCTACCAGGAGCGCATCCGCATCGCCCGTGCCAATCTGGGTTCGCGCCGCGAAACGCTCGATCTGACCAAGCTGCAGCTGGAAGCCGGCGCCGCCTCGCGTCTCGACGTGGTGCAGTCGGAAGGCCTGGTCAATTCCACCATCGCCGATCTGCCAGCGCTGGAAACCAGCTATCGCCAGGCGGTCAACCGCATCGCCACCCTGCTTGGCGTGCCGGCGTCGTCGCTGACCAACGAGCTGGAAAAGGGGTCCGGCCAGCCGGTCGCCCGCCTCAAGCCCCAGACCGGCGTGCCGGCCGACCTGATCCGCAACCGCCCGGACATCCGCCAGGCCGAGCGCGAACTGGCAGCCGCCACGGCCGATATCGGCGTCGCCCAGGCCCAGCTTTATCCGAGCATCTCGCTCGGCGGCTCGATCTCGCCGTCCTATATCAGCAGCAAGGGCGCCAATGGCAGCCTGACCTCCTGGTCGTTCGGCCCGAGCCTGACCCTGCCGATCTTCGACGGCGGCCGGTTGCGCGCCAATGTCGATATCGCCGAATCCGGGGCAAGGGTGCAGTACCTGGCCTGGAAGTCGACGGTGCTGAACGCCGTCGAAGAGGTCGAAAACGCGCTGACGGCACTCAACCGCGACGGCCAGATCGTCAACGCCCAGCGCCAGACGGTGAAATCCTACCAGGAAGCCCTGACGCTTTCGACCGCCAGCTACAAGGACGGCGCCTCGTCGCTGCTCGACGTGCTCGACGCCCAGCGCTCGGTCACCACCGCCCAGGTCAGCCTCGCCTCGGCCGTGCAGCAGATGGCGCAGGACTATGTCTCGCTGAATGTTGCCATCGGCGGCGGCTACAACGTGTCGGGCCGGGTCACCCCGGAAAAGGTTGTTGCCGCGAAGTAGGCGATCTGAGTTCAGTTTCAAAATTTTCGGCGGCGGTGGTATCGAAAGATACGGCCGCCGTTTTCGTTTGTCTCAAGGTGACCAGAGACGGGTGAGCGAAAAGCGGGCTTCATTGCCACAACATCGGGTCGTCACGCAGCAAAAAGCCCGCGGAACATCAGTTCCGCGGGCTTTCAACTTGATCAGTGAGGCTCTGGAAATCAGTCCTTGGCGCGCTCGACGTAGGAATTGTCTTCGGTGAGGATGACGACCCGGGTGCCGGCATTGATATGCGGCGGCACCATGGTGCGCACGCCGTTCGACAGCATCGCCGGCTTGTAGGAGGAGGATGCCGTCTGGCCCTTGACCACCGGCTCGGTTTCCATGATTTCCAGCGTCATCTGGCGCGGCAGCTGGATGGCAAGCGCCAGGCCCTCGTAGATCGACAGGATGACAGCCATGCCTTCCTGCAGATAGGGCTTGGCATCGCCGACCGTATCGCCATCGACGGCGACCTGGTCGTAATTGTCCGGGTTCATGAAGTGAAAGCCTTCGCCGTCCTCGTAGAGGAACTGGAAGGTCATGTCCTCGACGAAGGCGCGCTCGACCTGTTCGGTGGTGCGCCAGCGTTCGGCCACCTTCACGCCATCGGCGATGCGGCGCATGTTGACCTGGGTGACCGGCGTGCCCTTGCCCGGATGGAAATTCTCGGCGGTGAGAACCACGTAGAGCTTGCTGTCGACTTCGACGACATTGCCCTTGCGGAGCGAAGAGGCGATGACCTTGACCATAAGACTTCCTTGTAACTGTCTCGATCGCGTCGTAGAGGACGTTTTGTCCCCGACGCTTGTATTTGTTTTCTGGGCGCACCTAGCGCAAAATCGGGTAAATAGCCAGCCTGTCTTGATCGAACCGCAAAGAAACCGGCGATGTCTGCCTTCTCCTCTTCCCCTTCCCCGTGGTGGACCCCACGTGTCCATGCCGACCGTCGGCCATTCCTGCTCGGGCGCAACGCGATCCAGGCGGCGCTGCGCGGGTTTTTCGCGCGCGAACGATTTGTCGAGGTCGATACCGCGACACTGCAGGTTTCGCCCGGCAACGAGGCGCATCTGCATGCCTTTCTCACTGAGGCGATCGCCACCGATGCCAGCCGGCATCCGCTCTATCTGCACACCTCGCCGGAGTTTGCCTGCAAGAAGCTGCTGGCCGCCGGCGAGCCGAAAATTTCCTGCTTTGCGCATGTCTATCGCAACCGCGAGCGCGGGCCGCTGCACCATCCCGAATTCACCATGCTGGAATGGTATCGGGCAGACGAGGGGTACGAGACCCTGATGCGCGACTGCGCCGACATTTTAAAGCTGGCAGCCGAGACGACACAGACCAGGGCATTCCGGTTTCGTGGGGGTGAGGCCGATCCGTTTGCTACGCCGGAGCGCCTCAGCGTCGCCGAGGCTTTTTCCCGCCATGCCGGCATCGATCTGCTGGCGTCGGTGGCCATGGCCGGCGACGACAACGATCGCGACCGCCTTGCGTCGGATCTGGCAGCCGCCGGCATGCGGGTGGCGCAAGACGATAGCTGGGCAGACCTGTTTTCCCGCGTGCTGGTGGAAAAGATCGAGCCGCATCTGGGCTTTGGTCGCGCCACCATTCTCGACGAATACCCGGTTTCGGAAGCAGCGCTCGCCCGGCCTTCGGCCGGCGATCCGCGCGTCGCCGAACGATTCGAGCTCTATGCCTGCGGCGTCGAGCTGGCCAATGCCTTTGGCGAACTCACCGACGCCGGTGAGCAGCGCCGACGGTTTGAGATCGAGATGACGGAAAAAAGCCGGATCTATGGCGAAACCTACCCCCTCGACGAGGAGTTTTTGGCAGCGCTGGCGATCATGCCGGAGGCCAGCGGCGCGGCACTCGGTTTCGACCGACTGGCGATGCTGGCGACCGGGGCAAGCCGGATCGACCAGGTGATCTGGGCACCGGTAGCGGAGTATGGCGCATGACGGTTTTGCCACGCGCGATCAAGACGGCGGAACAGCTGGTCGAGGCAGGGCTGATTTCCGACCGTCAGCTGGACGAAGTTTTGGCCGTCTCGGGCCGTTATGCGATTGCGCTGACGCCGACCATTCTCTCCCTGATCGACAGGGACGATCCGACCGATCCGATCGCCCGGCAATTCGTGCCGGATGCGGCCGAGCTGGTGACGACGCCGCAAGAGAGTGCCGACCCGATCGGCGATCGTGCCCACAGCCCGGTCGAGGGCATCGTCCACCGCTATCCCGACCGGGTGCTGCTGAAGGCGGTGCATGTCTGCCCGGTCTATTGCCGTTTTTGCTTTCGCCGTGAAATGGTCGGGCCACAGGGCGACGGCACGCTCTCGGCTGAGCAACTGACGGCTGCGATCGCCTATATCCGCCATCACACGGAAATTTGGGAGGTGATTCTGACCGGCGGCGATCCGCTGGTCCTGTCGGCGCGCCGACTGGCGGAGATCATGCACCAGCTCGCCGATATCGCCCATGTCAAAATCATACGCTTTCACACCCGGGTGCCCGTCGTCGATCCGGCCCGGATCGATGCTGCTCTGATCGCGGCACTCAAGGCCAGCGGCAAGGTCACCTATCTGGCCCTGCACGCCAATCATCCACGCGAAATGACGCCGGAAGCCCGCGCCGCCTGTGCCCGGCTGGTGGATGCCGGAGTGGTGATGGTCAGCCAGTCGGTGCTGCTGAAAGGTGTCAATGACGATGCGGATGTGCTCGCCGACCTGATGCGCGCCTTTGTTGAAACCCGCATAAAACCTTATTACCTGCACCACCCCGATCTCGCCCCCGGCACCGGCCATTTCCGCCTGACAATCGAGGAAGGCCGGGCGATCGTCGGCGCCCTACGCGGAAAAATTTCCGGGCTCTGCCAGCCGAGCTACATCCTCGACATTCCCGGCGGCCACGGCAAGGCGGTGATCGGTCCTGAGACGATCCGCAACACGGGTGACGGCTGTTTCTCGGTGTCCGACTGGCAGGGCGGGGAGCATGTCTACCCGCCGCAATGAGTGAGCCGGACACAAGCCGCCTTCAACTCCACGAACGCGTGTCACCTAGATTTACCTTACCGAGGCACACGGCGTGTCCCGCTCCAGCCAGATGCTGGAATTTGGCTAAGCCATGGACGTAAACCCGCTGCGTCCAGGCTTTTGCGCGCTTGGCAGAAACGACAGGCAACGGTGACGCATAGTCCATCGCAAACTTTGCCGGCGACCATCCGTTCCAAAAATCTCAAGTCCCGGTCATCCAGCGTTAACTAATCGACTTAGCGGAAATTTAGATTTTTCTCTGTAGAACGGCAGCCACAATAACGGTGAAAAGTATTTCAGGAGGCAAGCAGCAAGATGAACGGCACTATACGCGAACTATTGGCAAAATTCGGCGGGCTTCCGGTGCCGGCATCCGAGATCACCGACGAGGCTGATCTGTATGCGGCCGGCCTTTCTTCTTTCGCCTCGGTGCAGCTGATGCTCGGCCTGGAAGAATCCTTCGACATGGAATTTCCCGATAACCTGTTGAATCGCAAATCCTTCGCCAGCATCGCGGCGATCGAGCAGACCGTACGGATGATCCTGGACGACAGAAAGGTCGCGTGATGAACATGTCGGTCCGGGTGTCGCCGCTGGAGCTGAATGCGCGCGCAACCCGCGTCGCCGTCGTGGCCGCCCGGCATGCCGATCTGGTTGACAGCGAAGGCCGTTTTCCGCACGAAGCGGTGGCGGCGATGAAGTCGGAACAGCTGCTCGGCATCCAGATCCCCCGGTCGCTGGGCGGCGAGGAGGCGTCAACCGCCGAGATCGCCGAGATCTGCACCATTCTCGGCCAGGCCTGCGCCTCAAGCGCGATGGTCTTCGCCATGCACCAGATCAAGACATCGAGCCTTGTCGAGCACGGGGCCGACAGCGTCTGGCACGCCGGCTTCATGCGCCGCGTTGCCGGCGAACAGCTGCTGCTTGCCTCCGCCACCACCGAAGGCGGCATCGGCGGCAACATGCGCAACTCGATCTGCGCCATCGCCGTCGATGGCGACACCTGCCGGCTGGAAAAAGACGCCACCGTGATTTCTTACGGGGCGCACGCCGACGCCATCCTGATTACCTCGCGCGCGCATGAAAATGCCGCCCCTTCCGACCAGGTGATGACCGTTTTCCTGAAGGATCAGTATGCGCTGGAGCGCACCCAGGTGTGGAACACGCTCGGCATGCGCGGCACCTGCTCCGATGGCTTTCTGTTTAAGGGCGAAGCACCGGCCGAACAGATCTTTCCAAAACCCTTTGCCGAGATCGCCGCGCAATCGATGCTCGCCTCGTCGCACCTGCTGTGGAGCGGCGTCTGGTACGGCATCTCCGCCGACGCGGTCGCCCGCGCCCAGGCTTTTGTCCGCGCCGCGGCCCGCAAAACACCAGGTACCATGCCGCCGGGCGCCCTGCGTCTGGCTGAGGTGTCGAGCCTGCTGCAGATGGTGAAATCCAACGTGATTGCCGGGCTGAAGGCCTATGCCGACGCGAAAGACGATCCCGACCGGTTGTCGTCGATGGCGTTTTCGGTCGCCATGAACAACGTAAAAATTGCCTCGTCGGAAACCATCCTGACGATCATCAATCATGCGATGCTGATCTGCGGCATCATGGGCTACAAGAACGGCACGCCTTACAGCCTCGGCCGGCACCTGCGCGACGCGCATTCGGCGCAGCTGATGATTTCCAACGACCGCATTCTCGCCAATACATCGACGATGCTTTTGATCCACAAACAAGACACAAGTTTATTGGGGTGACCAACATGGATATGCAGGTTTCTTTTCTCGACCGATTGTTCGATGCCGGCCTGTTGATCGATACGGGCGTCGATGGACTTTACGGCCGCAGCGGCCAGTTCGAAAACGTGATCGCCGGTTTCGAGCGACTGATCGACCGGTTTGGCGGCGCTGAAGGCGCGGAAGTCATCCGCTTTCCGCCCGGCATGAACCGTGCCTTCTTCGAAAAGAGCGGCTACATGAAAAGCTTTCCACAGCTGGCCGGCACCGTGCACAGCTTTTGCGGTTGCGAGCTTGACCATGTCAGCCTGCTGAAGAAGATGGACGACGGCAGCGACTGGACCGGCGAGCAGAAGGCAACCGAGATCGTGCTGACGCCGGCGGCCTGCTATCCGCTCTATCCGACCGTCGCCAAGCGCGGCAACCTGCCGGCCGGTGGCGGTCTCTACGACCTGCAGTCCTACTGCTTCCGCCACGAGCCGTCGCAGGACCCGGCCCGCCAGCAGCTGTTCCGCATGCGCGAATATGTCTGCATGGGCACCCAGGAAAACGTCACCGATTTCCGCCAGCTGTGGATGGATCGCGGCGTCAAGATGATGGACGAGGTCGGCCTGACGGTCGAGATCGACGTCGCCAACGACCCGTTCTTCGGCCGCGCCGGCAAAATGCTGGCCAACAACCAGCGCGACCAGAATCTGAAATTCGAGCTGCTGATCCCGATCACCTCGACCGCCAACCCGACCGCCTGCATGAGCTTCAACTATCATCAAGACGCGTTCGGCACGAAATGGGGCCTCAACCTTGAAGACGGTTCGGTGGCCCACACCGCCTGCGTCGGCTTCGGGCTGGAACGCATCGCCCTGGCGCTGTTCCACCATCACGGGCTGGACGTCACACAATGGCCGGCCAAGGTCCGCACCGCGCTCGGGCTCTGATCTCGGTGATGCCCGCAGTGTTCGAAACCCTCGATCCGGCTACGTACAAGCCGCATGCGCTGCATGCGAGCGACAACATGTGGCCGGAAACCAACTGCTATGTCGACCTGTGGATCGAGGTGCTGGCCAGTTTTGGCACGACACCCGAAGCCATGCTCGGCTTTACCCTGATCCAGGACTTCGAGGGCGACCAGTTCACCTTCTTCAAGGTGCCGCTGGAGGATCTCGAGGCACTCTACGGCATCCGAGTCACCGAACTGGCGATTTTCGACCGGCTCGAGGAGCATGTGCGGGTGCAGATCGAGCGCGGCCGGCTGTGCCTCGTCGAAATGGACAGTTTTTACATGCCGGACACGGCCGGTGTCGCCTATGGCAAGGAACACGGCAAGACGACGGTGGCGATCAATCGGCTGGACGTGGCAAACCGATCGCTCGACTATTTTCACAATGGTGGCTTTTTCCACCTGGAGGGCGCCGATTTCGATGGGCTGTTCCAACGGCAGCTGACGGAAGCGGATCTGCCGTTTCTGCCTTATACGGAATTTGCAAAGTTTCCCGATCAGCTTCCAGATGAACG
>Ga0247808_10001916_pt1 | contig 10085 bp, 8 predicted proteins | sample UWRJL089202R1_FD_179914 | JGI IMG/M metagenome (GOLD analysis project Ga0247808, IMG submission 179914) | Plant litter microbial communities from Arlington Agricultural Research Station in Wisconsin, United States - UWRJ-L089-202R-1 | ecosystem: Environmental > Terrestrial > Plant litter >... | reverse complement strand
CTGTAGAATTAATCAAGGCTCCGATCTCTGATGAAATGAAACTTTTCGAGCAAAAGTTTTACGAATCTATGAAAAGTAATGTTGCTCTGCTGGATAAAGTTACGCGCTTCATCGTTACTACAAAAGGGAAACAGATGCGTCCGATGTTTGTATTTCTCTGTGCAAAACTTGTAGGAAATGTGAATGAAAAGACCTTCCGTGGCGCAAGTATGATTGAGCTGATTCACACGGCAACTTTGGTGCACGATGATGTTGTGGATGAGAGTTTTAAGCGTCGGAACTTCTTTTCTATCAATGCGCTTTGGAAAAATAAAATTGCGGTTTTAGTGGGCGATTATTTACTTTCTAAATCGGTTTTGCTTTCTACAGATAATAAAGATTTTGATTTGCTTTCTGTGATTGCAAGGACGATTCGGGAAATGTCTGAAGGTGAACTTCTTCAGCTTGAAAAAGCCCGGAAACTGGACATTACCGAGGATGTTTATTACGAAATTATTCGTCAGAAAACGGCGACTTTAATCGCCGCATGCTGTGAAGTTGGTGTTTTGTCTAATAACGTTGATGAAGCAACTGCAAAAAAAATGCAGGAATTCGGGACTTACACAGGAATGGCTTTCCAGATCAAAGATGATCTTTTTGATTATCAGTCCAGCAATATCATTGGAAAACCCGTCGGAATTGACATCAAGGAACAAAAGATGACATTGCCATTGATCTACACTCTGAAGAATGCAAGTCCTGAGAACTACAAAAAATATTTCGCAACCATAAAGCGTTATAATAACGATTCCAAAAAAGTGCGCGAACTGGTTGAATTTGTAAAATCCTCCGGCGGACTGGATTACGCCATCCAGACAATGAAAGATTACCAGCAAAAAGCACTTGCCATCTTAGCCGAATTCCCTGATAATGAAGCGAAAGAATCGTTGATACTGATGTTGGATTACGTTATTAACAGAAAACTATAATCTCAATATTTTTTTTAATTGGAAATTTTATAAATATAAGCGCTTCCTGAAGAATTAGAAAGTAGTCCCAGACCCAAACTTAATGCGCCTTTGTTGTAAAGAAACCTGATTTTGTCGCCTGCCTGCAACTCATAAACAGAGTTTATCGTTTCGAAATAATAATTACCAACAAGTGCGATGCCTACTACGTTTAGATATTTATTGTCAATTAAAACCGATGAGCCCGTAGTTGGGGTTCTCAGTACTGCAATTTGAGCGTTGGTCGCCAGTCCCAAAGAAAGAACTGTGCTGTTTTTGAAATTGAGATCTATGACATATTTTCCTGTAGAAGGAACTGTGTAATAAAAATCGGACGCGGATGTTGTGAAATTAGAAGGATTTATAGGCATACTGTCGAACTTGATCATATACCAGGAAGTATCAAATAATGAGAGACCCACAGCCAACAGGTAAATCCCTGTTGTAGACCTTACTTTAGAAAGCGAAGCATTTGTGCTGGGCGCAAAGATATTAGGATCTACACGGTTTACTTCGTTATCACTCAGTTTTACCGTTAAAAGATGTTGCCCGGTAAGTTCTGATATTTCGGGAACTGTGCGGACCTTAAGGTTTCCATTAACGTCCAGTGCCGCTAATGGTGATGGTGTGTTAATCCCGATTTGGGCATAAGATACGGCAATAATGCAGATTTGCACCAGAAGCAGAGTTTTTTTTGTTGTTTTCATAATGTGTGTTTTTTAAATTGTAATGTAACATTTGATTGATATATTTATTTATTAAGGAATATATTTATAATTAGTATGAATTATCTATTGTAAAAATACAAAAAAAACTTAATTATGTTATTTTTTTATAAAATTTTCATAAATACGCATAAATACTATATTTTTGATAGATGAATCTGAATAGTCCTTTAGCCGAAATTCTACGTCCAAAGTCCCTAGATGAAGTTTTGGGCCAAGAACATCTCACTGGAAAATCCGGAACTATCAAAAGAATGATGGAGAATGACACCATCAATTCACTGATTTTCTGGGGACCTCCGGGAACTGGAAAAACGACTTTAGCGGAAATCATCTCCGAAAGTTCAGGACGGAAATTCTACAAGTTATCAGCAGTTTCTGCAGGCGTAAAAGACGTTCGGGATATCATCGACGAAGCCAAAAAGCAAAACCTCTTTTCCGGAAGAAGCCCGATTCTTTTCATTGATGAAATTCACAGATTCAACAAGTCCCAGCAGGATTCATTGCTTCACGCCGTCGAAAAAGGTTGGATTACTTTGATTGGCGCAACCACAGAAAATCCAAGCTTCGAAGTGGTTTCTGCTTTGCTTTCCAGAACGCAGGTTTATATTTTGAAAGCATTGACTTTTGAAAAGCTGGAAGAACTCGCTGATATTTCTGTTTCAAAATACAACGAACTCAACAATACAAAATTTTTCCTCGAGGAAAAAGAAGCCTTCATCCAATATTCCGGAGGAGACGCCAGAAAGTTGATTAACTCAATAGAATTGGTTCTCAATCAATTCAAATCCGCCAAGAAAAATAAAATCTCCAACAAAGATGTCCTTTCTGTTATTCAGGAAAATATGGCGCTTTACGACAAAAATGGAGAACAACATTACGACATCATCTCCGCTTTCATCAAATCGATGCGTGGCTCCGACCCAAATGGCGCCGTTTATTGGCTTGCCAGAATGTTGGTTGGCGGCGAAGATATCAAATTCATTGCAAGAAGAATGATGATTCTCGCGGCAGAAGATATTGGTTTAGCAAATCCAAACGCTTTGGTGATGGCAAACAATTGTTTCCAAACTATCAATGTCATCGGAAATCCAGAAGCAAGAATTATTTTGAGCGAAACCGCCGTTTACCTCGCCGTTTCCCCGAAAAGCAATTCCACGTATAATGCTATTAACGAAGCAATGGCTTTTGTGAAGAAAACCGGAAATCTGCCAGTTCCACTCCACCTCAGAAATGCGCCGACCAAATTGATGAAAAATTTGGACTACGGAAAAGATTATCAATACGCGCATTCCTACGAAGGCAATTTTGTGGATTTGGAATTTCTGCCCGATGAAATTACCGGAACCACTTTCTACAATCCTGCCAACAACTCAACGGAGAAGAAAATCCGCGAACAGCTGAAGGATAAATGGAAAGACAAATATGACCTTTGAGTTAAATATTCCTAATTTTCACTTTATGTTAACTAATTCGATTTCCTTTTAATATCTTTGCGGGAGACAGAAAACTATGGAACATTTCGAAAGCTGGAAAGACTTACTCAACCCCGAATTTTATATCAAAATGGGTGGTTTTTGGCTTATTTTATTTATCATTTTCGCAGAGACAGGACTTTTTGTAGGTTTCTTTTTGCCGGGCGACAGTTTACTCTTTATTTCAGGGATTTACGCCGTTAAAATCATCGACACCACTTTCGGAACCACTGGTTCAGATTTTCTGGATACCACGATTTTGGCGACCGCCGTTGCCGTTGCAGCCATCATCGGAAACGAGATTGGCTATTGGTTTGGTTACAAAAGCGGACCGTTGTTGTACGAGCGAAAAGACACATTCCTATTCAAGAAAAAATACCTTTTCAAAGCACACGATTTCTTCGAAGACCACGGAACTGTGGCTGTTATCCTGGCGAGATTCTTACCAATCGTGAGAACATTTGCGCCAATTGTTGCCGGAATTGTGAAAATGGACAAGAAGAAATTCTTCTACTACAACATCATCGGAGCGTTTGCTTGGTCATTCACAATGATTTTCGCAGGACATTATCTGGACAAATTATTTATGGACCAGTTCGGCATCGATTTGAAGAAAAAATTAGAAATCATCGTTTTGGTCATCGTTTTGGTCACAACTTTGCCTATCGTTATCAAGTTCTTTTTCACTAAGGATAAAGAAAGACCAACGAAAATTGATTAATCAACATTGAAATATCAGCAAAACATATAAAACCGGAGTCAACTTCCGGTTTTTTGCATTTGATATTTTGGCTTTGTCCAACTATTGCATTAGGTTTGGGCAGCTTTTCCGCCTTCCACTCCCAAACCTAACGGAGTGGTTCGACGAAGTCAATCTTTTTTGCTCGACGATTTCAGATTAAATTGAAAATGAGTACACGCAAAAAAGGATTTCCGTTCAAGTCGGGCTGCAGATTCGCTGTCAAAAAATTCCCCTCCTCTGGAGGGGTGACAAATTGCCAAAGGCAAATTGACGGGGGTGGTTAAAAGAGTATTTATAAAAATCTTAATAAAATGAAAGTATTTGTAAACAAAAGAATTCCGGACAATGGGATTCAGATTTTGAAAGACGGAAATTTAGATATTATTTTCCCGGAAACAGAAAATCCAACCCACGAAGAATGGCTGGAAAGCTGCCAACAAGCAGACATCATCCTAAGTGTCGGTGGAAAGAACAAATATGACAAAGAATTCTTCGACGCTTGCCCTAATGTAAAAGCAATCGCTCTATTTTCCGTAGGTTTTGACCAGGTGGATATCGAGGAAGCGACGAAAAGAAAAGTCGCAGTTGGAAACACACCAGATGTTTTGAGCCGCGCCACTTCCGACGTCGCATTTCTACTGATGCAAATGGTTTCCAGAAAAGTAAACTACAATACCGCAAAAGTAAAATCGGGCAACTGGAAAGACTTCGACCCGTTGGAAGAACTTGGTCAGGAACTTTACGGAAAAACCTTAGGCGTTTTAGGACTTGGAAGAATAGGTTTTGAAATGGCTGAAAAGTGCAAGGCCGCTTTCGGAATGAACATTATTTACCACAACCGAAGCCACAACGAAGAAGCTGAAAAAGAACTCGATGCAAAATATGTTTCTTTTGACGAATTAGTGGAAAACTCAGACATCATCAGCATCCATGCCAATTACACACCAGAACAAGCTGACCTTTTCAACACATCGGTTTTCGAAAAAATGAAAGAGAATCTGATTTTCATCAACACCGCAAGAGGTGGTTTTCACAATGAGAAAGATTTGTTCGAAGCTTTGATTTCAGGAAAAATCTGGGGCGCAGGTCTCGATGTTACAAATCCGGAACCGATGCAGAAAGACAGTCCATTATTAGGACTTCCAAACGTTTGTGTTCTACCTCACATTGGTTCTGCAACTTTGGAAGCCAGAAGCGGAATGGCAAGATTGGCAGCTGAGAACGTTGTCGCATTCAGTAAAGGCGAAAAAATGCCGATTTGCGTGAATCCTGACGTTTACGAAGATTAAATTTCATCAAAATAAATCTTTCAAAAACAAAGCTTGGAATCATATTTGTCTATCTTCAATCAACCAAAAAATAAATATTATGACACCAGAAGATAACATCGAAAAAAATTTAGAAGATTTGGATTATAATCCAGGTGAGGACATTTTCAACAGAGAAGAACACATTCCAATTGACGGCGACGGAAATCCAATCAGAAATCCAAGTCAGGTAAACGACGAAATGCCATTCGGACTAGACGTTCCGGGCGCTGAAGATGATGACAACTTTGACCAGGTAACCAACCAACTTCCGGACGAAGAAAACAATTACTACAGCACGAGCGACAATGAAGATGACCACGAAGAAGAAAATGACGACATTATTGAATAAAAACAAAGCTTACCAAATCGGTAAGCTTTTATTCTTTAGTTGATGTCTTTAAATATTTTCAGTGGCTTCTTATTCTCATCAATCGCAACTAACGTGAAATCGCCTGAGACAGCTTTTTCTCGAACATCGTTGTACATTTCCTCCACAAAAATTTCCACATTCACTTTCACACTTGTGTTTCCGACGTATTTTATTCTCCCTACAAGCTCTACAATCGTATCGGCTGGAATTGGTTTCTTAAAATCGATTCGGTCACAACTTACGGTAACAAAAGACTTTCTTGCAAATCTTGTTGCCGTCATAAAAGCCACTTCATCCATCATTTCCATCACTTTTCCACCGAACATCGTGTTGTGATGATTGGTCGTATTAGGGAAAACCACTTTGAAAACGCGTGTTTCCGATTGTTGGATTTTATCTTCGTAATTCATTTCTTGATAGCTTTAAGGATGTGTACTGGAATCGTTTTGTGAAGGTGCAAATATAAGTGATAGAAACTGTTCTAAGAAATTTCATAAATTAGTTCTAATAAACCGCTCTTCCAAAATTGAATTTAATGAATTGAAAATTCCCCTCCTCTGGAGGGGCGACTAAAATTCAAAGAATTTTTGACGGGGTGGTCACTCAAAAACACATACAAATGAATGAAATCCTAACTCAAATCCACGGAATTCCCATCCGCAGGAATTTCGTTGAACACCTACCCTATAATCCTCACCTAAAAAAATTATTAAGCGGAAAACGCAAAGCCGGAATTCTAAGCGAAGTTCTTTTCTGGAAGCAAGTTCGGGCAAGAACCTTTCATAACATTGATTTTTACAGACAAAGAATTATCGGAAATTATATTGTTGATTTTTATGTCAAAACGCTTGGATTAATCATTGAAATCGATGGTTCGAGTCATGACGAAAAAGAAGTTTATGATGGAATAAGACAAACCTATTTAGAATCTCTAAACTTAAAAATATTCAGAATTACAGATTTTGATGTGAAGAATAATCTTGGTTTGGTGATGAAAGAATTGGAAGCGTTTATTATTGAAAATTACGGATGCTAAGATTCCCCTCCTCTGAAAGGGTGGATTCGACCAAAGGGAGAAGACGGGTTGGTTCAGCATAATTAACCACCCCCGAAATCTAAAATTTACAATTTCAAATTTCTCCCCTCCAAGGGAGGGGAATTTTTTCTCAATTCACTACGATATATTTTTCAAATTGAATATCTTTAAAACTTTGAAAATCGAAACTTCATTATGACTTTCCAACAACAAATCCAACAAGGAATTCCCAACCAACTTCCTCAGCCAAAACCATATGAAACCCACATCAACCACGCGCCGAAGCGTAAAGAAATTCTCTCAGAAGAAGAGAAAAAACTCGCTCTGAAAAACGCTTTGCGCTATTTCGAACCAAAATTCCACGCAGAATTGTTGAAGGAATTTAAAGATGAACTGGAAAAATACGGCAGAATTTATATGTACCGCTTCCGTCCCGATTATGAGATTAAAGCAAGAGATATTGCAGAATATCCCGGGAAATCTGAGCAGGCAAAAGCCATTATGCTGATGATTCAGAACAATCTGGATTATGCAGTGGCGCAACATCCGCACGAACTGATTACTTACGGTGGAAATGGTGCGGTTTTCAGCAATTGGGCGCAGTATCTTCTGACGATGAAGTATCTTTCTGAAATGACGGACGAACAAACGTTGACAATGTATTCCGGTCATCCGATGGGATTGTTTCCTTCGCACAAAGATGCGCCGAGAGTGGTGGTGACGAACGGAATGATGATTCCAAATTATTCAAAACCAGATGACTGGGAAAAATTCAATGCGCTCGGTGTTTCACAGTACGGACAAATGACGGCCGGATCTTATATGTACATCGGTCCGCAGGGAATTGTGCACGGAACGACGATTACGGTTTTAAATGCTTTCAGAAAAATAAATAAAGAACCTAAAGGCGGATTATTCGTCACCTCAGGTTTGGGCGGAATGTCCGGAGCTCAGCCAAAAGCCGGAAATATCGCAGGTTGTATTACGGTGATTGCAGAAGTGAATCCGAAGATTACCAAAATCCGTCACGAACAGAAATGGGTGAATGAAATCCACGAAAATCTGGATGAACTGATGACTAGAGTAAGAAAAGCGCAGGAAAATCAGGAAACGGTTTCTCTGGCTTACCTTGGAAACATCGTTGATATCTGGGAGAAATTTAATGAAGAAAATTTAAGAATCGATATTGGTTCAGACCAGACTTCGCTTCACAATCCGTGGGCGGGCGGTTATTATCCGGTCGGACAAACCTTTGAGGAATCAAATATGATGATGGCAGAAAACCCTGAATTATTCAAAGAAAAAGTTCAGGAAACCTTGAGAAGACACGCTTCCGCCATCAACAAACATACAGCAAAAGGAACCTATTTCTTCGATTACGGAAATGCCTTTTTACTCGAAGCTTCCAGAGCCGGAGCCGATGTAATGTCAGATCACCCGACGTTGGGAAGAGAGTTCAAATTCCCTTCTTACGTTCAGGATATTATGGGACCGATGTGTTTTGATTATGGTTTCGGGCCGTTCCGTTGGGTTTGTACCAGCGGAAAACCGGAAGATTTGCAGAAAACCGATGATATTGCGTGTGCCGTTTTAGAGGAAATGATTAAAACATCGCCGGAGGAAATCCAGCAACAGATGAAAGACAATATCACGTGGATTAAAGGCGCTCAGGAAAACAATCTGGTTGTTGGTTCGCAGGCGAGAATTCTCTACGCCGATGCTGAAGGTAGAATGAAAATCGCTGAAGCCTTCAACAAAGCCATTGCCAACGGAGAAATCGGAGCGGTAGTTTTGGGAAGAGACCATCACGATGTTTCGGGGACGGATTCGCCGTACAGAGAGACTTCCAATATTTATGACGGCTCGAGATTTACGGCAGATATGGCGATTCACAATGTGATTGGCGACAGTTTTCGTGGGGCGACATGGGTGAGTATTCACAACGGTGGTGGCGTTGGCTGGGGCGAAGTGATCAACGGTGGTTTCGGGATGTTGCTCGATGGAAGCGATGATGCCGACAGAAGATTAAAATCTATGCTTTTCTGGGACGTCAACAACGGAATTTCCCGACGAAGCTGGGCAAGAAATGAAGGCGCTGTTTTTGCGATTAAAAGAGCGATGGAAGTGGAGCCGAATTTGAAGGTGACACTGCCGAATTTTGTGGATGAGAATCTTTTTTAATTTGAAAACGATAAACATCCCGTCACTTCGATAGCTTTTGAAAAAATCAAGAAGTTTTTGCTAAAGGTTCTCAGTACATCGCAATTGCATCCGGAAACTCAAACTGACGAAAGCAAATTTAAGAAAATAAAAACCTGCCTCACAGCAGGTTTTTTGTTTTTTTACGTAGATGGCTCGAATATAAAATCCGAGCCGTAGCTTTTAAATGTTCACGGATTGTAAATCCGCAAGATTGGGTTTTGCATCTTTATATTATTTTTTAATGTACGTTGATGCATTGTAAAACCGTCAGATCGTTTTTAAAATTAATGATATCCTGGTCATAATTTTTCTAAGATTTTTTTTGTCAATTCTTTGGCATCTTCAAATTCATTAATCAAAAAGTTTAACACTTCAATATGTTGATTTTTTGCTTCTTTAAAAAATGAGAAATTATATGTAGGTGTACTTTTAAGAGTTTCTTTCAAGTTAATATATTCCGACAATGCAGATTCAATCTGGTTTGGGAGTTGCCTAAAATTGTCTTTGAGAATTTCCTTCAAATCTAGATATTCTGATAATACGGAATAAATTTGGTTAGGCATTTGTCCTATATTACCACCAATAGATTTTTCTAATGTTGAAATAGAAATATATTGAGTAATTAAAAAATTTTCAAAGGAATTAATTCCTACTGAATATAATTGTGAAAATAAATCAACTTCAGTTTCTATTCTTTTTGAAGTTATATTCATTGTTCTTGATATACCTTTGTATAAAATTGAAACTTCAGTTATAACATTCGGTAGGTTTTTTTGGCTGAGTTCCTTTAATTTACTACCCATATTGATTGTTTCGTCAGTTTGCTTTTCAATTATTGCTGTAATATTGTTTAGGCAGTCTACTGCATTACCAAGTGATTTTAAATCTTCGATTATGTCTTTGATATCATTAGAATCTACTCTACCGCGATATATATCAAATCTCTTATCATTTTTTTCGGATACAATTTTAGAAAGTCTCCTTTCTGATTTTTCGTTGAATTCTTGATTAAAAGGAATTTCAATCTTCCAACTTTTTTTATTCTTTTTTAAATTAGTCTCTGTTATTTCTTGCCAATATGTTTTTCTTTCTTCTGGAATATGTGCTATAAGAATAATAGGTATATTCAGATTTAACCAATAATTATAATGTATATTAGTTACATAATGAGATAATCCTTTTTGAGTTTTATAGAAATTTCCTGAACCACTTTTAATTTGAACGGCTATAAATCGTCCT
>Ga0247808_10001913_pt1 | contig 10100 bp, 10 predicted proteins | sample UWRJL089202R1_FD_179914 | JGI IMG/M metagenome (GOLD analysis project Ga0247808, IMG submission 179914) | Plant litter microbial communities from Arlington Agricultural Research Station in Wisconsin, United States - UWRJ-L089-202R-1 | ecosystem: Environmental > Terrestrial > Plant litter >... | reverse complement strand
AGCCAAAAGCTGACAAAGAAAGCGGTTGATAAACTCGACATACGATCGAGGACGCCGCCGTGACCCGGAATGGTATTGCCCCAATCTTTGATATCGAGCTTTCGCTTCACGATGCTGTTGAAGAGGTCGCCTGCGGCACTTGCGACACCGATTGCAAGAATAAGAAGCCATGAGGCTTCGATGCCAGTAGCTATGTATAGCAGTGCTGCACCAACGAATGCGCCAATAACTTGACCAGCGACACCTTCCCAAGATTTTCCGGGATTAATCCAGTGGGGGAGGGGGTGTTTTGGAAGATACTTACCAAAGAAAAATGCACACACATCAGAAAGCACCGACGCGAAACTTATAATAAGTGTCAGATGAACTGCAACAAGTGTTGGGAAGATACCAAAAATAAGAATGATGCTAAATGAGGCAAGCGTGAAAAAGACGAGATAGCTTGTTTCGAGAAGCTGAGGTGGTTGAGATGCGTGGCGACGGAACTCTTTGAAAGCGAGTATAAGGAGCGCTATGACCAAAAGTGTTGCGAAGGGAAGCTCAAGGAACAAAAGCCCTAAGAGGATGAGGTATAACGGAATCCACCAGATAATTTTTGTAAAAAGGTGAGAACGAAGGAGTGCACGAATATCCCATTTATAAAGTGGGAGGCATAAAATTGCCCCGATTATAACAAGTGTAAATAGGAGGGTTGAGGTGGAGAGTAAAATACTTAGATTCATAGAATTTCCTTTCTCCATTATGATATAGTGTAGGGAAATAGGCTATGGTTTTAAGAGGAGAATTCGATGACACCGGAAGATAATAAGCAAGACGTCCCGACACCTGATGTTCCACCCTCTATCGCATCCGTTTCTGCGCCCGAGCCACCAGCTTTCGTAAATCCTGAAACGCCTCCAGCAGTTCCTGTCGCCGGAGCACCCGCTGCTGAACCTGTCACGCCTCCGTCTGACGACAAAGTATGGGTCAGCAAAGAAGAATACCAACGACTTCAACAAACGCCGACACCAGTTGTCACCAACGGTGTGGCAAAGGTACCAAAATTATTTTCTGGGTTACAGATCGCTGCGACAGCAGTGGCAGCAGTTGCATTGATTGTCGGACTTGTTTCAATCGAACGGGGATTAAGCTGGATCATCGTTCCAGCAGTGATCGTATTGCTTCTTAACGGAATCTTTACGTTGACCGATTATCTTGCATCAAAAAAACCAGGCTATATTGTTCGCACCCACAAGGCTCGCAATATTATTCTTTTGGTAGCAGCCTGCCTTGTGCTCGCATCACCAGTGTTATTTATCGGTGTTATCCTCGTCGTTTTTCTTATTATATGTTCAACGGGCGGTTGTAACGGGACCTAGGTATGGGTCCATATCTCCAGAAGTTATATGATGTAGCGCTACTTGCTCGGCCATTTAATGCCCTGCAGCCTATGATTCTTTTTGTCTTCGGAGTGATTATCTCTGGAGGAGATCTACGGAGTTCTGAGCTATATATCGGACTTATTGCGATACTTCTTTTGCATAGTGCGGTAACGATTTGGAATGATCTTAGCGACCAGGTTGTTGATAAGCATAATAATGTGAAAACGGTTTTAACCACAGGGTATATTACAGAGCGAATGCTGAAGTATATTGTGCTTGGGTTGGCGGTGGCTGGGATTGTACTATGTGCACTATTCTTGCCGCTTGTGAGTGTTATGCTTGCCGCTCTGACGATTATCGTTGGATGGCAGTATAGTGCACGGCCGTTTAAGGCGTCACATCGTCCGATTGGATCAATGGTATTCTTGGCGATTTCATATGGTGCAGTACCTTTGCTACTTGGGGCGAGTCTCGGAAAGATAGATGCCATAGTATGGTTGTTTGCGATTGCATGGTCATTTGCTAGAGTGTCACTATCACTTATGAAGGATTATAAAGATGCGGTAGGAGATGTAAAGGTTAAGAAGAAAACCTTCCTGCTTCGATTCGGACATCGGCGAGTCGTTGCAACAAGTGTCGTATGTTTGGTTGTTGGGTATGGTGCTGTGATTGCACTGACGACACAAGTTGTGTCACCGGCATATTGGATCTATCTGATTGGTGCCGGAGTACTGTGTATCGCGTTGTTTGTTATTGAACGCGTGCGATTATGGAAAGCATCTTCGTACCAAAGTCAGCATGACTTATTCCGTGAAAGTCTGTACATACATCTCGGGGTTGATGGAGCGTTGACGCTATGGCTGATACTATTATTTACTTCTTAGGACATTTTGTTTTCATTTTCGTTTCGATGGTGCTTTTCTTTGTGCCATTTGTGACCATATTTTACATCCGAAATCGTCAGCAGATTCGTGAAAAGAAGCCTCACTTCAATCAGTTTATGGAGCGATTTTTCGCAAGTAGAGAATCGAATTATCTCGTGCTGGTCTGGGCTGCAGCTGAGGCATTGGTGTGGTTTATTATTCCAGAGTTCTTGCTGTTCTTGATGATATTTATGAAAGTAAAGCACAAGATTAACCTTTTGAAATTCGACATTATCGGGACGGTAATTGGAACAATTATTGGGTTTATATGGCACGCTTCGAATGAGACATTGCTTAAGATTCCATATGTATTTCAGGGGATGATCGATCAAACACACGCGTGGTATGAACAATTTAATATTTGGGGACTCGTATTTCAGCCATTTTCAGGAGTTCCTTACAAGGTATTCATTAGTCTTGCGCCGGAGTATGGATTCGCGTTTGGACTTTTCTTGGTGTTCGCAGTGATTGTTCGCATTAGTCGTTACTTTATCGCATATGAACTTACAAAAGCGCTATTCCCGATTTTTCATCGATTTGTCCGAAAAAACTATGCATGGTTATTTGTGGTTGGGATCGCAGTCTTTACGGGATTCTTGTTAAAAGTTTCATTTACGTATGGTCCAGCTTTTGTTTTGCAGTAGTTAAGAACGTTTCGGGTTTCACCCTGTATAATAGAGAGAATGAATCAGGGGTTAGCACTCGAGATAATGCTCTCGGGACAAAGTGTGCTTTTAACTGGTCCCGCTGGGGCTGGTAAGACTTTTGTGTTGAATCAATTTATCAAACTCTCAAAATATGAAGGCAAACACGTTTCAGTTACTGCTACAACAGGACTCGCTGCGACGCACCTTGGTGGAACAACTATTCACTCATGGGCGGGGATTGGCGTGCACGACTCGATTGGCAATGGCTTTGTTGACCACATCGCAAAAGGACGTCGCGAGATTATTGAAAAGACAGATGTATTGATCATCGATGAGATTAGTATGCTTCATGATTTCCGACTCGATATGGTTGATGAAGTATGTCGACTGGTCCGAAAGAAAGATGAACCATTCGGCGGAATCCAAATTATTATGTCGGGTGATTTCTTTCAGCTCCCGCCAATTAATAGGGGTGATTCACGAGCTGGTGGCTTTGTTGTGAACTCTGAAGTGTGGCGCGAACTCGATCCTGTTATTTGCTATCTGCAAGAACAGCACCGTCAGGACGACGAGCAGCTCCTTGATATCTTAAACGCGATGCGTGCGGGCGATATTCGTCGTCATCACGCCGAGACATTACTCGCACGTGCTGAGGTTTTTCCTGATGATCTCGAGCAGCTGACCGAACTTCACACAGTGAATGTTGACGTTGATAAAATCAATGAAGCGAAGCTCGAGACACTTGAAGGTGATGAGGTTGTATACAGCCAAATGACAACCGGAAGTGAAAGTTACGTCGAAACATTGCAGCGATCCGTCCTTGCACCAGCTGCACTAAAGGTGAAAAAGGGCGCATTGGTGATGGCAGTGAAAAATAGCCCAGAACGCAAGTACGTGAATGGTAGCATCGGCACGATTATCGACTTTGAACCGTATACGGATTATCCAATCGTCGAATTTAAGAATGGTAAAGAAGTCTCGATGGTTCCAGACACTTGGGAGCTTCGTGATGGTGATAAAAAACGAGCAAGTATTAGTCAAATTCCACTTCGTTTGGCATGGGCGATTACGATTCACAAGTCCCAGGGTATGACGCTCGACGCTGCACGGATTGATCTTCGAAAAGCTTTCGTTGAGGGCATGGGATACGTTGCACTCAGCCGAGTAAAAAATTTGAACAACCTTTATCTAACAGGAATAAATCAGATGGCACTGCGTGTGAGCGAAGATGCTCAAACGATCGATGAGGTCCTTCGAGCAAAGGCTGTAACAGATGCGAAACGCTTCGCACCACTCCAAAAGAAAGCTGAAGATCGCGCAAGCAATCCTGTTGTTGAAAAATCAACATCAGATAAGAAAGCTGGGTGGAGTGAAAAGATTGCTAAGATGCGTGAAACGTATCCTAATGCTTATAAACCTTGGGAAGATAGCCAAGATGCTGAGCTTAAACAAGAATTTCAGCAAGGGTTGAGTATAGGTGAGCTGAGTAAGTTACTTGGAAGGCATGAAGGTTCGATTAAGATGCGACTCCAAAAGCACTTTGGGGAAGACGTAGTACAAGGCTAGCTTTTGAGAGAAGAACCGAACTTGTTCGTGTTGTTCCGAGAAAGTGACGGCTTGTATCAGTGATACAATAGGAAGAGATCATTAACGGGAAGTATCAATGCTTCGGCGATTTCAAAAGGTGGTCCAATACTTATGACTGAAAAGAATACTCGATTTCCAAAACACTTCCTATGGGGTGCTGCAACAGCTTCACATCAAGTTGAAGGCGGAAACCATAACCAGTGGTCAGTGTGGGAGCTTGAGAACGCAAAGACCAAGGCGGCTCAGGCTGAATTTCGATATGACGAATATCCTGTGTGGGAAGCGATTAAGAGTGAAGCAAAAAATCCAGACAATTATGTCTCGGGTGAACTGGCCGATCACTACAATCGTTATTCAGAAGATTTTGATTTCTTAACGAAGATGAATATGAATGCCTTTCGATTTAGTATCGAATGGTCACGTGTCGAACCAAAAGAAGGTGCGTGGAATATTGAAGCAATTACGCACTATAAAAATTATCTCGCAGAGCTAAAGAAGCGCGATATCGAACCTGTTGTGACGTTATTTCACTTTACGCTCCCAACATGGTTCACGGATATGGGTGGATTTGAAAAGCGTTCAAATGTGAAATATTTTGTTCGATATGCCGAGAAGATTGTCCATGAATTGGGCGCGAACATGCGCTACATCATTACGATTAATGAACCCGAAGTATATGCCTTTGAAAGCTACTATCTACAGGAGTGGCCGCCAAATCAAAACAGCCCACTCAAGATGCTTCAAGTCATCCATAATATGGCACTAGGGCACAAGCGAGCAGCACGAGTTATTCACGATATGAATCGAAAGTTTAAGGTATCAATTGCCAAGAACTCGGCGTATGCATATCCTGGCGATAGTGCATGGGTGAGCCGAGTGAGCGCGAATGTGATGCAGTATTTTCAGGATGATTTTATTATCAAGAAATTCATTAAATCGTGTGATTTCTTGGGAGTAAACTATTACTTCACGAACCGGCTCTACGGGTACCGAGTCCATAACCCTGATGTAAGGGTGAGTGATCTGAATTGGGACTTGCAACCTGCCGATATCGAATTTGTGATTGAACGGTTAAATCGAAAATATAAGCTTCCAATTATGATTACTGAGAATGGTCTTGCTGATGCTGGTGATGTTGATCGTCAGTGGTGGATTAAAGAAACAATTATTGGACTTCAGAAGGCAATTGCCAGTGGTGCAACGGTTCTGGGGTACCTCCACTGGAGTCTTATGGATAACTTTGAATGGGCGTACGGAAAATGGCCACGATTCGGCCTTGTCGAGGTAGACTATAAAACAGGTAAGCGCACACTTCGCCCAAGCGCAGTTTGGTTTGGAAAAGTGATTAAGAAACTGCGAGGATTATAGAATTATGAAAGATCCATTTACAAAGAGTGAAATCAAGATTGCAGTTATCGGTGGGGGAACGGGTAGCTTCACGATGCTCTCTGCATTAAAGGGATATACTTCGCAGATTGCTGCAATCGTAAGTATGGCTGATGACGGAGGAAGCACAGGAGTGCTTCGGGACGAATTAGGAACTTTGCCACCAGGTGATGTTCGTCAGTGCTTGGTTGCGCTGAGTGATTCTCCTAAGATCCGCGATCTTTTTGACTATCGATTTGAAGAGGGGACATTCCAGGGACACTCATTTGGAAACCTTTTGCTCACTGCGCTCGAGAAGGTGACAGGTGATTTCTCTGAAGCGATTGAAACCGCTTCTGACATTCTTCGTGTGAATGGTGTCGTGATCCCAGCAACGCTTGATAATGTGCGACTCAAGATGGAATGGGCAGGCAAAAGTAGCCTCGTGCTACACGGAGAGCGCGTCATTGATGCTGAGTATTTCAAACACGATCCTCGAAAGGCCGAACTCTCATTAACTCCATCAGCAAAAGTGAACCCAACAGCTATTGCTGCGATTGAACAGGCTGATGTCGTTGTGATTGCGCCAGGTGATTTGTATACCTCACTTGGCCCACTACTAGTGATTGATGGGATTGGCGAAGCGCTACAAAAATCAAATGCACTCAAGGTGTATGTTTCTAACCTTGTGAGTAAACGTGGCCAGACTGATAGCTTTACGGTCAGTGACCATGCTGCTGAAATTGAGCGTTTTGCGGGAACGCCTTTCCTTGACTATGTTATCTATAACAATGAAGTGCCTTCAACCGAGGTCGCAGCTCGCTATAAGGCAGAGGGAGGTTACGTGACCGAAGTCGACGAAGAGACGCTCGCAAAGCAGCACTACAAAACCGAGGGTGGAAGCTTTCTCGGTAAAATGGCCGCAGTAGAGAAGAGCGATGTCATTCCGGTGACACGTTCGCTGATTCGTCACGACTCAAATGCTGTCGCAAAAGCAATATTGGAGACATACCGTCGTGAACGAGAGTAGTATTTCGACTTATTATATTCTCGATTTGGATCGAACGATCTTTGATACCGTTAAATCGACCATCTTGATGGAAGGTGTGGTTGCACTTCACGATACAAATCTTGCGGCATCACTGAGCTCAAAGTTCGAGGAAACAAACGCGCTAGGGGAGTCTTTCTCGATGCGTGACTTTATCGTTGAAAATGTCGGTGAAGAAGAAATGCAAAAGATTGAAGAAAAATACAGAGCAGCGGCTGCTGAACAAGATCTTTTGATGCCTGGTGCTCGCGAACTCATGGATTATATTCATACGCTTGAGCATGATATGTATGGGATTATGACGTACGGCTCGCCACTTGGCCAAGCAATGAAGATTAGGGCTGGTGGCCTTGGAGACGTCCCTACGTTGATTACTCAAGAGACGTTTAAGGGTGCCGAGATCGCTACTTGGCGTCAGGCTGATGGGTTGTATCATATGCCTGCAGAACTTGGTGGCGTAACAGCAAAAGAGATCGTATTTATAGATGACAAGCCGTTTTCGTTTAAAGGATTACCAATTGATTGTCGAGGTTACCTTGTAAAATCTGTCTTTGACGCAGGGATTGAAAAGATCCCGGCTGCGGTTGTACCAGTTAGTTCGCTTGGTGAAATTATTTCTGCTGAAAAAGCACGCCTTACACCTTAAGGCGGGCGACTAAAATTGACAAAACCATAAGAGCTATGCAAAAGTAGTGACATGGTAAAGAAATCTTCAAAAAAGACCCTAAAAAAGAGTAAGAAGCAGGTAACTGGACTTCGATCATGGTTTGTCGTTCCTGGTCAACGAGAAGCTAGTACGATGAACGACACAAAAAACGCGATCCTTATTGTCTCATTGACGATAAACGTAGCAATTTTTGTCGCGTGGTTAATTCTTAAATTAACGACTGCATACGACCAACAAGTGTTCGACTTTCTGTTCACACGATAACAATACAAGTAGAGACAAAATTACCACGCTTTCTGAGAAGGAAGCGTGGTTTATTTAACCCCTTAAAACATAAGAGTTATTCACAAATCTGTGGATAAATGAACAGATATAAATTATTCTGTCAAAATTGGGGGTTGTAGTGGGTAATAGTGGGTTGTATGATGAGTCCAAGTGGAAAAACAAAAGAGCCCACTAAAACAAACAACTACATTAAAAAATAACCTATACAAATCCATCGAATTAATCGAGGAGAAAACACAGAGTGGCAAGCGTAGATTATTTTGAACGAAAACTGGATGATAAGCGTCGTTTGACGATTCCATCTGAGATTCGCGAAGAATTTAGCGCAGGCGTCGTGTTGACTCGGGGATTCGGTCGTTACCTCCACCTCTACCCAAAGAATATTTGGGATGGTGAAGTCGAAACAGCACTCAGCGCAAGTAGCAGCATTCTCGATGAGAAGACTGCGGATGTGAATGTGAGGTTCCGTCAGGGTAAGACTGAAGCAGAACTCGATCAAAAGCAGGGACGTATTACTGTCGAGCAGCATCTTTTAGATTACGCTGGTCTTGATCGTGACATCGTAGCTGTTCGAGCGGGAAAGTACTGGCGCCTGATGGCTCCAGATTAGATATAGGCTATTTCTGTCATTAACGGTTCTTTAAAAATTTATGAATCAAAGAGAAACACTCTCGAGATCAACTATCTGGTAGTGAGGCGTGGATTCTAGGAACACATTAACCAACCTAGTGCACCTTCCTCAAAAAAACACACCTCCCAAACTCCACCTCACATAAGTCTCTCAACAAGTTTCTGCTTACGTTAAAGGGTATGAGTTGCTTTTAGCAGCCCCCTGTAAGCTTTAACTGACTTTTTTAAAACAAACACAACTACAAAAACAAAAAGCTTCACTATCAGTTAGGTGATCTCGAAAGATTTCGAATGAAGAAGCAGAAAATCAATTTATTTATTTTCTGGTTATTCTGAGAAATTGCCTCGCGATATGCTTGCATATCTCGAGGGTCTCTCAAGTAGAAACATTCTTGTCGAATGCTATACTAGGGGATAATGAGTAAAGAACATCCACCACATCATATTCCAGTTCTCCTAGATGCAACTCTTACAACCCTCGATCCTAAACCTGGCGAGTCATACCTTGACTTAACAGCTGGATACGGCGGACATGCAAGAGAAGTATTGAATCGAACTGAAAACTTTAAAGGGAGCGTCCTTGTCGACCGTGACGATTATGCAATTGAGCATTTATCTGAACTTGAAGCAAAAGGCGTTCGTCTTATGCATACCGATTTCGAATCAGCTGCTCGTCAGCTTGTCGAAGAAGGGACGGCATTTGACCTTATCCTGATTGATCTGGGGGTGTCGTCACCACAGCTCGATCAGGGCGAACGAGGGTTTTCTTTTAAACATACGGGTCCGCTCGATATGCGTATGGATCGTCAGCAGGCATTAACTGCTCATGACCTCATCCAAAGCACATCAGTAGACGAACTAGCGAAGATAATTCATGAATACGGTGAAGAACCGTACATGAAGGCAAAAGCAATCGCTGAAGCTATCATCGCAAACAGACCGTTTGAATCAACAGAAGCACTCGCAACCGTGATAGCTGAAAACCACCGTGGTAAATGGGGTAAAATCCATCCAGCTACGCGCACATTCCAATCGCTCCGTATAGCCGTCAACGACGAACTTGGGCAAATAGAACGAACATTACCGCTGCTTCCAAAACTTTTAAATAAGAACGGAAGAGTAGGAGTGATCAGCTTCCATAGCCTTGAAGATCGCCTCGTTAAGCGCTTTTTCAAAGATCAGTATGAGCTAGGCCTTGAGTCAGAACTCGCACCGATTACAAAAAAGCCGATCCCGGGAGCCACTGAAGACGTTCACAATCCGCGTTCCCGTAGTGCAAAGCTACGAGTCGCAGTGAAAAAATAAACAAAACAGGGAAAGGGCAAAACACCATGCCAATTCACATCACAGTACAGTACTCAGACCAACCGCAAACAATTGCAGTACGTCTCGTAAAGTAGTACACACAAAAGTCCTTACCTCGAGCGGTGCGCTCGGGGTAAGGACGCCATATATTCGCACCAAAAAAACACCACAAAAATAAAAAAGAAAATAAATTGTACGCTCGCATTCTATGAGTGCGCTGTATGCAAAACACCACAAAAATGTCACACCAACAAAATAATTATTACACGAGCCGTCGGCAGC
>Ga0247808_10001912_pt1 | contig 10103 bp, 18 predicted proteins | sample UWRJL089202R1_FD_179914 | JGI IMG/M metagenome (GOLD analysis project Ga0247808, IMG submission 179914) | Plant litter microbial communities from Arlington Agricultural Research Station in Wisconsin, United States - UWRJ-L089-202R-1 | ecosystem: Environmental > Terrestrial > Plant litter >... | reverse complement strand
CGCTTCGTTTTACAAGGAGTGATGATACAGAACAAACCGATAAAGCCTCGTTGCTGCAACTCATTCCAGCCGCTCAAGCCCTTACTCATTTGCTTCATCTTTGAAGAGACGAGCTAACTGTTTATATTTGTCAACATGGCAGCAAAGAGTCGCGACTTCTTTAATAAGAAGTCCCTCGGCAGAGAGCTCAGTGCAAAGGTCAATGAGGTAAGCTCAGTAATTCCAATCCACCTGCAAACAAGATCTAGGGACTACCGGTCTCCTTTGCAGCTCTGCAAATGAAGCAGCCTGTGATGGGATAATCAGCAGTATATCTGCGCTTACTTTAAGCTTCTTCAAAATCCTCCGGCGCAACTTCCAAAACCAAATACAAACGAGCTACTTTGGTGGTGAGATAGAGACTTGTGCTAACGATAGCAAACAGGCACGGGTATTAATGGTTGGTGCTGGGGGGATTGGATGCGAATTGCTAAAGAATTTGGTTCTCACAGGCTTCGGGGAGGTACATTTGGTCGATCTTGATACAATTGATCTCAGTAACTTGAATCGCCAATTCCTCTTTAGACAAGAACACATCAAGAAGTCGAAGGCTTTGGTAAGTCGAATGAGATATTTCATAGTCTAGCTACTAATAAATAGCAGGTAGCTCGAGATGCTGCGCAGAAATTCAATCCAAATGTTAAGCTGGTGGCACACCATGCTAATATAAAGGACGTGGAATTCAGTGTAGATTGGTTCAAGGGGTTTACAATGGTTCTCAATGCGCTGGATAATATCGATGCTAGAAGACATGTAAACAAGATGTGCCTAGCTGCCAACATACCTTTGGTTGAGAGTGGAACTACTGGCTTTAATGGACAAGTTCAGGTCATCAAGAAAGGAATTACAGCGTGCTACGATTGCACTGTTAAAGAAGCACCTAAGAGCTTCCCAGTCTGTACTATCAGAAGCACTCCAAGTCAGCCAATCCACTGTATTGTATGGGGCAAGAGCTATTTATTGAGGTATATCAAACCATATATGCTTAGACAGTTCCCCACTAACTTACAGCAGTGAAGTCTTTGGCACAAGCGAAGATGAATCACCAGAATTAGATCATTCCGAGGATTCGGAGAATGGTAAGTTTGTGGTATTGAGGTTTTATGTTGCGCTAACATTGAAGTTTAGCCGAAGAACTTAAGAAATTGAAGGAGGAGGCGGAAGCGTTGAAAAAAATAAAGGAGGCCATAGGCTCAGAACAGTTCTCACAATTGCTCTTCGATAAGGTCTATAAGCATGATATTGAACGATTACTTTCTATGAAAGAAATGTGGAAGACACGCCGAGCCCCGATCCCACTGAGCTACGCCGACATCACCAATAGTTCAGAATTTCTGGTAGCTGACCCATACGAGATACTCAAGAGTGACCAGCGAGCTTGGACACTTCATGAGAACGTAGTTGTTTTCAAGAACAGGTGCGTTTTCTGCTGCTATCTTATACGGCACATCGAGCCATACTGACAGACCTAGTCTTGAGCGATTGAGTCGAAGATTATTAGAGATGAAGTCAAATACTTCTGAAAGTCAGGCTGACCCAATCATCACGTTTGACAAGGATGACATAGACACCTTAGATTTTGTGACGGCGAGCGCCAACATACGATCGATTGTATTCGGAATTGAAGCGAAGTCTCGATTCGACGTTAAGCAGATGGCAGGAAATATTATTCCAGCTATTGCAACGACGAATGCTATCATTGCGGGTCTATGCGTCCTCCAAGCATTCAAGGTTTTGCGAGGCGATTTTTCAAGTACAAAGGAGGTAAGACTATGTATACTTTTTTGCTATGTCAAAGACTAATTCCATAGGTGTTCCTTTCTCCATTTGCACCGCAACGTTTGTTATCCTCGGACCACTACCGTGAGCCAACTCCTGATTGCCCCGTCTGCAGTCCTGCACAGACTCGCATTCTTGTAGATCTGAATTCCACAACGCTTGGGGATGTAGTGGAAGGGCTGCTACGGTCACAGTTTGGATATGGCGAAGAGTTCACGGTTAACAATGAGGTCGGAACCTTATATGATGTAGACGAGACGGAAAATCTTGCTAAAAAGCTAGCTGATCTTGGTGAGCCAATGCACTCTTCATGTTATGATATTGTGGCTAATTACGAATTGCAGGCATCAAGGACGGCAGTTTTTTGACCGTTATTGACGAGGACGAAGAGCAGCCAAGGGTAAACCTTTTGCTCTCGGTGCAAACGTAAGCACAACTTCCTACTTGGGCTTTGGACTTCCATTAACGCAGTGTAGATCCTCCCAGATGGATGGAAGTTCAGTAAAGAGTCTAGATATCCAGCCGACGGAGGACAAGGAAGCTTTAGAGACACTGATTCCTCGGCGGAAAGTTCCAGTTGCAAACCCAGTAAATGGCAGCATCTCAAATGGCGCAGCAGCTGGTAACCTGAATGGCAGCGTTACGAAGCGGTTGGCATCGGAGATAACTGAGCTAGGCTCTCCTTTGGCTAAGCGGCCTAGGAGACAATCTAACGATAGTATCGAGATGAAGGGAACTAATGGTAAAGCTGCTGAACCGATAGTGGTTGGCGACAACGGAGCAATTCTCATTGATGATGACTGAATCATCGAGTTTCCCAATTTTTCCCCATCATCAATGCGAGGTCGCCCAGTTAGAAGAGTTCAACGGCGGAGCACCCTCAAGTTGCACTCAAACCTCCATCGAGGTTGAGCACACAATTGTTTGCGTAGTTATTAGTTGCTAGGAAAAGTGCAGCATCGGCAATCTCAGAGGCATCACCGAAGCGTCCTAGGGGGATGCTTTTCAAGGCGTCGGAGCGTGCCACAGGCGTCATACCTATTAAATGTATATTAGAAACTTAAACTTGGTCATGGGAACCATGTGTCATTAGAGAAGACACGAAATTTGTAAGATGATGAACCAATAGAGCATACCTGCTGTCATATCTGTCTCGATGTAGCCTGGGATGATGACATTAACCCTAACATTCGATTTCCCAACTTCAGCTGCGAGTGCGCGAGTTAAACCTGGGGATTTTCGTCAACATGATCGAGCCTTCGTATCTTGAATGACCAAGCTCACCTACTACGCCAGCTTTGCTAGCAGCATATCCCACACTCCCCGTTCCTCCCTTCAAGCCCAGCAAAGAAGCTACGTTGATAATACACCCTGCTCCCCTCCTCATTAGCCCTATTTCCTTCCTAGAATATCCTTTCCTTTTTTTTTCCCTCTAAAGAAAAAGAGAAGAGGGTAGGTAGGTAGGTAGGTAGGTAGGTGAAAGCAGAAGAGAAGAGAAGAGAAAATCAAAGAAAGATGAAATTAAAAACGCACCACCTTCTTTCCCCATCATGCCCCTGCCCAAGAACCGACACGCAAACATCGTGCCCAGCAGATTCACCCTCGTCACCTCCTCCAGCACGCGGCCCGTCGTGACGAACAGCGGCGAGGAGTGCGTGAGCCCCGCGGCGTTCACCAGCAAGCTGACCTTGGTCCGCTTGACGCCCTCCCAGAAGGCCTCGGAGCCGACGTCGCCCACGAGGATCGAGTGCTTGCTGTTGCCGTCGCTCCCGGCAAGGGAGGCAGCCGCGCTGCGGAGCGTCGCGGCGGAGCGGCCCACGAGAATGCAGGCTGCGCCGGCGGCGGCGAAGCGTTGGGCGATGGCGAGCCCGATCCCGCGAGAGGCGCCGGTGATGAGCGCGGTCTTGTTGGCGAGGGGGCCGTGGATGGGCTCTGGTCCTGGTGTTGGGGTTGGTGTGGAAGAGCTTGTGTAGCTTCTTGACTGGAGGATGCGGTTTGCAAGTGCCGGCACGGTACGTCTGATTGGTACTGAGTAGAACCTGGACGGTATGGGGACACGTAGAATGCACATTTCGGCTTTTTAATGAGGTAGATGAAGACTGAAAGGTCGTGGAAACGGTTCTTGTTGTTGCTATATTGTCACGTGCTGGGGATAGGTAATATCTTCGCTAAGTAGGGAGGCTTGTCCCTTTGTGTATAGGGGTAAATTGATAATTTTGACACTTTAAACAGCATTGTTCTTTGGTTTTGGTAATTCATATTATTATAATTACATGAGCATTTGCGTGGGATCATTCCCATTCCGCACAACTCCTATATATGGGGTATTGAAAATCATCATAGTTTGTACGAATTCACATCCGGATCTCTTGTCTTCCAACTCAATCCCAAATCATTAACCCACGCCGACTCCAGATCAGTGCTCCTTCGTTCTTCAAGCAACTGATCCACGCTGGCCCGTCTATCATATCCATCACTGTCCTCCAGATGAATGTAGTTTCCTTTGATTTCCGGCCTGCGGTCAAAGATATATTGCAACCTTGTGCCCTCGAACAGTCGTTGCCAGCCATTGCCCCCACTAACGCCCGTCAAATATGCTTTGTCCATCCTTCCCAAACTTTTGTAAAATATCGAAAATACCGCAGCTGAATATATGAGGCCGCCTAAAAGATCGATGCGCCAGTGATGTCTCAGGTACATGGTTGAGAACCATTGCCAGAGGACATAGAAACCGAGGAGATATGCGCCTCGCCGAGAATAACGTGCGACGAAGAAAAAACAACAACATGAGAATGCGCCGTGCAAAGATGGGAATGCGCCGAAAACGAGTGGGGATGCTTTGAATGCGTTTTGGTAAATATGCGTACCCAGAACAGCATCCACGCGAACGAGGCCCGCCGCCGATCCTGGCATGCTATAGTTCCCCGGTGGTAGTGGGTAACCGTACTGATCGCCGTACCAAGGAGCTGCGGTAGGGAATGCCAGATGCGTGATTATTCCCAAGCAATTCTGAATTCCAAAGGACCAAGCGAATATTGAGGTAACGCCGGGTGATGCAAATAGCCAGAGCCAGAAGGCGGCCAAAAAAGGCGAGATGAAATGGATAACTCCGTATGATAGCCACGCCTAGCAAGTTAGTAGCTGCCTATTGCCTCCCATCATTGATTGAGAACCTACAAAAACGTCTAATGCTGCGGTGAGATTATGGGTACCAATGTGGAGAATGTTCAGGGCGAGCGGTGGAAGTGCAGCGAGAACCGAGAGCTTTGGACGCCGGGTAAGTGCATACATCCAGGAATATCCTCCCACTCCGAGAATGGTCTGTATCACCAATCCGGGGAGTGCAATGTCGAAGAATACATGATCTATGTGTTCGAGGTAGTTGACGTGGATCAATGGTCTAATGGAGGGATCGATTCGCCAGGCTGCACATGCACAGTCAGTAGCCGCAGACATACAGAGTGAGGGTGTCATCTACCATTCTTAAAGGTAGTTATCCACACCAAAATGAAGGTCATGTTAATAAGGATATGCCGCAATAAACCCAGGAAGGAATGTCTGCGTAGCGGGTCAGCATTCCACCCCAAAATTACCAGCGACCGGCAGGGCAAACATACCTGTTCAGCAAGGTGTTGATAATGTGAAGGAAAAAGCGCACGCAAACGCGCAGACCATCCTTCAGCATGATTGAAGGAGTTGGTATGGGGAGACACAGCCAAAATGTGATGTATGAGGTTCGCACGCGACAAGAGAAGAAGAGGAAAGGAAAGAGAGGCTAAGGAAAGATGGCGGTGTTGAGCCTGGACGGCCAACCTTGCAATAATAGCGTTACGTCGTGTGGCATCAACGGAGCATAGCAAACGGGCTGTACGGTGTGTGGTTGGATGGGAATCTTACTGCTATCGGCCACGTTCATGGTGCATGGCTCCCTCATACTTTCTTACCTCCGTACCTGATGGGCAGTATAATTTGACCGACTAGGGGTTCAGGGATCATTTTGAATTTGAATTTGCATTTGCATTCCCCGGTTTGGTGCAAGCAGTAGTTGATTGTACAGTTTCCTGTAGAGAAAAGCCGGACATGCCGGCCAGTATGATTAAAGTCCGTCGTCAGGACTGATCCAGTAGTACCAGTAGTACCGCCAGTAGTGCCAGTCCAGCGCGGAAGAGGCGCCTGAGCTTCAGGTCGACGATGATGAACCTTGAGATTTGGTCGCGTGTGGGTGGGGATGAATCTGACGCCCGCTCCATATCTCCTTTGCCTATTTTAGAGCTGAGGGTGATTATGGTGATTAGATCTCGGGCCCGGATCCAAACAAAACCCCGTCGCCAAGCAGGGCGTGCATCTTTTCAGAGACAAAGGTGCCGCATAGCCTTCAAGGCATTACAATACAGGACTGTTAGTGTATTATCACCGTTCCTTTTATGATTTTACGAGTTCCGGTGCTGGCGAGTCTTGGACTGGCTGGGCTGACTGGACTGACTGGTCGCAAAAATGGCTACATTCGAGATACTTGCGAATTAGAAATAATACTCTTCCGTCCAGTACGGTTCCTGTAATAATACCAACAACCATCTCGACGGACCAATTGTGGACATGGCCCCCTATCAACCAAAGGATGTTTCGACGCGAGCGAGGCCATGGATGAAATCCCCCCCCCTCTTTATTTTTAAATTCTTACGACCGATCCAGTCACGAATTCCTGTGTCTTGGGGCCCTTGGCTTGCCGGTAACATTGGTTGTATGTACTGTAGGGTACGCGTATCGTACACTACGGTGCTTCTGATACCCTGAGATGAGAGATCCTCCATAGCTCCACCAGGCACTGAGACTAGAAATTGCTTATTCGGAACACATCACATTTAGTTCTTTTGCATTCACCACTTGTTTCTTGGGGGCTAGATAATCATGAATGGTATTCATGCAAAGTCCATGTTACCGGCAGAACCAAGGCCGAGACATACGATAATATTTACTGACTGTATGTATATATACATCTACCAACAACGCAATGTTGAAGTACGTGACGTTAATTTAAGGATGGGAGATTCACAGCCAGGAGGCGTGCATAACTGGCATAAAATGCGGCCTTGTAGTTTATGACCGGAGCCGCCATAGGGCCGGGGACGTGCACCGCCAGGGAGTGGAAAGGAAAAACTTCACGCAACAGAAATTCACACATTTTTTTCACAGAGCAGAGCCGAGCCGAGCCGCACAGTGTCAGCTCTCTTTTCTTCAAGAATACCCACTCTCAAAGACGAAAAGAATTTAGAGACAGTACTATGCAGAGGCTGTTTCTATTTGGCAGCTGTCTGGTGTACTCTATCAATTCTGCAACTTGACTTTGCTGTTGGTTTTCTACAGAAGTTTACAGGTACCGGTAGGTTGCGTGGTAAAGTGTGCCGCCAGGCACCAATCGAGAATTTCCTTTCTTCTCCAGTCACGTCGTCTCCTACAGCCACAACGCGTGAGCAGCACCTGCACTACAACTAACCACCATGACCTCCCACGACACTTCAGGCGAGTCCAAGTACGTGACGCTCGTCTCCAGCGATGGCTTCGAGTTCGTCGTTCTTCGTGAGGCTGCTTGCAAAAGTGGTGCGATCCGAAGAATGCTAGACCCCAAAAGTGAGCAATCCCCCTGTTATTTCGACTTCCGTGTTCTCTACGCACCTTGCTAATAAATATGCAGGTAAATTTATGGAATCTGCCACCGGCATTTGTACCTTTGAAGAAATCAAGTGCGTCAATTTCTAATTACACGTCTTCGTACAACCATATCAAAAAATCGAACGCATAAGTATGGCGGTTAGGACCAAGGTCGATGATTATATCATAGCATCGCTCACAGAACATCTCCCACTGTGAAGCGGCGAGTAGAGACGCTGGATGAAGCACATACACTTGATCTGAGACTTGTCCCCTACGCCAAAGTTCTCCACCAAACAGAATGACTGGGGAATACAAAAGCTTGGAGACTTTAATCATATATACTCATGGCCTACCACTAATGTTATGAACAGCGGCATTGTTCTCGAGAAGGTTGCGGAATACTTTTACTACAGCTACAAGCATCGTAACCAAGAAGACGTTCCAGATATGGATATTCCGCCCGAGCTCTGCTTAGAGCTGCTGATGGCTGCTGATTTCCTAGATAGTAAGTATTTCTCTCAGTTGTTCTCAGGTTCTCTTCTGATGCGAGTGCCACAGCATGATGATTTTACGGATGATGAATATGACCTGGTTGGAGTACAAGTGGCCCAGTGTATTACCATTAGCAGCAGCTTAGCTAAGTAGAACGGAGTTATGGTATCACGAATTCAAACAGGCTTGTGTTGTATATTTTCGGCTGCGAAACGAATCTTTTCAGATTACACAATCCATTTGAGCATATGCGTTCTTCCCCATTTCATCCATGGGTCGAAAGTCTATAGATTATGGAAGATTATATATATATCCCTTTTAACAGTCCCTCTCTTCTTCAATAAGAGTCTGACTTTAATTGCCTGGGAGACATTCTGCCGCTTTGGTCTTTACAACCGTAAAGGCAGGGTATGGCAACTTGCTTTGAGATATTGAGTTGAAGAACATGAAGTAGTTGTTCTTGATAGTCCTCTGGCGTAGCTGTCCAATCAGCTACCTTGCTGTATGTTGGCAAGTAGTTATCAAATATATACTCTTTTAAAAACGTTTTGGTACCCTCATCTGTTTAAGTGTCTTCAATCTCCGATCTAATAAACGTGACACTATCTTCAGCTTTCTCAGCTCATGCCACTTTAATTCTCAAATCAAATTCCATATTAATCTTTCTCTTTCCTCCAGCGGTTGTATAAATTCTAGCGTCTATCTAGGGATGATGAAAGACTTGGAAGTGCAGATACATCATGATTCTGAGCCTGATGATATCTCCGAAGCATTGCCAATCCTCCCAGCAATTTTATACCAAACAGCATCTATACATCTTCATTTTTCACAAGTCGCTCTCTGCCTAGGCTTTTTGTTACACTACCATCTCCAGTCCAGTTTTGGTTGATGTAGTTCAGCCGAGGTCGTGGCTTCAAGTAAGGTTACCCAATTCCCCCACTTACCACACTATCATGTAGACGTGAAAGCACAGCCGAAGTGGTCCTTGAGATAGACATCCCAACTATGAATGCGGCACCTTATCTATTTATAATAAGAGATAAAAGTCCGAATTGCAAAAAGAACTCAAGGTAACGAAAAGTCTGGGTAATCTTGACGAGTCGACATTCACAGCCATCAAGCACGGGCAAGAAGCAAGACACAGCAACCAATATGGGACAACATTACAAAGAGATTGCTGCAATTGCTCAAAAGCGCCGCGATGATGCGATCCCCAAAGAACTTCTGCTTCCCACGAGTGTTATGGGTCAGCTTCCGCGGAATCTAACGACGGTGCCAAAGGATTCGGGACATTTCACTTCGCAAGAACTAGAGATCATCGAGATGAGTGCAGAGGCGATCCTCCAGAATATCAAAAAGAGGACCTGGACTTCGGTGCAGGTTACGCAAGCGTTCTGTAAAGCAGCTGCAGTCGCCCAACAATTGGTATGTTCAGCTACATTTCAAGAAAATACACGCTAATGTATGTTGATAGACAAACTGTGTAACGGAGGTCTTGTTTCCAGAGGCTCTAGAGCGAGCCAAGTTTCTAGATGCCCATCTCGAGAAGACAGGTAAGGTGATCGGGCCATTCCATGGCCTTCCAATCAGTCTAAAGGATTGCTTCATAACACCACCCCACCCGTCGAGTATCGGGATGGCGTGCTATGCAAATGAAGCAACGAAACCAGAAGATGAGACGATCCTCGTTGGGATCCTAGCAAAGCTAGGCGCGGTGCTATATGTGAAGACAACGACACCGACTGCAATGATGATGATGGAGACGATCAGCAATGTTTGGGGCGAGACAACTGGAGCATACCAACGTGACACCAGTTGTGGTGGGAGCAGCGGTGGGGAAGGTGTCTTGTTGGCCATGCGAGGCAGTCCGTTGGGGGTAGGGACAGATATCGGAGGTAGTATTCGAATCCCCTGTGCCTTCAACAACTTATACGGCTTAAAGCCAACGTATGTCCCTAACCTACCTTTCACCTGATCTCGGCTGATGACCCCCTTAGATTTGGACGCTTCCCAGGTTACGGAGGCAAGTCGGGAATTCCTGGTCAAGACTTTATATATGCAAACAACGGCCCGATGTCTCGTTCTCTTGAAACCCTGAAGCTTTACTGTGCGTCAGTTCTCTCTGAAGAAATGGCACCGTG
>Ga0247808_10001911_pt1 | contig 10114 bp, 11 predicted proteins | sample UWRJL089202R1_FD_179914 | JGI IMG/M metagenome (GOLD analysis project Ga0247808, IMG submission 179914) | Plant litter microbial communities from Arlington Agricultural Research Station in Wisconsin, United States - UWRJ-L089-202R-1 | ecosystem: Environmental > Terrestrial > Plant litter >... | reverse complement strand
TGAACTGGTGTTGATTTGTTGTTTCCTAGTCTCATTGTGCACTTGGCTGCTGCTGTTGGAGGTGCTTACAGCTTGGGAATCAGTGTCCTTGGCGGCGATGCGTGAGATGGTAGCAGAGGTCACATGGGGTTTTGGAACGTATTTGGGTGTTGGAGTTGGGGTCGCGGTAGTGCCACCGCGCTGCTGGGCAGCCATGTAGGCGGCAATCTGAGCTGGGGTTGGAGGCGCGAACGCCATGATATCGCGGCGGACAGTCATGGACGGAAGGCGCATGTTAAACTAGTGTACTGTTAGCAGGGCTAGGACTGGAACTCGACTAGTTCGTCTGTAACAAAGTGCAAAATGCTTTGCCATCTAACAGGAGCCATCTCTGTCAAAGAAGTATGGGGAAACTTACATTTCCAATAACACGAGCTTGGTTCAAGCCCATCACGTCCGCGATATAAGTCATTCTTCCTTTAACCCAAGCTCGCTGTGAATCCGTAGTATAGTCGGCAGACATGACGCAAAATAGGGGCCAAATAGAATAAAATCCGCCCAGAGCCCTCGGACTCGTGACATGGTTATCATTTGGGAAAGTGCCGGCGTCTGTGTCAGCTCCTTTTAAATTACCAGCTTCGTCAACGTGCCAGCCGAGATGGTAAGGGACCGCGGCGACAATGTCCGCCATGAGTGTTACACCAACCTGCGAACAATATGCATATTCGGGAGTCGTACGGTAGTCGACGGGGTAGCTTACCCAAGCTATACATCGAATGATCATACCGATGATGAAGATTCGACATGTGCGAGCATGTTGCCATGCATTACCGATTGCGAGATCGCCAAAGGCATCCACACGCCCTGGAAAGACTTCTGCTTTGTGTAAATCACCTCCGGGAACATTGTCTACCCAGGCTACTGTCTTAGGACGCCACTCTTCTGGTAGGTTGTCCTGCCATTCTTGGTATTCTGAATCCATGGCCTGAACACGCCTCATCACTTCGAGGACTTTTTGAAAGGACTCCGCGTTACGAGGAGAGTTTGTTAGGAGGATTATAATCTCGTGACGGATTTCTGCCACGCGAAGGAAAAGCGTAGCGATGAAGTGCTCTGGTCGACCTTTTGAAGCTTCATCGACAGAGATCCACCAGTTCGCACTTGCCAGGGGTGGCTTCGCCGAAATCAGTATATTTACAAGCTAGACCAGTCAGCATTGTTGTTATATCAGAACGAACAGTATTACCATTAATTGTCGAACGGTCATGAAGAGTGCTGTACCAATCTTCGTTCTCATTTGCTTTTTGCCCCTCATCTTTGTGAGCTGGACGGCGCCATCTACGTGAGAACCCCATGCTAAGACATTGGCGTTATCAATTGTGATGGTCTTCTTGCATTAGTCTTTGGTTCTAAGTGAGGTATCACGTACATACCTCGAAGAACCCCAAAAGCAAGATGGATGCCAGCGTTGCATCTGTCTTCACCTGCGAAGGTGTCTGAAGAGCGACGTTGATGGCCCTCAGCGCTTTCCCATACTCAGCAACAGCCCGTACCATCAGACCACTGCCCTTTGAGTTGGGCCGATTTGCTAAGGAGGCGAACGAGACGGCTGAAAAGGCAAGCAGTACAGGCGATTCGCGTGCTTCCGATTTGATGAGGGGAAGAAGAAAATCAAAAGCTCCTCTAGATTCAGTAGTGCGAGGTGTGCGACAGAAATTCGTAATGAAGAAGCATGGTGCCTGGTCTTCGACAGGAACAGAGAGAGGTCCCGAGATTCCACTATTCCAGCTCTTGGTTGGCAAGACTGTCATGTCTATATCGTCCTCCGATGATTGCGGCGCACGAAAACCTCCGCTTGGAACACTCCCCAAGGTTGCTTCATCTCTTCTCTCTGCTTTCTTCGTATCCAGTCCACGTTTTGCTCTTCGTTCAGTGGCATTAGTTTCGTTGCGAAACACAATGTCAAAGTCATCTTTATATCCCGGACACTGTCGCCTAGATTTCTGACATTGATTACAGGTGGGTTTGGTCTCATCACACTATTCGTGAAAATTCTAGTTAGCTTGCCGACTCTTGTCCCTTCAATGGTGGGCGTGAGGAGAGAAGAACGGAACAAATGTAGCATTGGTACCTTGATCCGTCGACTCCTGCACATCTGACATCCCCGTGAGGGCTTTCCGCAGTACACCATGCTGAGAAACCGGTAGGTAGTACAATAAAGCTCTAGCAAAGCGGGTCATCCACAGGAACAGGTAGAAATCTGGTAGAAAGCTTCCAGTAGAACGCGAGTAACATGGGCACCCAATATTATCTTGGTTGCCAGGTCACAGTGACGTTATAGGGTAGTAGTAGTAAGCGTTAAAAGCTAAATATGAGAATGAATAATATCGTTGAAGTCCCAGCCGTTAGAGGAAACATATGACGAGTGGAAGATGAAACTCAGTACGGAGCACGAAGATAGATTGAAGACTTGGTCAGAGCTGTTGAACGGTTTCCGCCGGCACCTATTCTTCGAATCTATTTCCAGGCACCAGACAATTACCAAACAAGAACAAGGTGCGACTGCATCGGGTTCTGAGACACCGTAAACAACTACTTTAATAAGTACCGATGGGAGAGCCATCCGTAATAGCTGGGAGAAAGCCAAAGAGACGGCACGGCTTGTGAGAGAAGAACGAGTCACTGGCGGCGGGGTTCTTAGGTGTGTACGACGGACGTACAGTACTGCACTGCACTGCACTGTACTATCAGGCAGGGAAACCTGGGCATGCAGCATGCTCTCTGACCCTAACTAAGGGGTCTTGTCGGGCAATCCCTCCTGTCAGCCATCCAACTGCAATTGGTTGCAGCAGGGCGAAGCTACGGCAACATCCCGAGCACGGCTCTTTTGGAGATTGACGTCGGCAAGGGGGGGACATTTCGTGACAGGCGATTGCATGGGTCCAGAATCTGTGGACTTGGATTCGCATTTTGCAACTGGGCTTGCGGTCGGAAGGATTGGATGGCAAGGACTGCAGTATTCATATTATTATTGTTAGTGCATCGTATAGTCGCAGCGGGCGGGGAACAAGTGATTCCTCTAGCTAGATTGAATCGAATCGACGATGCAAATACGCACAACATGCCAGTCAATGATGTACTGGGGCTCGCAGGAGCGCACCAGTGGTCACCAGTTCTGCTGCTAGACAGCATACGACTGAAGAATGAAGAAAGAAAGAAAGAAAGAAAGAAAGAAAAACAATATCCAAGGTCGGGACTGTCACATGGAAGATGTGGGAATTGGTTTCACGAAGGATCTGTTTTACCTTGGATGTTTGAGAAGAAGGACTTCCGGATTCCCCGCTTGATTAGTTTGCCGAGAGGGGCAATCCCAGAGATCGGGTAAACACACCGAACCGCAGTGCAACTCAAGTCTGGAGATTCACCAGTTCCGGTAGATACAGATGAAAACCTACTGTACTATATGTGTACATATTTATCCAATAGGATGCGATACCTGGCTCGCATATCGATCATCATTACTTATCACAGCACAGAGGACCCGCAGTAGCGTCCTTTTTATTCCGCTGTCATATCTGTCACATTGATGTCAAGGAGCACGCTTCCTCCACACTCATCCTTCACACCACCATCAACACAAAGAAAAGAGCCAATGCCTAAGGCATCATTGAGGGATCACCAATCTGCTTCAACCCCCCTCGTCTGTTATTCATCCGTCACACAAGACAGTCGCTTTCCCACTTCTTGGCTTTAGCGCAGATAACCGGTTCAACGGATGGATACTTAATAAATTGTAGTTGCACTAGATGGATATGACATGGTGTTACAGTCATGGATTCTCGCGTTAACTGCATTTTAAATGTGCAAATGTAGAGAAGAATGCCTTGCAAACCCTTGTGACACTGGCGTATCCCCCTTTCCCACCTACAGTTGCCCGAACACCTCCCACCCAAAGTCTATCAGGTCCAATAAATGCCACCCACTCCTTTCATAACTGCTCGCTCTGAAAGCTGCCTTCTGAGACGCCTAGATACTACATACAGCATAATTAAGTCTTCGCCTTAAATTCAAGCAGGTTTGATTCCTGCTATTGAGGTTCTTCGAACATCCCCGAGACACCCTCTAGACTCGGACTTGGTTGTCTCTTTTCTAAACTCATAGCCGGCTGTTCTTTCATAAACTCCTGTTGCATTTTGCTCCGCTCTTTCCGTATGGCAGATGCAGGTTTAGAAATACGAAACCGCTCACTAACGCTGACCCCTTTCAAATCTCGCAATAGATCGAGAACAAGTGCTCGTTGTTGTCTCGGTGGAACCCCTTGATGCATGATATAATCGATACACTTATCCACGGCCTCCGGTGTGATTCTTTCCAGGCTGAGCAGTATCTGCTTAGGCGTGTTGGTGATAGATGAGTAGTTGATTAGTATTGTGGCAATGAGCTGAGCGAGGTCTTTCTGAAGATCAACGAAGTACGGTTCATGAAGGGAGAGGATACAAGCTTGGAGAACTTCGCTACTGATGAATTCCCGGATCGAGGAGGAAAGCGGAGAGTCGTGAGATGCTCCGAATTCGGGGACGATGGAGCGGAATACTCGAAGAACTACACCGGCACAGCGGCCGTCACGCATACGGATGGCATGTGTACAAAAGAGGAGGAGTGGTTCTAAAATGGTTAGGGAGCTGAGGCAGAATTTCCGCATGGATGGGTATGCCGATGCAGGCTTCTTGTCAATGACATAGGTTGACGCATCTTTGGCTGACTCGGATTTCTCGTGAGGATCTGGTTGAGGCATCAGCTTGGTCACTTATTAGAGAATCAATTAATTAATCTTACTTGCTCTGGCGGGATCCAACAGACCACCTACCATCATAACAGCGGAGTGTGTTAGCTGCCGCAGGATGCTCTCTTCTTTCATTTCATCGGTCAAATTATCTCCCCCAGTTCCAGCTACTTGCTTCTGGGTCAGCCGTGCCCATTCAGAACTACATTTTGCATCCATCTGAGTGAAACAAGATGCTAATATAGGAGGTACAAAGTGATCTCGAAGCGGGGCCGGACAATCATCAATAATCATGCGAACGACATTCAAGAGAGAGATAAGCTGATGTGATGACAAGCAATGTGCATCTGCGAAAAAGGCATGCGCAAGTGGTCCTGGAAGTTCACTGAACCCGTAAAAGTCATTCTCGAATTTACTCATACACCAGAGGATGGCGTAGCAAGCCTCTCGGACGGTACGGACAGCTCCACGAATCGAGGATGCGAAGCCTTCCATAGTAGTCTTCGTACCTGACACGCGCGCATAAAAGTCGTCTTTGCTTCCTTCCGATATTCCTGCTTGCCAGAATCGATCTGTCAAAATTCTTGTGACGATTGGTCGCATGTCAGTGGGTAGCCCAGCCCAATTTTCAGGGTTGTGGAACGCATGCGAATGACTAAAAAAGTTAGGGCATATTTTTTAGATAGAAGAATATACAAACCTTAAGAACTTCAGTAGATTTGGGAGGATTATTGGTAAAGAATCTCTCCATAGTTCACATGAGACCTTAAACGATATTGTGTCTTTCTCGATCTTATCTGTTGAACAGCCAAGGAAAGACTTAGTTGTCCGTAATGGTAATGACTAGTAGTGTCAGTTTAGGGAGCCGATTCGAGCTTGCAAGACTTACTTTTACTCGCTCATCGAGCTCCTTTTGCATAGCCTGACCTTCCTCGTCCAGATGCATTGATCCCCAATCCTCCACCTCATGGACTCGTCTAGTTACAAGATAATCTCGAATTTTAGTTAATCCAAGAAGTTCGTAAAAGCCACCAAATGACGAAAGAGCTGTATCTAAATCTGGTTGCTGCCAGAGCTGCTGTACTGGTGTAATGAAGCCACGGAGCTTCTGCAATCTGACCTCAGGCTCGATTTTACTCGCCCGATGAATGATTGTGAAAAGGAAGGTTTGGTAGGAGACTTGTCTCTTTATGTCCACTGTGCCTGAGGATATTATCTCATGCACCTTTTCTTCTAGTTGAGTATAAACATCTAAAAGGTGATCTGGCATCTTACTTGCCAGCCGCTGCAACTCGTACATGTTGTCTGCTTGTAGCTCTTTCACAGCTTCTGAGTATGCGACATGTTCTGGCTGCTCAACGTAACGACTCATGAGGATATGTTGAAGAACTTTTAGCATGAAGTCTACCTTGCTGTCAAGTGCAGTTGTTGAGAAAGCCACTGCCAGCTGAAGAATCCTCTTTCGGATTATTGGGTCCTCGAAGTTGATATCCATAAGTTTTTCACACCAAGTTTCAATGTTGTTCTCCATGGCAATCCGCTCTTGCTCATCTTGCTGAGGTTTTGAGCCATGCCCAGCTCTCCATTTCATATAGCCTTTCAGTGCTGCCTCGACTACAGTAAACTGAGAGTCAACTCGGAGAACAATCAATGACGTTTTTGAGTATGTTGCAACATTGAAGGGGGACTGATCATCATACAAATGCTGCAGAGAGTTGTCCACCTGAGATAAAATGTGGTAAATAGCTTCCGACTGTTTTCGAAGAACGATTAGTTCGATGATCTGCACAGAATACCGCCGATAGTTCCCTAGAAAGGCGTGCCGTTCCGGTATTGTGTCTATGTCTTCCAACAGGAAGGTCAACGAAGGGTCGTCCGAGTCTTCTGGCATATTTTCGTAGCGAATAAGTCTCGAGCTACAAAGCTCAAGGAGGGGGGCAATCAAAGGGTTTATAGTAGGAGATCCCCCGATAGTTTCGGAGCGTAGCATATGTGTCCAAGTAACAAGTACGGGTATTGAAATGACAAAACTTGGGCTTTGAGCAATAGCAAGGAAAAGGTTTAATAAATTAGGTAAATCGCAGTCTTCGGGTATAGCGGAAATCTTCTGTTCTATGAAACTACCGAGATTCGACATCATCTAGTTCTAGTTAGTATTTTTGGGATCAAAAAGAAAAATATTCAAACCTCGGAAAACTTTTTGGCAAACAGGTACTTCTCGTCATCAATATCATTAGGGGAGACGATAGACCACTCGAATAGCTTCCGCAACAAATCAACCGTTTGGCTTGTGTACATTGGGCACACCAGAGATAGGAATTCTTCATCTGAGAAATTCATTCGACAGTAGAGCGCGTGGAGAGACTCTACCGAAGCCTACTTTGTGTTAATCGGGGAAGGTGTTGCGGAACAATAGCCAAGAACCTACCAGTTGGACAGAAACTGTGGAAGTAGCAAGACTTGTGCACATACGCTGAACGCACGAAGCACTAGAAATAGCTCTTGGTACCGCCCATGGCATAGCCGATTTGTAAACAGCAAGTATCTTCACAGCACAAGCCTTATATTGCACATTTTGAGCGCTGTCGGAACTGAGGCACTGATCCAACAACTCCCCAAGTCTTACTAGCCAGCCTTCTTCTCCATATCTAACAGGTGTACCAACATGTCGATTCGGAAAAGCTTCCGCAAGTACTATGGCAGGCGTAAAGATTTCTACGCAAGCTTTGCTCAAATCACCTACCCTTAAGGCTGCCACGGTATCTTCCCCATTGAACACTTCGTCAGACAGAGTCTCAAGAACAAAAAGCACAAATTCCTTATGGACTATAGATCCTTGGAGTTCCCACAGCCTCACTAGAAGCTCATCCATATCAAGCCATTCATCTGCCCAACTTCTTTTTGCTATCTCAACCCATAACTGTGCAGTCTTGTTTCGCAAATATAACGGGTCTTCGGGAAGAATGTTCTTCGAAAGCTGCATGACCCATTCCCGTAAAGCAGTTGCTTGCGCCTCTGAATATCCCACCCATTTATGTCTAATCGCGAATTCGAGGAGGGATAAGGCGTAGTGGCGTACTACTGGTTGTTGTCGGTGGTCCGATGCAAGACTAAAGCCATGGTATGGGGCTTCATCGTCGGTCTTGATTTCCTCCAGATATGCTGAAGCTTCTTGTCGAGATTCATTAGAGGAGTATGGGCTGTGTACCAGCTCAAGAGCTTGTTGAATCCTAGGCAGTAAGGTCGTGTTACCTCCATGGTTTTGATGGCCAGGGCCAGCATCCACGCCAACCGTGCTGTGGCCATTCGCGGAGCCGTTCATGATGCCCTGAAGCAAATACAAACACGAAATATGGAGTTCTGAGTAGTACAAGAGGGACGAGTATTATGAACAGCTCAGAGTCATCCAGAGGTGTGATCTATTATCGTCATGTGCGTGGATATCAGGCATTCAACCAAAGCTTGTGCAAAACAACTCGCGCCTATTTCGTAAATTTTAGATACAGAAGACAGCACTGGAGCTCCACCGAGGGTGCAGAAGTAGACAAGTAGTATTATATTGTGAAGTTATGATTTTCGTGACAAGAGTTTTGCTTCCAGAGAAATGTCTTTCATGGAGGAAGGCTGAGATACTTCAATACTTCCTCACGCAAGGCTGTCAACTCATCCCCAGCCAATCAGGGTCGTTGAATCTCTTTCTTGTTAGACACGTCCTAGTGATACTTTATTTTTAGCGTACGTGTTATATATTTTTCATGCGTTTGCCAATACTGAAGTACATTTTGCTGTTATACTAGTTGGGTTTATTGAAGAAATCGAAGTGTGTTAGCGCCAGCACTGATTAAAGCATGCACGATTATACTGTTCCCAGACAGGACAAGAGTTATATTGACACTCCGTGACAGGTTTCACAGATCCCCCGGATCAGACACCTCTACAAGATTATATAAACAGAGACTTCACCTCCAAAATTGGCATCCAACCGATCCAATACTATCCTTATATACAAAACTCAAAGGTCTGTTTTCCTTCAAGAAACAGCTCGATGAGGCCAAGACTCCACGTATCGTGTCTGCTGCTTACATCATGTTGCACTTGGATTGCTGACATTGATCCAGATACCCATCCTCATCCTCATTCCCCAAGGCAGCATTATGTTGCCTTTGCACACCTGTAATCTTAATTTGATGCTGACCCTCTACATGCCACCATTTCAATCGCTGAATTAAATTTCCCTCTGCATCATCAGTGCTAATCGTCCACTTTCCCGAGGATATCTCCACTTCACACTTGTCCTTGGGAAAGTGGAATTCAGGAAGAGATATCTCTGTTGGATGGTGTTCTGAACCAGCTTTATCAGCATGAAGAGTCATACTGAAAACACAAGTGCGAAGATCAAATCCATGGCTCAGGATCTTCCCAGCAGTCGCCACACTTGATGGGCGCACATAAGCCTCAGCGGCTCGAAATCCAGGGGTATTAGTGAGTTCGGGTTCAGAGTCCGTCACATGCGAAGAAATGGATGGTGTTTTCAAGCTAGCTTGTAGGTTGCCAGGATTTACATTCAATTCTTCGGAGCTCTCTACTTTTTGGGGTTTTTGCCTATGGGCGAGTGATGTCACTGACTCGCTTCGCAGTGAAGTTGGAATATGAGAGACTGGTAAAGGTCGATCATCAATTGAAAAGATAGACAAATCTTCCCCATTCCATTGGTCGCCTAGTTGGTGAGTGTTCTAGGTTGGTGTCAGCTTACTGGTGCTAAAAAGTGAGAAGATTATTGGGAATTACTCACCGTGCACATATAAAGCCACAAGGTATAACCTTCCATTTTGCTTCCCTCGACAGCAAAGTGATTTGCGTCCATGGCCCCGGATTGGCTGGAATAATCTCCCGTTTTGTATGCATACTTATCGTCCATGTCGTACGGGATACCGAACTCCGTCAAAACACATGGATGGTTCCCCATATAGTCTTTTCCTTCTTTCCTAATAGCTGCAAGCTGATCACGAAAACAATTCCGAATAGCAGTCTCGCCAATCTTCACCCCAAACGCTGGGCTCAGATAACGTCCACGTAAAATACCAAATACATCGACATTCCAGTATCGATTCCATTTTTTTGTCATTAGAGTGATTCCGTCATAATAATGAGGTGCGTAAACCATTTTAGGATCATCATCTTCAGTTCCTATTATCGTTGGAGGAATTTCCAGTACTGGAGGTTGGCAGAATAGAATTGAGTTTTTATGCTCAGTTCTAATGGCGTCCCTAAACGCCCGGTAATGCTCCATAAAGTATGTATTTGTGAACTGTTCATAGTCGATGACTTCGCCAGTTCTGGGATTCTTTTTGA
>Ga0247808_10001910_pt1 | contig 10115 bp, 7 predicted proteins | sample UWRJL089202R1_FD_179914 | JGI IMG/M metagenome (GOLD analysis project Ga0247808, IMG submission 179914) | Plant litter microbial communities from Arlington Agricultural Research Station in Wisconsin, United States - UWRJ-L089-202R-1 | ecosystem: Environmental > Terrestrial > Plant litter >... | reverse complement strand
ACGCATACCGGCGTGCTGCTGTGTATCAACGGCACAGGTAGTATGTATCGTTGGGCAAAACACAACTTCGCACCACAGCTGTCCTATGCAGAATTAAACAAGCTGGCGGCTTTGGCGCCTATTGGCAGCAAAGGCCTTAAAGTCTTACCTTTCGGTAATGGTGCGGAGCGGATGCTGAATAATAAATATACAGGTGCTCAGCTTTTAGGTATCGATCTGAATATCCACAATCAATCTGATATTTTCCGTGCTGTGCAGGAGGGTATTGCTTTTTCTTTTCGCTATGGTCTTGATATCATGCGCGAAAATGGGATGGAGCCAAAGGTGATCAGAGCTGGCAGAGCTAATTTATTCCTGAGCGATCTGTTTGCACAAACCTTTGTAGATGTGACCGGCGTACCTGTAGAATTATACGAAAATGATGGCAGTGTCGGTGCCGCGCTTGGTGCCGGGATTGGTGCGGGTATCTTTAAAAGCCCTGAAGAGGCATTTACCAGTCATGAAGTCATCAAATATTTTGAACCACAACATGTTGATGCTTACGAACCGCTGTATGCGGAATGGAAGCAGATCTTAATCAACGCATTATAAAACCACAAAACATAACATAATGACAAAAGTAGTAACAGGAGCAAAAGAATTTTTTAAAGGAATTGAACAGGTACAGTTTGAAGGATTACAAAGTGACAACCCGCTTGCCTTCAGATGGTATGATGCCAATAAGGTAGTTGCTGGAAAAACAATGGCAGAGCATTTTAAATTTGCCTGCGCTTACTGGCATTCGTTCAACGGAAATGGTGGCGACCCTTTTGGTGGTGCTACGCATGTATTTCCCTGGGATGAAAAGAACGATGTTGTAGAACGCGCTAAAGATAAAATGGATGCTGCCTTTGAATTTATTACGAAGATGCAGTTGCCATATTACTGTTTTCACGATGTAGACGTTGTAGATTACGGGGATGATGTTGCAGAAAATGAGCGCAGGCTGCAGGCGCTTGTTGATTATGCAAAACAGAAACAAGCGGAAAGTGGCGTCAAATTGCTTTGGGGGACTGCCAATCTGTTTAGCCATAAGCGCTATATGAATGGAGCTTCTACGAATCCTGATTTTCATGTGCTGGCACATGGTGCAGCACAGGTTAAAGCAGCGTTGGATGCGACAATTGCATTGGGTGGCGAAAATTACGTATTCTGGGGTGGAAGAGAAGGTTATATGACTTTGCTGAATACCAATATGAAACGCGAGCAGGAGCATCTGGCTAAATTCTTACACACAGCAAAAGATTACGCACGCAAACAAGGTTTTACTGGTACATTCCTGATTGAACCAAAACCATGTGAGCCTTCTAAACACCAGTATGACTATGATGCTGCAACAGTAAAAGGATTTTTGCAGGAATACGATCTTTTGGGCGACTTCAAACTCAACCTGGAAGTAAACCATGCTACACTGGCAGGACATACTTTCCAGCATGAACTGCAGGTGGCTGTTGATAACGGATTACTTGGATCAATGGATGCGAATAGAGGAGATTACCAGAACGGTTGGGATACTGACCAGTTCCCAAATGACATCAATGAACTAACGGAATCGATGATGATCATTCTTGAAGGTGGTGGATTACAAGGTGGGGGTATCAATTTTGATGCTAAAATCCGTCGCAACTCCACAGATCCTAAAGATTTGTTTTACGCACATGTTGGTGGTATGGACATCTTTGCCAGAGCATTGGTAACTGCAGATGCAGTTCTTCAGAAATCTGATTACAAAAAAGTAAGAACTGATCGTTACGCTTCGTTTGACACGGGTAAAGGTGCTGAATTTGAACAGGGTAAACTAAGTCTGGAAGACTTAAGGAACTACGCTGCAGAAAATGGTGAGCCTGCAACCCTTAGTGGAAAGCAAGAGTATTTGGAAAATATAATTAATAGATATATTTAAAATAAATTCAGCATATTGTAGTGCTGAAAATATCCTGTAATCTGAGTTCAGATTACAGGATATTGTAAAATCTAACCAAATAAATTAATGAAAAATCACTTACTCGACACGAAGGATTACATAGTTTTTCTAATCTACTTCGTCATTGTCGCTTCTTACGGGATATACATCTACCGTAAAAAGAAATCTCTTTCAAGCGGCTCCAAAGATTATTTCTTAGCTGAAGGTTCACTTACCTGGTGGGCTATCGGAGCATCGCTGATTGCTTCCAATATTTCTGCCGAGCAGTTTATTGGTATGAGTGGATCCGGATTTAAAATGGGGCTTGCAATCGCAACTTATGAATGGATGGCTGCTGCAACACTGATTGTAGTTGCGGTGTTCTTTATCCCCGTTTACCTCAAAAACAAGATTTCAACAATGCCACAGTTCCTGCATCAGCGCTATAACGGTACTGTTGCTATGATCATGGCTGTCTTCTGGTTGCTATTGTATGTTGTGGTAAACCTGACTTCAATTCTTTATCTGGGAGCCCTTGCTGTAAGCAGCATATCAGGCTTTAGCATTGACCTGTGCATGTATGCGATTGCTGCGTTTGCGATTATCATTACACTGGGCGGAATGAAAGTTATTGGTTACACAGATGTAATTCAGGTATTTTTCCTGATTCTCGGCGGCCTCGCAACAACCTATCTTGCACTAAACCTGGTTTCGACACATTATGGAACTCATGGTATTCTGGAAGGATATAACCTGATGACCTCAAAAGCATCGGAGCATTTCCACATGATCCTGAAACCTGAGAATGAAAACTACATCGATTTACCGGGATTGAGCGTACTGGTGGGTGGTATGTGGATTGTGAATCTGAACTACTGGGGTTGTAACCAGTACATCACGCAACGTGCGCTGGGTGCGGATTTGAAAACTGCCCGTAGTGGTATTTTATTTGCCGCATTCCTGAAGTTGCTGATGCCGATTATCGTGGTTCTACCGGGTATTGCTGCTTATGTATTGTACAAAGACGGCGCATTCCAGTCAGAGATGATGCAGGATGGATCGGTTAACCCTGACAGGGCATATCCTGTGCTATTAAATCTGCTTCCTGCAGGATTAAAAGGATTGTCGTTTGCAGCATTGACAGCCGCCGTTGTGGCTTCACTTGCTGGTAAAGCAAATAGTATTGCGACAATTTTTACGCTGGATATCTATAAAAAAGTGCTAAAGGTTGATGCCACAGAGAAAAATCTGGTGCTTACCGGTAAGATCACTATTGTTGTAGCAATGATCCTGGGTGTTCTGATTGCACCACATCTAGGTATAGATAAAAAAGGTGGTTTTCAATATATTCAGGAGTATACGGGTTTTGTTTCTCCAGGTATCTTCGCCATGTTTATATTAGGATTCTTCTGGAAAAAAACGACCTCAAATGCTGCGCTTTTCGCTACCATTGGTGGTTTTGGCTTGTCGTTGTTACTGAAAGTGCTTCCGAAATTCGCAGATCTTTCCTGGTTGTCAGGTATGGGATTCTCGAAACTGGTAAAACAGGAAAACGGCAGTATGCTATATGAAATTCCATTTCTTGACAGGATGGGTTTTGTCTTTATCTTTTGTATTATCGGTATGTATATCATCAGTATGGTAGAAAGTAGAAAAGGAATCAATCCCAAAGGATTGGAAATTGATGCTAAAATGTTTAAAACCTCGACTGGTTTTGCCGTAGGCGCCTTGTTAATTCTCGGCCTGATCGTAGCCTTGTACTCTGTGTACTGGTAGAACAGTAATACACAACCGCTGTAAACGAACCCGTTTACAGCGGTTTATTTTAAGGCCATTGCTAAAGGAGCACTGTTCTCCCTTTTTTCATTATCATTGCACTAAATCTATTTCTGGCCATATATTTTGAAAAAAAAGACGACGATATACGATATTGCCAAAGAACTGAACATAACCGTTTCGACTGTGTCAAGGGCGTTAAGTGGCTTCCCCGCCATTAGTGACGCGACGCGGCAGCTGGTTGTAGAAACGGCCAAGAAATTGAATTACAGTCCAAACAAACTGGCCTCTGCTTTAAAATCAGGTAAGACATTTATTGTGGGTGTTATTGTTCCCAGTGTTGAAGCGCATTTTTTTGCTTCTATTATTCATAGTATTGAAGAAGGACTGAAAGATAGCGGTTACCGGATTATTTTGTATCAGTCAAAAGAATCACTGGTAAATGAAGTAAATGGCGTTAAAACGCTGCTCGAAGCTCAGGTAGATGGCATTATGGCCTCTATGTCACTGGAGACAGATGATGTTACTCATTTCAAAGAAATCATTGCGCAAAATAAACCACTCGTACTTTTTGACCGGGTGAGTGAACTTCTTGCTGTACCAACAATTACACTGAACGATTACAAAGCGGGCTATATTGCTACGCAATACCTTATAGATCAGGGTTATAAGAATATCGCCTACGTAACTACTATTCATCAGATCAAGATTTTTGACGACCGCCTAAAGGGGTATAAGGATGCCATGCGCGATAATAAATTGCCATATTCAGATGATCAGATCATCCTGGGTGGCTTATCGATTAAAGATGGTCGTTATGGTGCCGGGCGCCTGCTTAGAGGAAAGAATAAGCCTGATGCAATAATTGCAGGGGATGACTTTACCGCCCTTGGGGTAATTAAGAAATTAAAAGAAATCAATGAAACCCCACCTAAAATTGGCGTAATTGGATTTGCCAATGAAGCCTTTTCTGCTTATATCACACCAAGTCTTTCAACGGTAGATCAGCATCCTGCAGCAATGGGAAAGGCTTGTGCTGAAATGTTTTTGCAGATGGCAGGCAAGCTCAATCCATATGACCATATCAGTCATGTGGTGTTGGAACCTACAATAGTTGAGCGACAGTCGACAGTAAATCGTTAGCTATTAAAACCCGATAGAGTTTCCTCCGTCAACGGGCATAATTACTCCTGTTACATATTTCGCTCCGGCCGAGCAAAAGAAATATACGGCTTCCGCTACGTCATCAGGCTGACCCATTTTACCCATTGGCGTCCTTGAAAACACTTTTTGTTTTCTTTCCGGATCAGCATCTAATGCCTTTGCAGACATCGCTGTTTCAATAAATCCTGGTGCTACACAGTTGGTTCTTATCCCAAGGGGCGAAAGTTCAGTAGCCATTGCCCGGGTCATACCCTCTATACCCGTTTTTGCTGCGGAATAGGCGATTACTTTTGGAATGCCATATTGTGCAGCCATGGAACTGATATTTACAATGCAGCCGTCGTTCTGCAGTATCATTTTTTTAACAACTTCGCGACTGATGGCAAATACGGAACTCAGGTTAGTCTGGATGACGTTTGCGAAATCCTCATCCGTCACCTCTGTGAACACCTTTTTTAAATTGATGCCAGCATTATTTACTAAAATGTCGATTTTTCCGAACTCCTGATATATTTCGTCAACCAGTGCGGGAATGGCTTTCAAATCCTGAAGATCCAATACTTTGTAACTGCATGAATCGCCAAAATCTGCAACCGCAGCTTTAAGCTTATTCCTGCCGATCATGATCACGTGGATATCTTCCTGTGTCAGTTTTTTTGTTATGGCAAGACCTAATCCTGCACCACCACCCGTTACAATTGCTATCTGTTTATGCATATTACTTATTTCTGTTTTTTATTGATGAAGCTCTTATGATTAATTCAGCATCCAACACGACTGTATTTGTAAAACTTAGTTTTCCCTCGCCATCCAGATGATTGATTAATATTCTGGCGATATTTTCGCCCATTTCGTTGCCGGGATAATTGATTGTAGTGATCGCCGGCTCGGTAACTCGCGAGATCAGGTCGTTATTAAATCCAGCCAAAGCGATGTCCTCCGGTACACGCAGACCAGCCTCCCGTAAAACGCTTAGCGCTACGGCAGCAGCAGAATCGTTTGTGATAAACAAGCCATCTGGTAAATGCTGACGTTTTAGAATATCATTGACTAATGTATCTTTTATAGCTTGTTCTGACAGGTCATTGCTGATCACCAAATCAGGCTGATACATGATGTTATGATCCGAGAGGGCCTTTTGATAACCTTCCATTCTGTCCCGATAGACATTCCTGGTCGTATTGCCGGTGATGTGAAGGATCTCTTTACAGCCCTGAGCAATTAAGTGTGCTGTAACCGCATAGCCTGCCTTAAAGTTGTCAATAAGTACCTGAGCCGATTTGACCTCTTCCGCAATCCTGTCAAAAAATATAACCGGGATGTTTTTTTTGATAAAGGTGCCAAAGTGGCTGTAATCCTTGGTATCTGAAGATAGTGAAACAATAAGGCCGTCTACCCGGCTATTGAACATCGTTTTTGCATTAGTTTGCTCTTTAGCTTCTTTTTCGAAGGATTGACTTATGATCAGATTGTATCCGGCATTATTGGCAATTCTTTCGATCCCTGAAATAACAGAAGACATGAACAGACTATTCAGTCGTGGTACAATGACGCCAAGGGTATTTGTTTTTTGTTTGCGGAGATTGCTTGCGAATTTATTTGAGCGGTAACCCAATTCTGCTGCCAAATCAGAAATGCGTTTTCTGGTTTTCTCATTGATGGCAGGATGATTCTGAAGACCCCTGCTTACTGTTGTTGCGGAAATATTAAGTTGTTCAGCTAAATCGTAAATAGTTATGTCTTTCTGTGGCATATCGTAAATCAGATTATGTAAACCATCTGCTGGGGCCAAAGTATAATTAATTCTTCAAAATTGCAATCGGTTGCAGCATTATATGAACCATGATTTTGTAATCGTTCTTATTTGTATGAAATTATAGTTTTGAATTTGATACACACTAATTAATGCAAATGAGTTTTCCTAAAGAATGTTAGGTAAATAAAGACTTTAGCCAATCACCACCCGATACAATATTATAGCTCTCATGGGCGTCTTTTAATTGTGCAAACAGTGGTGCGCCGATGGCGGGGTTAAACCGTCTCTAATAGTATTTACCTTGGATGTATCAACTAAATCTGACATTAACATCATGTTTTGATTGATAAATCTGTAATCTTGAATATCACGAAACGTAGTATCTAATGTATACGAAAAAAGGAATCTAAAATGCATCCCTGATAGAATAAGTTGACTGACGATTGTACCTACACAATTTAATCGTCGTCATCTTTTTTCTTTTTTTGCAGAATTACGAATGCACTTCTTTTAGGTGCAGGCATGATAGAATGCTCGCCCTTTATTGATTTCCAGATTACTTCGTTTAGATCAAGGTCGGGTGCTGCATCCTCTTTGCTAAAGTCAAATAACTCCGAACGTCTGCTGCTTTCGTTGTTTGCCACGTTTCTATTATTCAGGTTAATCTGTGGCTGCTTAACAAAGTAGGGTGTAAAATCAGTTTTATTAGTAAAACATTCGAACAGTGGAACAGCAGCAGCATCATATTGGCTCATTGGTGGAAGACCTAAGATCAATTCCATCGTTCTCAGAAAGCCGGATGTTGAATACATCGTATGTATCACGGTATTTCTCTTGACATGTGGACCGATAACATAGGCTGGTGAACGGTGTGCATCTACGTGATCCGGACCATTTTGAGCATCGTCTTCCAGGATAAAGACAACAGATTCTTTCCAGATCGGGCTGTTCGATAAGTGTTCTATAATCCTACCGACTGCTAGATCGTTGTCTGCTACCGCTGCCTGGGGCGAAACTTTGCCCTTCTTCTAGCCGCTGGTATGGTCATTGGAAATCCTTAGGGTACTAAACTGCGGTACTGAATTAGCACGTAGCAGTGAGTCAAAATCGTGCGTCCAAGCGTCGGTACGTACCTGATCGGTGATGTCCATATCAAATCCCGGAGAATGCTTCGACATGTGCCCCTGAAGTGACTTGATATTCGCTTTGTCATATTCGCCAAATTCACCATAACTTCTGTAGGTAATACCTGCTCGCTGACAATAATCCCATATAAATCCATCTTTGGGGTAAGTAACCGGACGGCCACCTTCAAAATTTGTTGTTCCGCCCCTGGAACCATAACTCGTTGGCCATGTTTTTTCTACGACATCTGTTGCATACGCAGCCATGCTCCAGTTGTGTCCGTCGGCACTTACTTCAGCATCGACATAAAAGTTATCCAGCAATACATAGTCTTGTGCAAAGGCATGCTGGTTAGGCGTTATTTTTTCCCCGAAAAGACATAGCGAAGGATCGCCGTTCCCTTTTTTAACATCACCCAGTATCTGATCGTACGTTCTATTTTCTTTAATAATATAAAAAACGTATTTGATCGGTGATTTTTCTCCTTGTTTTCGTGGAATTGGGTTATCAGTTTTTTCTGCTGCAAGGGTTGGCTGGTCCCCGGTAAATGGTGTGTTTGCATATACCTGTTTGGTATAAACTTTTTGTTGTTCTGGTTTTGGCGTGTCAATAAAAGACAATGTGCCTTTGAATAAACCCGCTATATATTGGAGTCTGCTGTTTGAGGTGCTTCCCATCTGGTATCCACTATTATCTGCAGATGATATCGGCTGCGGTCCCTTGGGATTAGCCATGGAAGTGTTACCCTTTCCGTTTGCTACCAGAATTTTTGATGCAAGTACTTTGACACTGGTGGGATACCAGCCTACGGGAATGAAACCACGGCTCTCACTGGATCCAGGCTTTGTTACATCAAATACCGCAAGGCAATTATTGTCTGCATTTGCAATATATAATGTTTTCTCATCCTGGCTAAGTGCCAGTCCATTTGTTGTGGAGCCGGTTAGTTGGGTGGGATAAAGGGTAGTTGCAATGGTCTCTACGACCTTATTATTTAAGGTATTAATGACCGATACGGTGTTATCATTGGCATTTGCTACAAAAAGAAAATCCCCCTTTTTGTTAAGTAATAATTCGTTTGGGTGATCACCAACAGGAATTAATCGCTCAAGAGACTCAGTTACTAGATTGATGACCGCCACATTACGCCCTCCCCAAAGGGAGATAAATAATTTCTGACCGTCTGGAGCGAGGACACAGCTGTAGGCAATAGCCGGCAACTGAAGTTTTTTAAGTGTTTTTTTTTCTATGGGATTGATGATGTAAAGCGTACTGTCTTCTTTTGTGACCGTGTAAAGCCTACTGTTATCTTTATTCACGGCAATTCCTGCGGGGCTGATTTTCCCTTTAGGCCAGACAGGTCCTAATTTAATGGTATCACAGGTATTTAGGTCGTTATTCTGAATATCGAAATTTAAAATCCAGTTGTCGTTTCCTCCAGAAACATATAAGTGTTTTTGGTCTTTGCTAAACGCAAGCCCGTACCAGGATTTACTTAAAGTCTTTTCGGCAATAATTCTTTGGGTTTTTGGATTTATGAGCTGTACGGATTGTGCACTTTGTCCATTGTTCGTAACCGCTACATATTTTCCACCTGAGCTGACTTGCATATTTAGCGGCAAATCGCCAAGATTAATGGAATGTCCAGCCGGACTTAGTTTCCATCCATTGGGTAAAAGAATCTGTTCTGTATGTTGAATTTTTCCAGGCAATTGGGCAGCAGCAAATTGTGCACTGCACAGTAGGGCTAAAATTAAATGGTATGCTCTCATTAATTTAAAATAAAAGTTAAAAGTAACAGTCTCTTATTTACCTAATGCCACCTGGGTGTTACGATAAAGTTAAGTTAATGAAAATTATCCTATGCCCAAATTACTTACCAATTTATGTGTAGCTGTAATTACCGATTACACGCTAAGATCGAGAATTCTACTTTTAAATGGCCAGCTTTTGGATAAGCCTACAATACGTAGTGAATGTAAGCGGAAAAAAAACTAAGTATAGAGGTGTTAAAAAATATCATCACGTCTGAAGGGGAGAAAACTATAAAGATTTCCGCAACGTATGAAAAAATAAGATCACAAGGAGTTTACAACTAACTAATTAAGCTTGATATTGCGCTGATGGAATCAGTCAACTTCAAGCTACATTACTAATATCAAAAGTTTTCAGGCCGTCACATAAATGTGGCGGCCTTTTGTATTTATAAATCTCTATTCTAACCAGTACATTATGAATTTGCAGGAATATTTTAATGTAAGACAATGATCAAAAAATGTTGCACCTATGTTGTACCCAACAAAAAAACCGATCAGATTCTGATCGGTTTTTCGTTGTTTTTGAGTACTCAGA
>Ga0247808_10001909_pt1 | contig 10116 bp, 7 predicted proteins | sample UWRJL089202R1_FD_179914 | JGI IMG/M metagenome (GOLD analysis project Ga0247808, IMG submission 179914) | Plant litter microbial communities from Arlington Agricultural Research Station in Wisconsin, United States - UWRJ-L089-202R-1 | ecosystem: Environmental > Terrestrial > Plant litter >... | reverse complement strand
CGCCTCAACCTGATCCTCAAGGACATCGACCAGAAAGGCTTTGATCTGATCGTGCTGCTGTGCACCGGCACCACGATCGAGCCGCTACAGAACACCCTGGTGGTTGAAGCCCAGCGCATCGTTGATTCGACGGTCGAGGCGCTCGCCGCCTCCTGCAAGCAGCTCGGCCTGATCCTGCCGCTCGAACGCCAGGTCAAGGAATTCGCCGAGCGCCATGTGTTTTCCGGTACGCCAAAAGCCATTGGCGCCTCGCCCTATGCCGGCGACGATATTCGCGAGCGTGCCCTGGCGCTCAAAGACTGCGATCTCGTTGTCATGCACTGCATGGGCTATTCGGCAAAAATGCTGACTGAGGCCCGCGCCTCGATCACCGCCCCCGTACTTCTGTCCCGCCGCATGGTTGCCGGCGTGATCCGTCAGATGCTCTGAACCATCAACAATAAAAGAGAGGGACTATGATGTTGAAAAAATTCATTCTCGGCGCCGTTGCCGCAGGATTGTTTGCCAGTTCCGCGATCATGTCGCCGGCCGCCGCCTTCGAGCGCACGGATGCCGGCAACGTGATCGTGTTCGGTGGTCGCCAAGCCATTCCGGTGCTCGATCCGCATATCCGCTACGACTGGTCGACCCGCATGATCCAGCAGGCAGTGTATGACGGCCTGTTGAAGTACGAAGGCGATCCGGCCGTGCTAAAACCCTGGCTGGCGGAAAAGTGGGAGACCAGCGCCGACGGCAAGACCTGGACTTTTCATCTCGCCCAGAACGCCAAATTCCACAATGGCGACCCGGTGACGGCGGAAGCCGTGCGTTACTCCTTCGAGCGCGGCCTGAAACTCAACAAGGGCGTCGCCTGGATGCTCAAGGATTTTCTGGCGCCCGAAGGCATTGTTGCCGTCGATGCGCACACGGTCCGCTTCGACCTGAAGGCCCCCTATGCCGCGTTCCTGTCCTTCCTGCCCTGGTGGTATGTCGTCAATCCGCTGGAAGTGAAGGCGCATGAAGTCGATGGCGACTACGGCCAGAAATGGCTGACCGACCACGCCGCCGGCTCCGGCCCGTTCAAGCTCGGCCGCTGGGAACCGAATGTCCTCTATGAAGTCGAATCGGTTGCCGATTACTGGAAGGGTTGGCCGCAGGGCAAGAACCGCCCGGCCGGCGTCATCTACAAGATGATCCGCGAACCTTCGGCGCAGAAGGCATCGCTGCTGCGCGGCGAAGCCGATATCGTCGAGGGCCTGACCTCGGACGACTATGTCTCGATCGCCAAGGCGCCGGGCGTGGTCATCCAGGATCACAAGGGCATGACCACCTTCGGTATCAAGTTCAACACCCAGGTTGGACCGACCGCCGACATAAACCTGCGCAAGGCGATCGCCTATGCGCTGGACTACGATGCGCTGATCAAGATCTACAACGGTGCTGCCTCGCTCGAGACCAGCCCGATCCCGGACGCCATGCGCGGCCATATCGACGTCCCTGGCATTCCGCGCCAGGACCTTGCCAAGGCCAAGGAATTCCTGGCGAAGTCGGCCTATCCGAACGGTGGTATCACCTTGCCTTACGTCCATGTCGCCGGCCTTGAGGAAGCCCGCCGCATCGGTCTGGTGCTGCTCGACAATCTGAAGGCGCTGAACATCACCGTCGAGGTCAAGCCTGAACAGTGGCCGAACATGGTCGCGGCTGGTTCCAAGATGGAAACCTCGCCGGCCATGACCTCGGTCTACACCACGCCGATCTCGACCGACCCGGATGCCGTCGCCTACCAGTACCACAAGAACAGCTGGGGCCAGTATTACGCCATGGCCTTCTACGACAATCCGAAGGTTTCGGAGATGATCGACAAGGCGCGTGGCAGCACGAGCTGGGACGAGCGCGCCGGCCTCTATGCCGAGATCCAGAAGCAGATCGTCGCCGATCAGCCCGAAGCCTTCGGCATGCTGCAGAACCGCAAATGGGCGCATCGCGACTATCTGCAGGGCTTCAACTTCAGCCCTGTACGCTTCACCGGCGAAGTCGACCTCTATCCGCTGTGGATCAAGGCCGAATAGTCTGAGGCTACGGAACGCTCGATAAACAGGCCGGGGAGGAAAAACGCCTCCCCGGCAAACATGGTATCGGAACCCCATGCTGACCTTTACGCTGCGCAAATTGCTGGCCTTGATCGGAACCATGCTCGGCATCGCCGTGCTGACTTTCGTCATCACCAATATCGCGCCGGGCGATCCGGCCCGGCTGGTGGCCGGCCCCAATGCCACCGCCGACATGGTCGAGACCATCCGCAAGGAAAGCGGCCTCGACAAGCCGCTGGTCGAACAGTTCGCCATCTATATGGGCGATCTGGTGACTGGCGATCTCGGCACCTCGATCGTCACCACCCGGCCGGTGATCGACGAGCTGAAGCGCTATGCGCCGGCAACCCTGGAACTGGTGTTCGTCGCGCTGTTTCTCGGCGTCGTCGTCGGCGTGCCGCTCGGCATGCTGTCGGCGGTCTACAAGGACGGGCCGATCGACCATGTGACCCGGATCTTCTCTATCTCGGGCGTGGCGCTGCCGGCCTTCTGGTTCGGCATCCTGATGCAGCTGTATTTCTCCGTCGATCTCGGCTGGTTGCCGGTGTCCGGCCGCCTGCCGCTGGTGACGCGCCCGCCGGATTTCATCACCGGATTTTTGCTGATCGACAGCCTGATCGCCGGCAAATTCGTCACCTTCCAGGCGTCGCTCAGCCACATCATCCTGCCAGCCATCGTGCTGTCCTTCCCCTGCCTTGCCTCGATCCTGCGCGTCAACCGCGCCGAGATGATCGAGGTGCTGCAGTCCGACTACATCATCGCCGCCCGCGCCCACGGCATTTCCGCCTGGCGGGTGGTCGCCATCTACGCGTTGAAGAATGCCTTGCTGCCGACGCTGGCGATGATCGGCCTGCGCTTCGGCTGGATGCTGGGTTCGACCGTGCTGGTCGAGACGGTGTTCGACTGGCCGGGCGTCGGCCTCTATGCCGTCTCCTCGGCGCTCGCCTCGGATTTCAAGCCGGTGATCGGCGTGACGCTGCTGATCGGCTTCTTCTTCATCATTTCCAACACACTGGTCGACCTTGCCTATGCCTGGATCGACCCCCGGCTGCGGAGCGCCTGACATGACGCCAATGGAGCTTTCGACCGACCGGCCGCTGAGTTTTGCGGAACGGCATTCCAGTAAAATCCGCCAGTGGCGGCTCTACGTCCATATGTTCAGCCAGAGCTTTTCCTCGATGCTCGGCCTCGGCCTGGTGGTGATGTTCCTGGTTCTGGCGGCCTTCGGCCCATGGCTGGCGCCCTATCCCGGCGACACCACCGGTTCGATCGATCTGGCCAACCGCCTGCTGCCGCCGGACGCGGCACACTGGTTCGGCACCGACGAGATGGGCAGCGATATTCTCTCGCGCATCATCGTCGGCGCCCGCACCTCGCTGTTTATTGGCCTGGTGATCACCGGGCTCGGCGCCGGCATCGGCGTGCCGCTCGGCATCATCGCCGGCTACAAGGGCGGTTGGCTGCGGGCCGGCATCATGCGCGTCACCGAACTGTTTTTGGCCGTCCCCGGCCTGGCACTAGCGCTGGCGATCGTCGCCGCCCTCGGTCCCGGCATCACCAATTGCGTCATTGCGCTGGCGATCGTCTGGTGGCCCGGCTATGTGCGGCTGGTGGAGGCCAAGACGCTGGCCGTCAAGGAAGAGCTGTTCGTCGAGGCCGCCCGTTCGCTCGGCGCCAAGACGCCGTGGATCCTCTGGCACCACATCCTGCCCAACTGCATGTCGCCGATCATCGTCAAGATGAGCATGGACATGGGCATGGCCATCCTGGCGGCCGCCAGCCTCGGCTTCATTGGCCTCGGCGCCCGCCCGCCGGCGCCGGAATGGGGGACGATGATTTCCGTCGCCCGCTCCTACATGCCCGACTGGTGGTGGTATTCCTTCTTCCCGGGTGCGGCGATCTTTTTGACCGTGCTCGGTTTCAACCTGCTGGGCGATGGCCTGCGCGACATCCTCGATCCGAAGAGCCGTGACCGATGAGCAATCTTCTCGACATCCGCGACTACTCGCTCGACATCGACACCTTCGATGGTCCGGTGCATGTGCTGAAAGGCATCAACCTCTCCGTCAAGCGCGGCGACACGCTCGGCATCGTCGGCGAAAGCGGTTCCGGCAAGACCGTGCTGGTGCGCAGCATTCTGGGCATCGGCCCGAAACGCGCGCGGCGCACCGGCGGCTCCGTGATCTTTGACGAGATCAATCTCGACACGCTCGACGAAAAGGGCTGGAAAAAGATCCGCGGTGTGCGCATCTCGATGATCTTTCAAGACCCGATGACCTTCCTCAATCCGCTGTTCACCATCGGCCGGCAGATTTCCGACGTCATCGCCGCCCATACCCGCGCCGCCGGCAAACCTAACACCGGCAGCAAGGTCCGCCGCGTCCGTGCGGAACAACTGCTCGACCAGGTCGGCATCGCCGATCCGGCTCGCGTCGTCGACCAGTATCCGCACCAGTTGTCCGGCGGCATGCGCCAGCGCGTGCTGATCGCCATGGCGCTGGCCGGCGAACCGGACCTGCTGATTGCCGACGAGCCGACCACCGCGCTCGACGTCACCGTGCAGGCGCAGGTGCTGGAGCTGATCAACGAACTGGTCGCCCGCCTCAATCTCACCGTCATCATGATCAGCCACGATGTCGGCGCCATCGCCATGGTCGCCAAGCGTTGCGCCGTGATGTACCAGGGCGAGATCGTCGAGCAGGGTATGACGACGGATATTTTGAAGTCGCCGCAGCATCCCTACACCCAGCGACTGCTGGCCGCCGTTCCGGATATCGATACGGTCGGTGCGACAAGCGTCCCGGCGCAGGCGACCGCGGTCGACGGCGGCAGCGAGACCGAGAAGACACAGCACAAACCGCTTCTGGAAGTGATCGATCTCACAAAAGTCTACAAGACCAAAAGCAGCGGCGAAGTGCGCGCCGTCAACGGGGTGGGTTTTTCCGTCATGCCCGGCGAAATTTTGGGCGTGGTCGGCGAGAGCGGCTCCGGCAAATCCACTGTTGCACGCCTGCTGATGCGGCTGATCGAGCCGACCAGCGGCGACATCATCCTCGACGGCCAGAACATCACCGGCGTAACCGGCGAGCCGCTCCGAAAAATGCGCCAGCACATGCAGCTGGTGTTCCAGAACCCGCATTCGGCGCTCAACGGTCGCCACACGATCGGCGACGCCATCGGCGAACCGCTGCGTATCCAGACCCGTATGGGCCGGGCGGCGATCGAAAAGCGTGTCGAGGAATTGCTGGACATCGTGCAACTGCCAAAACTGTTCAAATATCGCTATCCGCACGAACTCTCCGGCGGCCAGAAACAGCGGATCTGCATTGCCCGTGCGGTGGCGCTCAACCCCAAATTGCTGGTGCTGGACGAGCCGACCTCGGCACTCGACGTCTCGGTACAGGCGCAGGTGCTCGATTTCCTGGAAGAATTGCGGGCAGACCTCAATCTTACCTATGTCTTCATCTCCCATAATCTCGCGGTCGTGCGCAATGTCTGCGACCGGGTGCTGGTGATGAAGCGCGGCGATATCGTCGAGCAGGGTGGGACGGAGGCAATCTTTGCCAATCCGCAGCACGCCTATACACAAAGTCTGATCGAAAGCGGCCGCAAGACATCCAAGGCTGCGTTTTAAGGCTGGCCTGCGATGCGCGCGGGTGGCGCGCCACAGCCTGACGGTGTCGGCCTTTCCGTCATGCAGGATCGCTTCCACAGTCCGGCCCATTTCCCCAGGGCCTGACACCTTTGGCTTGCGATCGAGATATTGCAAATCATCTGTGTTGATGAACTCCATGCATCGGATGTAAAGGCGCCGGCCGTCACAGAGCTGTTATCTGGCGTCGCTATGAACCTACCTGTTCTATTGATTATCAGGGGGATACCGTCATGCGCATCATTCTGGCCGCACTTGCAGCCACCACCATCCTCACCGGCGCCGCACAGGCAACCACGGTCTATCCGCTCGATCGCGCGACCATTCTGGCGGGCTCGCCGTTCGACTTCAAGGTCGAACTCAAGGGTGTGTTGAAGGCCGAAGACGTCAAGGTCACCGTCAATGGCGAAGACTACAAGGCCGTCTTCGGCGCGCCTGCCGAATTCGTCGCCGATGAGAAGGGCAAGGATGACAAGGGTCTCGGTTCAGCGATGATCCTGCGCGGTTTGAAGCTTGCCAAGGCGGGGGCCTACAAGATCGACGTCACCGCAGCCGGCGAAACCAAGAGCATCACCTGGACGGTGTTCGGTACGCCGGAAACGGCCAAGGCGAAAAACATCATCTTCCTGCTCGGCGACGGCCTGTCGGTTGCGCACCGCACCGGCGCCCGCATCATGTCCAAGGGCATGACCGAGGGCAAGGCCAATGGCCGCCTCAACATGGACGATCTCGACCGTATGGCCTTCATCGGCACATCGGCGACCGACGCCATCGCCACCGACAGCGCCAACACCATGTCGGCCTACATGACCGGCCACAAGACGGCCGTCAACGCCCTTGGCGTCTATGCCGACCGCACGCCAGCCAGCCTGGACGACCCCAAGGTCGAGACCATTGCCGAAGCTTTGCGCCGCACCAGCAAGAAGTCGATCGGCATCGTGTCGCTGGCCGAACTGGAGGATGCGACACCGGCTGCCGTCGTTGCCCATACCCGCAAGCGCGCCGACAAGCCCGAAATCGTCGGCATGTTTTATGACGTCAAGCCGGAGGTCGTGCTCGGCGGCGGCTCCGCCTATTTCCTCGGCAAGGATGTCCCGGGTTCCAAACGCAAGGACGACAAGGACTATATCAAGCTGTTCAAGGATGCCGGATATGCACTGGCGACCGACAAGGCCGAACTGGAAGCCGCCAGCGGAAACAATACCGGCAAGCTGCTCGGCCTGTTCCACACCGGCAACATGGACACCATCCTTGACCGCAAGTTCCTGAAGAAGGGCACTGTCGGCAAATTCCCGAACCAGCCGGGCCTGATGGACATGACCAAGGCGGCGCTCGAGCAGCTGTCGAAGAATCCGGACGGTTTCTTCCTGATGGTCGAAGGCGCATCAATCGACAAGATGTCGCACCCGATGGACTGGGACCGCGCGCTGTATGAAACCATCGAATTCGACCAGACTATCGGTCTGGCCCGTGAATTCGCCGCCAAGAACCCTGATACGTTGATCGTCGTCACCGGCGACCATGCGCATGGCGCTTCGATCATCGGCACGATCGATGACGAGAAGCCCGGCACGGACATGCGCGAAAAGGTTGGCGTCTATGCCGATGCCGGCTTCCCGAACTATGAAGACAAGGATGGCGACGGCTTTCCCGACAAGGTCGACGTGACGCGTCGCCTGGCGATGTTCTCGAACAACTTCCCGGATTACTACGAAACCTTCCGCCCGAAGATGGACGGACCTTTCGAGCCGGCGATCCAGAACGAGAAGAAGGAATACATCGCCAACCCAGCCTACAAGGATGTCCCAGGCGCCGTCCTGCGCACCGGCAACCTGCCGCGCTCGTCCGACACCGCCGTCCACGCCGTCGATGACGTCGTGCTGCAGGCAACCGGCCCGGGCTTGGAAGAGTTCAAGGGTTACATGGAAGAAAGCGACGTCTATCGGGTGCTGGTGGATGCCTTTGCCCTCGGTGCAAAGCCTGCGAAATAAGCTATGATCGACAATCCCGGCGGCCTTTTGCCGCCGGGCCTTCGTTTGGGAAATGTGATGTCCGCTGTGTTTCGTCCGAGCCGCCGCCAGCTGATGGCAGGCCTTGCCACCCTGCCGCTGTCGGCTGTCCTGCGCCGGGCATTTGCCGCCGATGACGGCCTGACCTTTGACGAGCTCTACGGCAAGGTCGGCGTGCTTGGCCTAGAATTTTCCGAAAAAGTCAAAACGCTGACTGGCCACGATGTGGCCATGCGCGGCTTCATGGCGCCGCCGCTGATGGCCGAGGCGGCGTTTTTCGTACTGACCGAAATTCCGATGTCGATCTGCCCGTTCTGCTCGTCCGACAGCGACTGGCCCGACAACATCGTCGTCGTCTATCTCAACGAGAAGCAGACCTTTGCGCAGGCCGGGGCGCTGATCGAAGTGCGCGGCCGGCTGGAGATGGGCTCCTGGACCGATCCGGATACCGGCTTCCTGAGCCTGCTGCGATTGCGCGACGCCGACTATGCCACGGTTTGAGACCACAGGCTGATGCTCGCATTGCAACTCCAGTCACTTGTCGTGTCGTTCAAGGGCCTGTCATCGCCGGCGCTTGCGATCGAGCAACTGGCTATCCCCGCGGGCGCCCGCGTGGCGGTCACCGGGCCGTCCGGTTCCGGCAAAAGCACCTTCGTCAACCTGATCACCGGCCTGGAGCGTCCCACTGGCGGCCGTATCGTCTGCGGTGATACCGAAATCGGCACGCTGTCTGAAAGCGGCCGAGACCGCTGGCGCGGCGAGAATGTCGGTCTGATCATGCAGGATTTCCATCTGTTTCCAGGCATGTCAGCGCTCGACAATATCCTGCTCCCGGCGCGGCTGGCGCGCGCGATGAGCCTCGAAAGAATGACGCGTGCCCACGCCCTGCTGGAACGGGTCGCCCTGGCGCGGCCGGAGCAACGGGTGGAAACCATGTCGCGCGGCGAGATGCAGCGCGTGGCCGTCGCCCGGGCGCTACTGAGAACACCCGGGATCATCGTTGCCGACGAACCGACAGCCAGCCTCGATGCGGGAAGCGGCGCCGCCGTCGGCGGCCTGCTGCTGGAACTTGCGGCAGAGGAGGGTAGCACCTTGATCGTCATTTCGCATGACGCGCGCCTGACCGAAAGGCTTGATCGCCGCATCACGCTCGACGCCGGGCGCATCCAGTCCGATTCCGGTGGACCGGAGCTGCACGCATGATCCGCTTCATCCTGTCCGATCTGAGGCGCTTGTGGGCCGGAGCGCTCGTGGTCGTCCTGCTGGTGGCGCTGGCGACGGGCCTCGGCGTCGCCGTCACATTGCAGGAGCGCGCCATTCGCCTGGGCAGTGCCCGGGCTGCGGACCGCTTCGACCTGGTGATCGGGGCCGCCGGCAGCGAAACGCAACTCGTGCTGTCATCGGTCTTCCTGCAGCCGTCGCCGCTTCCATTGATGCCGGGCACGGTGCTGAAGAAGCTTGCCGCCGATCCGCGTGTCGCCTGGGTGGCGCCGATCGGTTTTGGCGACTCGTTCTCCGGATACCCGATCGTCGGCACCACGACGGCGCTGATTGCCCATGCAACGGCCGGGTTTGCCGAGGGCAACCTGTTCAAGCTCGAGGGTGAGGCGGTCATTGGTTCGGCTGTCAATCTGCCGATCGGTGCCGAGATCAAGCCGATGCATGGAACGGTGGTCCAGGGCGGTCATACCCACACCGAAATCGCCTATCACGTCACGGGCAAACTCAAGCCCACCGGCACCGCCTGGGACAGGGCAATTCTGGTGCCAATCCAGGCCGTTTGGCATCTGCATGGTCTGGGCGCGGATCATGACGATGAGAGCCACAATTCCCAGCGACAGGATGACGAACACAGCCACGTTGCTACGCCGGTGCCGGCCAAGGGTGCGACCCCACATCTGGAGCATGACGACCACGATCACCACGACGGCGTCGATCCAGATGCGCCGCTAGACGAGACCTGGTCTGCAAATATTCCCGGTGTGCCGGCGCTTCTCGTCAAGCCGAAAACCATCGCTGATGCCTACAAGCTCCGGCAGGACTATCGCAGCGGCGCGACGCTCGGCGTATTTCCTGGTGAGGTTCTCACCGGGCTCTACGCAACGCTCGGCGATGTGAAGCTGATTCTTGTGGCGGTGGCGAGCGGTGCGCAGGCTTTGGTTGCCGCCTCGCTGATGCTGGTCACCGTCATGCATATCGGCCAGCGTCGCCGCCAGATCGGTGCCCTTCGGGCTTTCGGCGCACCGCGGTCGGCAGTATTTCTGATCGTCTGGCTGGAACTGGTGATGCTGTTTGCACTCGGTATCGCTGCAGGCTTTGTGATCGGATACGGGGCTGCGATCCTCGGGGCAACCATGTTCACGACTGAAAGCGGCGTCAGTCTGCC
>Ga0247808_10001907_pt1 | contig 10122 bp, 5 predicted proteins | sample UWRJL089202R1_FD_179914 | JGI IMG/M metagenome (GOLD analysis project Ga0247808, IMG submission 179914) | Plant litter microbial communities from Arlington Agricultural Research Station in Wisconsin, United States - UWRJ-L089-202R-1 | ecosystem: Environmental > Terrestrial > Plant litter >... | reverse complement strand
TGGAGCTGCAGAAGGTTACAGCAGTGGTACAGCGATTAAAGTAATTCAGGAAGTAGCGGCTAAAAAGCTGCCAAGAGGATATGATATTGACTGGGCGGGTATTTCTGCCGATCAGGTAGCGCAGGGAAATCAGGCAATTTGGGTATTCCTTATTTGTTTAGGATTTGTTTACTTGGTTTTGGCGGCGCAGTACGAAAGTTTCATTTTGCCTTTATCTGTTATTCTTTCTTTACCTGCAGGTATTTTTGGAGCATTCTTATTATTAAAAATCATGGGACTGGAAAACAATATTTATGCTCAGGTGGCTATGGTTATGCTTATTGGTTTATTGGGTAAAAATGCCGTTCTGATTGTAGAGTTTGCAATACAGCGACATGCAGCAGGGAAATCAGTTTTTGAATCTGCTATGGAAGGTGCAAAAGAAAGATTCCGCCCTATTCTGATGACGTCGTTTGCCTTTATTGCAGGATTGTTGCCGCTTGTTTTTGCTACCGGTCCTGGTAAAATTGGAAACAGAACTATTGGTACCGCAGCTGCAGGAGGTATGCTTATCGGAACTATTTGCGGTGTATTTGTTATTCCGGGATTGTATTACATTTTTGCCAAAATTGCGGAGAAATATAAATTGGCGAAGTATGAAGAAGAAAATCCATTAACTGAAGAAATTGACAACAATCATGTATAAATTTAAATTACAACATAGTATTGCGTTAGGACTTTGTCTTGCTGTGATGAGTTGCAAAGCGCCTGAAACAGCTACCAGAGAAACACCTAACAACCCTGTTCCGGAATCTTTTAGTGTAACCAATATAAGTAAGGATACCACAAGCATAGCAAATATTCCGTGGAAAACTTTCTTTAAAGATCAAAATCTGGTTAACCTGATCGATTTGGCCTTGAAGAATAATCAGGAATTAATGATTACGCTTCAGGAAATTGAAATTGCTAAGAATGATATTCGTGTCAAAAAAGGGCTTTTGTTGCCAACAGCGGGAATACGTGCGGGAGCTGGTGTAGAAAAGGTAGGAAGATATACAAGTCAGGGGGCAGGAGATGCTTCGACAGAGATTAAACCGGGAAAAGAAATGCCGGATCCGCTTGGTGATTTTGCCATTGCAGCTTATGCAAACTGGGAAGTAGATATCTGGAAAAAACTGCGTAACTCTAAAAAAGCTGCAGTAACGAGATATTTATCTACTGTAGAAGGTAAGAACTTTGTAGTAACGAGTTTAATAGCAGAAATTGCCAATTCTTATTATGAATTACTGGCACTGGACAGTCAGCTGGATATTGTTAAACAAAATATCGAATTGCAGTCGAATGCGTTAGAAATCGTAAAAGTGCAAAAGCAAGCAGCGAGAGCGACAGAATTAGCAGTTCAGAAATTTCAGGCTGAGGTTTTAACTTCAAAAAGTCTGGAGTTCGATATTCGTCAGCAAATAAAAGAGGCAGAAAACAAGATTAACTTTTTGGTGGGGCAGTATCCGCAGGAAATCAAAAGAGAGCGTACCGACTTTTTAAGTTTGATACCATCGGCAGTAAGTTCCGGTATTCCATCTCAACTATTAGCAAACCGTCCGGATGTAAAACAGGCTGAAATGGAATTAACAGCTTCAAAATTAGATGTAAAAGTAGCGCGAGCAGAATTTTATCCTTCATTGGATATCAAAGCAGCTGTAGGTGTAAATGCTTTTAATCCTTCCTACTTGTTTACTTTTCCGGAATCGATTTTGTATTCTTTAGCAGGAGATATCGTAGCACCTTTAATAAACAGAAATGCTATAAAAGCAGAGTTTAAAAATGCAAATGCGAGACAGCTTCAGGCTTTATACAATTATGATAAAACGATTTTGAATGCGTATATCGAAGTTTCGAACCATCTTTCTAAAATTGAAAATTTAGAAAAGAGTTATGATTTGAAATCACAGCAGGTTGAGGCATTAAACAGATCTATTGCTGTTTCTAATGATTTGTTTAAATCGGCACGTGTAGATTATTTCGAAGTATTAATGACCCAGAGAGATGCATTGGAATCTAAGCTGGAATTAATAGAAACGAAAAAAGATCAGCTAAGCGCTACAGTCAATGTTTATAAAGATTTAGGTGGTGGCTGGAGATAAATAAAGAGTGTTAATTTGTAGATAGAAAAACCTTTCGGAATTATTATTTCGGAAGGTTTTTTGCATAAATGTTAAATATAATGGATGAAAACTGCATTTTTATGCCTTAAATATGAATTATGTAAAGGATTTTTAAAATTCTGAAACTTTAATCAAACACTTTCTGTCTAATTTAGCCTATATAATTTAAACACAAATCATATCATGAAAAATCGAAAAATATTATACGTATTAGCATTAAGCTTTGGACTATTTGCTGCATCTTGCAGTAACGACGATAACGAGGGAGAAACAATAATTCCGCTAGCAGGAAAATATAACTTGAGTCAGGTAGGAGCAGTTGTCAACGGACAGGAAGTACTTACTGATGCACCGCAAAATACATCGGGATGTGATAGAGATTACCTACAGCTTAAAATAGACAACACCTTAATTGTTGGGGATTATGACAGTACAGTTTCGGCTTGTGCATTAACTGAAACAGGAGGAATTTATTCAAGATCGCATAACGATTTAACTACGGTAGTTAATAATATCACGCAAACACAGGATATTATGAATTTAACGAATAAAGAGTTAAAATTAAAAGATAAGACTACAGGTATAATTACCGTATATACCAGATAATCTATTTTATTTATTTATTTTCCAAATCCTTAATCTCCGGGTTAAGGTTGAAAACGGAAACAGCTGTAAAAGTTGTTTCCGTTTTTTATTTGTAAAGCTTTTAGTTTACCGGAATGTAAATATTGAAAGTAGCACTTATATTTTTTTCTCCTTTGGCAGTAATTATGCCGTAATGATTTTCTACTATTTTTTTTACGATTGCAAGACCAATTCCGGTACCGTTATATTGTTCTCTACCGTGCAGACGCTGAAAAACTTCAAATATTTTGGTATTGTATTCCTGATCAAAACCAATTCCGTTGTCTGAAACAATAATGTGGCAGTAATTTTGGTGTTCATCTAAAGCAGGATTATTGAAATGATCACCTGGCTTTATTTCGCTTGTTATTTTTATAACCGTGTCAGTATCTGGTTTAGAAAATTTAAGAGAATTGCTTATCAAATTATATAGCAATTGTCTGAACTGAAACGGAATAATACTAATAACGTTCGTTTTCTCGCATTCAATACTGGCGCTTTTTGCATCAAGTTCTTCTCGTAAATCTTCTTTAACCTCATCAATAATTTCGCAAAAATCTATTTTTTCAAAAACGCGTTCCTGTGTACTTGTTCTCGAATAAGATAACAGATCATTGATTAAGGTCTGCATACGTTGCGCTGCATTCTGCATACGCTGAAATTTGTCTTTTCCGGACTCCGATAAATTTTGAGACTCTTTTTCGATGATTTGTGTCGCAAAGGTTTGAATTTTTCTTAGTGGCTCCTGCAAATCATGACTCGAAATATAAGCAAAGGACTGGAGTTCTTTGTTCATTTTTTCGAGGTCGATATTATATTGTTCAAGCTCTTTTGTTCTTTCTGCTACTTGTTTTTCCAGTTCATGAGTAAAAGCTTTTTCCGTTTGAATATCGGTAAAAGCTCCCACCCATTTTATGATCTTATTGTCTTTATCAAAAACAGGCTCCCCAATTACAGAATACCATCTGTATCCGCCATTGATACTCTTAAGCCGAACATCTGATTTGTAGACTTTTCCTGTTGTCAGGCTGTTGGTCCACACTTTCATATTTTCTTCTAAATCATTTGGATGAATAATGGTTTTCCAGGAGATTTCTTTATTAGGTTGGACGCCGGTGTATTTCAGCCATTTTCCGGAAGCAAATAAAGCATTTCCTTTTTCGTCTGTTTCCCAGATTAATTGCGGAATACTTTCGGTCAGAGATCTAAATTTCTTTTCGCTTTCTTCTATTTTTTTTCTGGTTTCGACTTTTTCAGTTACATCAATTATTGTGATTTTTATGCCGGAAATCGTATAATCTGCTTCCAGCATAGGTGCATACTCATAATCAATGTATAATTTGTGTTCGTGTTTACCATCCTTCAAATACAAAAGCGATTCTGATTCAGAATGTACCTTTCCCGTTGTAAAAACCTCTTGGAGAAGTTGTGCATATTTCTGACTTTTGAGTTCCGGGAATACTTCAAATATATTTTTACCCAGAATATCACTTGCTTTTCTTCTCCAAATATTTTTTAATAGTGCAAGATTAGCAATCTCAATGGTCATATTTTCTCCTTTAAGAATTGCCTTTGGTACAGGAGATTGCATTAAAAGATTACGGAAGCGTTTTTCACTTTCTTCTAATTCCTGTTGATGATTTTTCTCGTCGGTGATGTCTCTAATGGTTCCTAGCAATTTTTCAGGCTGATGATCTGAATCGTAAAAAACTTTTCCTCTCGCTTCTACCCAATGAATGGATTGGTCATCCCATAGTACTCGTGCTTCATAATGGATGAAACCATTTATCATGGCTTCAGTAAAAGCTTTTTCTCTAATTGGCAAATCATCCGGATGAAGATGTTTTACTATTTCCTGATGACTCAATTTGATGCTTTTTGTCTGTCCTGTAATAACTTCATAGTAGCGGGAAGAATATTCAAAATCTCTTGTCTTTAAATTCAATTCCCAAGTACCAAGCTCACTTGCTTCTACAATAATATTTAGTCTTTCCTCATTGAGTTCTATTTTTTTTCTGGCTTCGACTTTCTCGCTCACATCAGTAACGGTAACCAGTATACCAGATATAGATCCATCATCTTCTTTTAATGGATGATACAAGAAATCAAAATAAAAAATTTCAGGTTTATCGTATCTGCTTACAGGAACAGATAATTCATTTCCGTGATACGGAATACCAGTTGCTAAAACATTCTTTAGTAGAGGGTTTACAATTTCTTCTACCTCAGGTAAGGATTCAAAAAGAGGTTTTCCAACAAAAGAATCATGTTCTTTACCCACCAATTTAAGATAGGTTTCGTTAGCAACTTCTACCAGATAATTAGAGCCACGTAAAATAGTGATTCCAACAGGAGCTTGTTTTACAGTGTTGCGAAAACGTTTGTCTGCTTCTTCAATTTTTTGTCGGGCGGTCACCTGATGGGTGTTATCTAAGACCCAAATTGCGACTTTGCTTACTTTTCCCTCTATGTTTTTAAGTGGTGCATACACAAAAGTAAAATATACCGTTTCTTCTGTATTTTGCCTTTTAATTTTGATTTCTACTTCGTTGGCATAAAAAGGCTTACCACTTTTTATTACTTTTTGAAGTTCAGCTTCGTATGTAGACTTTACTTCAATAAAAGCATCCCAATAGTGTTTTCCTGCAACTTCTTCATACGATTTTCTGGCTACAGTAAGAAAACTGTCATTTACAATTTCGCTTATTAAAGTTTCAGCATCTAGTACACAAATTCCAATAGGAGACTGGAGCACCATACTTTGCAGGTTGCGTTCACTTTCTTCTATTTTTTTCTTTACCAAATTTAAGTCTGTCAAATCAACTCCTGTATTCATTACGCCATAAATTTCGCCATTAATGTCGTAGAGTGGAGTTAGACTATAATTAAAATAATGCGTACGCAATTTTCCATCTATCGTAAGATCGAGTGGTGTATTTTTAGTATGAAAAGGTTTTCCCGTTTTGAGAACAGTATTTATCTGCTCAAAAACCAATTGATTATCAAGCTCCGGTAATATGTCCTTAAAAGATTTACCGATAACATCATTGCCTTTTCCCCACAATAAAATTATAGATTCATTGGCAAGTTCAATAATCATTTCTTTGCCTACGTATACGGCAATAGGAAAAGGAGCATTTTCAATTAGCTGTCTTACTTTTAATTCGCTTTCTCCTAAGGCTTCAATTGCTTTAAATTTTTCTGTTGTTTCGATAACGGTAACCAGAATACCACCAACTTCACCATTTTCTTTTTTAATGGGGCTGTAAGAAAAATTGAAATAGCATTCTTCATCAAATCCGTTTCGGTTTATAGATAATTTTAAATAAGGATAACTTACTGGTTTTCCTTTCATGACCTCAGCAAACATAGGAGAAATGGTTTCCCAGATTTCTGCAAATGTTATTTCAGAACTTATCCCTAATGCTTCTGGATGTTTGGTTGAGCCCAAAATAGGCCGAAAAGCATCATTGTACAATTGGGTAAAATCTTCTCCCCAGGCAATATACATGGCAAAAGGATTGTTCAGTACAACTGAAATAATAGTTTGAAGACTGGGTGACCATGTGTCTGGATGTCCCAAAGATGTTTTACTCCAATCCTTTGATCGGATTAGTTCTCCCATTTTGCCGCCATCAGCTAAAAAATAATGGTCATTATTAGTGCTGCCCATTCTGTTAAATATTAGGGTTGAAGTATAAAATGTTCTCTTGCGGGCTGTTTATAATTGTTTTTTGCAGTAACAGTAAGTGCGTTTCCTATTACTTTTTTTAATTTTGAAAAATCGCCGGGTTTTCTAATATAATACACAGCACCTTTTTCGTACATTAGGTCTACAATATTCATATCCAGAGAGGTAGAAAAAATAATTACTGGAAGATGTTGTAACTTCTCGATTTGTTTTATTTCGGTTAAACACTCAAAACCATTTTTGCGTGGCATATTAAGGTCCAAAAAAAGAACGTCCGGAAGATTTTCGGTTGAACATTCAAATAAAAATTCCATTAACTGTACCCCATCATTAACCATTACAAGAGAAATTGGAAGAAGTAGTTCGTCTAATGCTTCTTTAAAAAAATCACAATCATCTTCGTCATCATCTGCAAGCAGTAGATTGAATTTCTGTTCATTCATTTTTACTAAAATAAAATTTAATAGGTGGTATTTGGTTTCAAACAGGTTTCTTTTAGATTTTACAGAAAGCTTTAAAAACGGTACGCTTCTCTAAGTGAATCATTTTTCAATTTTATAATAATAGATTCAAATAGCTTTAAATAAGATGATAGAGACCTTTTGAAAATAGTAATAGCAAAGGGGCTGTTTGCTTTTGCTAATATAAAACTAATTCTTGTAGGTTTTTTACAAAAATTTAGATTTTTTTAACATATTGCAGCCCTTATTTTTTTGCCTTATTTTTCCTTAAACAAGAAAAAGGGAATAGTAAAATACTATCCCCTTTGATCCTTACTAAATATGGTTTTATTTGATGGTTAAAGTCATGTTGGGAACTACAATGTCACCATTGGCTCCTGTAAAACGTTGTGCATATACTTCTACATAATCATTGTTTGTTAATTCAACAGAGGCATTAAGTGGTAATACTACAATATCATTAACAGCAGCACCTCGTCCGTAAATTTTGTATTGAGAGATTACGGTACCGTTTTTAGCAATGTAAATAATATACGTTCCTGCAGCGGGAGTTTGAAAAGAAATTGAACCTACAACCTGAAAAATTCTTTTCTTTTTTCCCAGGTATTTTAATCTGTTATTTACTCCCCCATCTGTAGAAAATCGGAATAAGTTAGTTGAGGTCGAAACTCCATTAACTTTTACAATGTTACTAGGATTTGTATTATTTGTAAAACTAGTCCCGGCTCCGGATCCAACAGCATAATCGACAGCAAAGTCACCAACTGCACTGGCATCAGCTTCAACAGGGATACCGGCAGATCGGACGCTCCAGCTATTGTTAAAATTATAACCTGTATACGTTCCTGTAGTATAAGGTTTTACGTATCCTGCTGTATTTGTACCTGTAAAAACAACAGATTCCAGAACAGCATCGCCTGTAATAGTAAGACCTGATGTAGAAACATCAAAACCAATAGCGCTTCCGTCAACTTGCGAAAATCCACCCTGTTTTTCTATTAAGGTAAAAGTTCCTGTAAATTTTTCATACGTTCCTGAGTTATTGCTAAACCATCCCAGATTGCTCAATAATAGTTGTGTAATGTTGTTGTAGGTAATACCATTTGTATTGCCGACAAACTGAACAACACTTAAAAAAACCAGTCCAAATCCGGAAATAGTACCCACAGTATTAGAACTAACAACTACACAATCTCTAAAAATTAAATTTTGAGTTGCATTGCCGCTCAAATTAAAAACGTTTCCAGCTGTTGCTGTCAATGTTAAACCTTTGATACTTCCTCCGGTTGCACCTTCGAAAATATTTCCTGAAGGTCTAATGATCTTGTCTTCATTTGTATCTAAACCTTGTACGTAAGCATTGTTTAAATCTATCGGAAAATTGAAGGTAACAGTACCGTTGATTTCATATAATGTATTAGAACTCAATTGATATTTTGATCCGCCGCCAGCTGCCAGTTCAGTAGCTAAAACCGTAGCAAGGACATCTGTAGATTTTATACGCTTAAAATTTAACCTTCCGGCAGTTCCATTTACAATTGGCGTCCATGTTGCTGTACTGCTGACATAGTAAAAGAAAAATTTTAAATCTGTATCGTATACTAGTAATCCGTCAGCTGGAGTTGTAATGGCATTTCTTTGTACGGTTGTCATTCTTGGTGCCAGCAAACCTTGTGTGGTAGAACTAACATCTAGAATTGAGCTTGCGTTTGGAGTAGTTGTACCAATCCCGATTTGTGCATTTCCTGCAAAAGAAAGCAAAAAGAAAAATAGCAGTAAAAAAGTCTTATGATTTTGAAAAGTAGGTTTTGTGATCATAATTGTGGTATTAAGTGTGTGGATTTTATTTTGTTCTTTTTAAAATTGTGGTATTAATTGCCCGTATTTGTAATGATGATTTTCTCAGTAAGCCTTTCATTATTTGCTGTTATAAATTCTGCTATGTAAATACCCTGACTTAAAGCACTGGTAGAGAAAGCATAATTTTGATCTGCTCCCAATCCTTTTTTAGTCAACACCACTTTGCCCATGATATCATAGAGTTTAAAAGACTTTAAGGAAAGGTTATTTGGGTTTGAAGCTTTTAAAACACCATTGGCATTATCCTGTGTTATAAAAAAATGCTTTATCGTTTTATCATCGTTTCCGAGTGTAGAATGATTTTTAAAAGTAATTTTGAAACGGTCAGCGTAAATTCCCGGTGCTACAGTAACTTCGTGCATACCATTTTTGATGTCATGATAAGAATCATCAAGCCCGTCATACAAATAGATAACCTGCGCAGGATCAAAATTTGTGATCTCGGGAACATAAAATTTAAAAGAAGTACTGGTTGCAACTTTAACCGTTAGTGGAACTTTTTTATCAATATCAAAGTTGATTCCCTGAATTACGTAGTTGCCATTCTCTAACCAGAAAGTAACATCGTTTGGTAGTGATTCATCCATGTTTAATGCATCAATACCTAAATCTACACCATCTGTTGCTTCTTCGAGAAAGGACAAAGCCAATTGTCTGGTAAATTGATTGTTGATAATGGTATTGAGTTTAAAATGCGAAACTTCTTCAATTGCGTCTTCAGATTCGTGTTTTGCTGTAGTTTTGTCTGGCGTTGCTTTCTTCGCTGGAGCCTTTTTTTCAAATTTAGATAAACTGCCTCCTTCTTTGTAATAAAAACGATGTGCGTTTTTGAATATAGCGCTTCCGCCTGCAATAGCGTTAATGACGAATCCCTGACCAATTGGTGAGTATTTTCGAACAATAGTTATCCCTGAACTTGACCCTGTATTGTTTAACGATCCGTCTCCGTTGTAAGAATTGAAAGTTGCCGGCACGTAAACACCAGAAGAAGCTAAGCTTGTGGGGGTATAAGTTCCGTACCCGCCTCTGTAATCTGTTAAGTAATGTGAGTTGACTGCTTTATCCTGCTCCCAAAAATAAGCAACACCTCCCGTTGCAGTATTGCTGGCGTCTAGTAAAAAAGCATTCAAATGCAAAGCAGAAGGATACGGATTTCCGGTTAAGGTTGAGTTATTTGCACCCAATACAATAGTGATGTCTCCATCGTTTGGTTTTCCTCTAAAATCGTAGCGTTGTGCACTTCCGGGATTATTGGTTATTCCTGTTGCTTCAGGATCGGTAGTGTCTGTACCGCTGGTTCCTTTCATGGTAAAACCTTCTCCAGGTGCCAATGTAGAGGCTCCTC
>Ga0247808_10001906_pt1 | contig 10125 bp, 9 predicted proteins | sample UWRJL089202R1_FD_179914 | JGI IMG/M metagenome (GOLD analysis project Ga0247808, IMG submission 179914) | Plant litter microbial communities from Arlington Agricultural Research Station in Wisconsin, United States - UWRJ-L089-202R-1 | ecosystem: Environmental > Terrestrial > Plant litter >... | reverse complement strand
GTTATTGTAAGCACGGCTGCTGCCGTGGCTTTACCTGTTTCCGCTGCAACCTACGGGGGTGGAAGCGTTTCTGGGTATGCCAGCGACGCTGCACTTGATAACGGCACAATTACGCTTCTGACAGGCAAAGACGCTAATAGCGTGAAAATTGCGACGAAGTCCGAAGTGCAAAATATGTTCGGTGTCACTGTCGACAAGAGTCAACTTCCGGTTGTGCTATCAGACGCCAGCCTCAAGAACGAAGTGTTCGTTGCAGTATCGGGTACCTACAATGTACTTGTCAGTAACCAAAACGGTCCGATTTCAGCTGGTGATTATGTAACACTTTCGTCGATCAACGGAATTGCGATGAATGCTAGTACGGACAAGACGACAGTGTTTGGCCGTGCGAATGAATCGTTTGACGGTAAAGGACTCACACTTGGAACATCTGAACTAAAAGCATCAGATGGTACGGTGAAGAAGGTTGTCCTAGGCTCAGTTCCGGTGACAATCGATATCCGGTCGAATCCGAACGATCAGAGCACGAAAGTAAAAGCGCCAGAATTTTTGGAACGTATTGGTAAGGCAATCGCCGAAAAAGAAGTCAGTCCAATTCGTATATATTTGAGCATGGCGATTACAGCCGTCAGCATCATCGCGGCGATCGTCATTATCTACTCGGGTGTACGAAATGGAGTGATTTCTATCGGACGTAATCCAATGTCTAAAAAATCAATTTTCAGAGCGTTGTTCGAGATCATTTTAACAAGCATATTGATTTTAATTATTGGTCTGTTTGCGGTATATTTACTATTAAAGCTTTGACGCGCAAAAAGGGGTGGTGAACATGGGATTATTTCAACATAAAGATCATAAGGGTTTAACTGATGCAGAGGCTTTTGAGGCCGAACAGCACTTTTTTGATGAAAATTTCCGTGAAGAACTACGTAACCACGGACGCCTATATTTCGAGAAAGTCATTAAAGAAAATGGCAAGATCTTCAAAGAAGACCTCGATGCAACAATTACCTCTGTGAATACTACCCTCAAAGAACACACCGACAAGCAACTCGAAGAAGCGATTGCTTCAATCAAAGCTGAACTAAAAGAGCACGTCACCACCCAACTCGACGGGCAATTTTCAGAGTTTAGTAAAGCCGCAAAGGAATCTCAGGATGTCGCCCTGAAATCACTGACTGATAGCGCCGACAATCTCAAGAAACAACATGAAGACCTCGCTTCTACGCTGCAAAAAAGTATCGCGAACCAAAGCTTGATGCTTGAGAGTCTCTTCCAAGAAAATATGAACAAGATCGCTGCTGTCAAAGAAGCCAACGATGCTGCATTAACGTCACTAAACCAAAGCCTGGATGAGCTGAAACAGCAAAACGAACAAATTACCGAAGTGCTTGAAAAGAAAATCGCGACCCAAGAAGAAGCGATCATTAAAGCCTTCGAAGGCAACATGGCGCAAGTCGTTGAGCACTACCTACTTGATGCGCTCAGTGACCAGTACGACATGAAGGCGCAACTCCCATCGATTATTAAGCAGATGGAGCTTAATAAGCAGGCGATGGTGGACGACATGAAACTATGAGCGAAACCGAAGCAAAAACACATGAAAATTTTGTCTTACCCGCACGCGTGGTAAGTCGTATTGATGTGTCCCGCCTCGTCAGCGAAGTCGAGTGGATCGATGGTGAATTAACGGCCGCTGCAGTTCGTTCAAAGACAGGCAAAGAAGAGCCTGCACAGCCAACCTACTCTGATCAGCTGAATGATTTCTTGAAAGAAAATAAACTATCGCTTGAAGATAGCCGTGGACGAAGTGACCTGATTAAAGAACTTCGTTTATTGAAGGATAAAGTGCCTGTCATCCACATGACCTTCGCAGTTCCAGCTGATCACGAAAGCCTGCAAGAGTTGGCGCAGTGGCTTCGCACCGAAGTGCATCCACAGGCATTAATCGCAGCAGGTCTGCAGCCATCACTGGTTGCGGGTGTCTATTTGCGTACGCCCAATCACATCCATGACCTTAGTCTACGTGCTGTGCTAAAGGGCAAACGCGATTCGCTCGTGAAAGAACTGGAGACGCTTCGTGTCCGACAGTAAAAACTTCGAGAAATTGGTCAACGCCGGAAACCCTGTCGGGGAGATTATTGGTATTGACTCATTCATGGTCAAGATTAAAGGTTTGCAGCCAACTAACGTACACGCAACAGTGCGTTTTGACGACAACACGCGTGGATATGTACACCAAGTCCTTGAAGACCACGTCGTAGTTATGAAACTCGATCCTTCGCCGCTGCACATCGGTTCGGTGTGTGTTATTGAAGCGCTCGATATTATGGTTCCGGTTGGTAAGAACTTTATTGGCCGTGTTATTAACGTGTTCGGTGAGCCGATCGATGGCTTGGGTGAAATTGTCGCCGATCAGGAATGGGATGTATTCCACTCGGCACCGATGCTCTACGAACGCGAACTACTTGATACGCCTGTGGAAACTGGTGTGACGATCCTCGACCTCGAATATTCACTGGCGCGTGGTCAGCGTATGGCCATGCTTGGCGATAGCAAGGTAGGGAAGACCGCACTCGCTGCGCAGGTTGCGATTAACCAGAAGAATACCGACATCACCGTGATCTACGTGTTGATTGCAAAACGAAATCACGACGTCGCGGAACTGGTTTCGACACTCAAGAAGAACGACGCGCTGAAAAAAGCCGTTGTGGTCGTTAGTAACTCGTTCGAATCACTAATCCTCACATACCTCGTTCCGTATGTTGGCGCGGCTCATGGTGAATATTTCTGGCACCAATGTAATATGGACACGCTTGTGATCTATGACGACCTTACGGCCCACGCCCAGGCCTACCGTGAAATCTCATTGATCGCTGGTGTCTCGCCAGGCCGTGACTCGTACCCAGGTGACATGTTCTACACTCACTCTAGCCTTCTTGAGCGCGGTGGAAAAACTGAATCCAACCACGCCAGTCAGACACTGATTCCGATCGTCTATGCACCAGGTGGTGATATTACCGCCTACCTGCCAACGAACATTATGTCGATTACCGATGGTCAGTGGATCTTGGACGAAAAGATCTTCAAAGATACCATGCGCCCAGCTGTCAGTACCGCGCTATCTGTGACGCGTGTTGGTGGTGTCGGTCAAAATAAACGCCAAAAAGGCTTTGCTGACCGACTTAACTTAACGCTTGCCGGATATCGTATTGCGGAAGAGTACGCCCACTTCGGTACAGAACTCAGCCCGCAGGCCCAAGCTGATTACGACAAGGGCAAGGTACTTTTCAAACTTATGAACCAGGGGATCGGTGAGATCTATAGCTTCGCTGAACAACAGTTCTTGATGAACATCGTCCTCGGCAGTACGCCTGAAGAAATTATCAACGTCGACCTCCTAAAAGAAAAAGTACGTGACTACGCACTGAAGCTGGAAGAAGACAAAGACATGAAGGGTAATTTCGACGAATTAGAAGCTGCCCTGAAAGCCGAAGTCATGACGATCGACGAAGTAAAGAAAGCAGCAATCGAAAAAGCCGCTAAAGCCGAAGAAGAAAAGAAGCGCCAGTCCGAGGAAGCTGCTGCGGCCGAAGCTGCGACCAACGCACCAGCGGCTCCAGCCGAAGAATCCAAGGAGAAGAAGTAGTGCGTCGGCCTCTGGAAATTAAAGCCGAAGAAGCTGCTGCACGTTCTGTTGTAAGCTTGACGTCGGCCCTTGAAAGTATCAGTAGTATGCAGATTGCCAAGACGAAGAACAAGGTGTTGATTAGTAATCAGTTCTTCGATGAGGTCTGGAATATCTACAAGCAAATTCGCGTTGATGTGATCTTTAACTATGGTCGCACGGTGGATGAAACACCAATTAACAAGGAATTATTAATTCTCATTACCGCCAAGGGTGGGCTAAGTGGTGACATCGACAACCGTCTGATCCGCAAATTCATGGAACACTACGACGAAAACAAGAACGACGTTCTGGTTATCGGGCATCACGGTGTGACGAAACTGAAGCAAGCGCACGTCGATCACACGTACTACTTTGATCTGCCTGAACACGACTATGTAAACGTTGATCCCCTGATGGACATCACCAAGAAATATGCCAAAAGTCGTATCTTCTATCAGAACTACATTTCACTCTCACAACAAGAAATCGTCGAAGTAGACCTCAGCGAAGTGGTCTCGAGTAAAGGTCGTGCAGTAGACCTCTCGACCATTAGCGACGATATGGTGTCAGAAAAAACGTACATCTTTGAACCAAGTTCCTACGCAGTTGCTGCGTACCTGGAAAGCTCAATCCTTCGCCTGACAATCTCACAGTTCATCTACGACAGTCGCTTGGCACAGGTTGCCAGTCGCTTCAAGGCGATGTCAGCTGCAAAAGAACGTTCGATCTCGAACGCCGCCGGACTACACACTGAATATAACCGTGCAAAACGCAGCCAAGTCGACACCAGGTTGAAAGAATCTATGTCCGGTCTGAAGAAACTACGTGCTGGAGGAGCCGAATAATGTCTGAACAAACAGAATACAAAAAGGGAGTCGTCCGTACACTAAAGGGCCTCGTGATTAAGGTTCGTTTTGACGAGGGTATTCCTGACTTGAACGAAATGCTCTACGTTGATAACGATAAGAAATCGCCGCTGCTGGTCAGTAGCCTAGAACACGGTGACATGGCTGTGTGCCTTAACATTGGTGGTGACTACAGTATTCAAAAAGGCGAGACCGTCACAAGAAGCGGGCATAGCCTTGAAATTCCTGTCGGTGAAGAAATGGTTGGACGTGTGTGGGATGCGATGGGTCGTCCAATCGATGGCAAGCCGCAGCTCGACCAGGATGTCTTGGACAAGATGATCAAGCGTCCTATCTTCGCACCTGCTTTCCAAGAATCAAGCCTCGAGAACAAATCTGACGACGTCCTTGAAACAGGACTGAAGGTCCTCGACTTCTTTACGCCGTTCGTGAAAGGTCGCAAGATCGGTATCGTCGGTGGTGCGGGTGTTGGTAAAACAGTCCTTACAATGGAGATTATTAATAACGTCGCAACCGGTTCTGGTGCGCTGTCGATCTTCGCCGGTATTGGTGAGCGTATTCGTGAGGGTCACGAACTTTTCAAAACACTTGGTGATAATGACCTTCTCAAGACAACCGCTATGTTCTTTGGACAGATGAACGAAAATCCAGTCCAACGTAGTCTGATTGGACTGAGTGCCATTACACTCGCTGAGTATTTCCGTGATGACCAAAAGAAAGACGTACTGCTATTCGCCGACAACATGTACCGCTACATCCAAGCGAAAAACGAGGTCTCGACGATTATTGACCAGACACCTGCAGAAGGTGGTTACCAGCCAACCGTGTTCTCGGACGTCAAGACGTTCCAAGACCGTCTGTCGACGAACAAGAACGGATCGATTACGGCGCTACAGACCATCTATGTCCCGGCCGATGACCTTTCTGACCCGGCTGTGCAAATGATCCAACACGAGCTAGACAGTACGATTGTTCTGTCGCGTGCTGTTGCTGCACAAGGTATTCGTCCGGCAGTTGATATCCTTGCATCGAAATCGAGCCTACTGACACCAGAAGTGGTGGGTGAGCGACACTATGATCTCGCAACCCGCGCGACTGCGATCTTGCAGAAGTATGAATCCCTTAAGGGTATTATCGCCATCATCGGTGAATCTGAACTATCAGCTGAAGACCGCGATGACTACAACAAAGCCAAAGAGCTCGTTGAGTTCTTTAAGCAACGCTTCAACGTGATGGAAAAGGTGACAGGTGTTCCTGGTGAACACATGACCCGTGAAGACACACTGAACGGCGTCGAAGCTATTATTGGTCGCAACGAAGCGAAGCAAGCTGGCATCGATGGTGCAGCCGCCGCTGAAACCAAGCCTGCTGATGAAAAGCCTGTCGAGGAAAAAGCTGAAGAGAAGTCAGAATAATGGCTGACGCCGAGACGCCAGAAGCTCCCTTAGAAGAACAAGCTGTTGCTAACCATGATTCAAAAAAGCCAACGATTGCCATTAAGGTCTATGCGCCATTCAAACTATATTTCGAAGGTGAAGGCTACAGCCTTAGTGCAGTAAACGAAACCGGGCCTTTTGACGTATTGCCACGCCACCATAATTTCTTGTGTATGTTAGTTCCTTGTAATCTTATTATCCGTACCGCTGAAGGCGAACAAGTAATCAAGATTAACCGCGCATTGATGCATGTCAAAGCCGACCGTGTCGTCGTATTTGTCGACGTATAAATCTTAGTTCGTGACGAAGTAGTCGTATGAGAATAGTAGGTTCGATGGTGGTGTATTTGATGAACAAATATTGAAGCCTGTGTTATTTCGTTCAACGTAGAACTGTGTCTGACCTGCGCCGATACCAACAGGACTTACGATAACGTGTGGCTGATTCGTATATGGCTGTTGGAAGATAATACGCGCGAAACAACCAGCTGTAGTGTTGCTGCCCGTATTGATGTTAATTGTTCCTGATGTGTCCGATCCACTAATCGAAGCTGAACCACCAGATCCAAGGACCGATGTATTCACGGTGCGTGATGGTGTCGAGCCGGTGAAGGCGATGTGGTTCGGTATTTGCAGCACAGCGTTTCCGCTGAGGACGAGTTTCGTGACGTTAATTTCAGCTGCGGTGACAGCGCCACTGAATGAGGTCGTTCCCGCGACGTTCAAGTCACGAAGCGTTGTGCTTCCTTGAATTGCGGTGTTTTGGGCGACCTGCAGACTATTGATCTGTGCGGTTCCAAGATTTGAAGTACCTGAAATTGTCAGGCTTGGGCTGGTTAGACTACCACCGGCTTGGATGTTCCCGGCGACGTTTAGATTTCCGCGCATCAGTGTTTGTCCTGAAATAATGGCATTTCCTTGGATGGTCAAAGTCTGCGACGTGTCACCGACGGTTGCATCTGTGTTAGCAAGTTGTTTTAGGGCATCTGAGGTGAGCTCTTGGGTTGCGATGTTTGGCTCGGGTGCTTCTTTTTGGCTGTTCAAAAAGTTAACGGCGGCAATTGCACCCGCGATGACAACGATCAATAGGAAGATAAGGAAGTATACGTTTACTTTTTTAAAGAATTTCTTGATCGGAGAAATCTTCTTTTCACCCGGTTTTGGAGCTGCGTTTGGGTCGACTGAAGCAGCTACCTTTTCGGCATGTTCAGTTTCCAGGTCCTCTGGCGTACGACTCAGCGCATCGGCGGGAGCATCTATATCTTCCGCTTTTGGCTTGCTTTCGTCTGCTGAGGGGGTATTTTTATCAGGCTCCATAGATGTATATTTTTTACGTTTATGCTTAGGTATAGCTTACTATACTTGTCACCCCGATACTAGCTATGATTTCACCCGCTATAGATGATACTATTAATGAAGCTTATGCAAAGAAGGAGACTGTGGTTGTATTCAAAAATTACGCTCGTAGGAGTGTCGATTTTTGTTGTCATCGCAGGCACCAGCACAGCCATGGCTGTCACCTCCAGCTCTTCGCATTATCAGGTAACTGAAACTCAATTCAATTCAGGTCTCTCGCAACAAAGTTGTTCGACCCAGTATTGCGCCCAGGTTTCGATTGGTGATTCGACTGACGGCAATCCAACCAGTAGTGGATCTGCAACGTTCGATAATATTACGAATAATGAGCCGGTTCTGCAGGTGATTGTTGAAGCCGGTGCGTCGAACCTCGGAACGCTGACAACGGAAACTACTGCGACTAAGATCACGACCGTCAAAGTAAAAAATTATATGAGCGGGGGATACATCTTGCAGATCTCTGGTGATCCACCAAAGTATGGTGATCACAAGCTTGCAACATCTAACAGTCCAAAGGGATCGTCGCCAGGTACAGAACAGTTTGGTATTAATGCTGCAGCTAACACAGCCCCGAATATTGGTGCAGCGCCACTGCAGGTGCCTTCGAACCAGGTTGTCTTCGGCATGGTTGGTGCTGACTATAAAATACCGAACATGTTCAAGTACATTAGCGGTGATGAGATTGCTCGTAGCACCGCGCAATCAGGACAGACTGATTACACTGTTAGTATGATTGTAAACATCTCGAGCAATACACCCGCGGGGCATTACTCGGGTGATTTTTCCGCAATGGTCATCCCAATTTATTAGTTGTCCACACTTTATCCCCACACTTATCTCATGTTTCTGAGAAAACGATGAAGTGTTGTATAAATATCTATTGCACTGGCTATCCCGCTCGTGGTAAAATTCGCGTGTAAGCCTTGAAAAAGGATTAAAAATAAAACAAACAAGGAGATATATGAGTATAAAAACACTCAAATCAATAGCCCGTCGTGGGTCGTACCTTGCTGGGGCCTTTACTGTATTTGCAGCATTGGTTATCCCTACCGGTACGGTTTTCGCGGACTCATTGAATCCGTTAACTGAGCGTTCGCTGCTACTAAGTAGTTCCGCGCCTGGTTTCCAGGACTCAGACGGTTCTGGCAATACAGAAGATTCACAGAATGCAGTAGGCGAATATTACGCACCTCCGGGATCTGGTCCTAACGGTAAGAAAACTGGTGAGACTTTCTCATTCAAGGTAAGTACCGATAGTACAGGAGCTGGTCCTGCCGTTAAGGCGTTTACTTTGCAGTACTGTACGTCAGCTGCTGGTAAGTGTCAGGCACCAGGTAACAACACTGGTGATGGACGTTTGAAGTATCCTGAAACTGGACTTCCAAACGACACAGGGAATGCTGACACAAGTGTCTGGGAAGATCGCGCTTCAACTCGTGGTGCAGACACAGACACGACAAGTGACTTGAGCGTTAACTACACAGGTGCTGTGATCAACACAGATTTCAATGTGTACATGGACCTTAACGATGATGGCGATTACGCCGACGTTAATGAAGATGTTTCAGCCGGATGGAGCCTCACCGCTTCAAACGTTGAAGATCTTACTCACTCGGGTGAGTTATCGGGTAAGAACAACTTCATTACCCTGAAGAACACGACTGGTATTGAGCCTACAACCGGCACAAAGATCAAACTTGTATTCAAGGCTACATCAACAAACCACATCACTAACCCTGGTGACGGCGCGTTCTTTGTAAAGATTAATACGTTTGATACTGATAACACTTCGGACATCCTTCCGACTTCTACTGCACACATCATCGATGGTGGTGTCACAGTAGCCAACGTGATGACAGACTCAATTCACATTACTACGAAAGTACTGGAAACGATGTCATTCTCAGTTGGTACACGCAACCGTGATAACGTAAACGTTGACTGTGTTGTTGTAGACGGTGTTGACAATGGTTGCCGTGGCGAAGATGCAACACACGGTACATGTGATAACATTGACCAAGTAAATGGTAACCGTCTAAACCTTGGTAATCCAGACGCTGAATACTCACTGGAAACTGGTACAGCATGGGATGTTAACTCATACTGGCGCCTTTCATCCAACTCATCTGGTGGTGCAACTGTGTACTACTCAGGTGACACACTTCAAAACACTGTCGGTGACCGTATCGAGCCTATTGGCGGATCGGCAACCACCAGTAACCCTGGTACAGAACAATTTGGTCTCGGTTTCGTTGATGCAAGTGAAGATACACCGGATGCTGCCTACACTGCACTTGTAAACGATGTAACAAATGACCGATACAAGATTGCAAACCTTACCTCAGATGGCCTTGCGCCGGTTGGTACCTATGCTAACGCATCAGGTACAATCAACAAGGTTGGTAACGTAGCTCCAACTGCAACATTTGCCTTCCTCGAAACAAGTAACCTAGTGCCAGAAGTCATTGCTACAAACACTGACAACGTCATTAGTTGTGCTACAGCGAAGATGCGCTATGTCGCGAACATCGGTGCAGATACACCAGCTGGTGTATACACAACTAAGATCAACTACCTTGCAGCCCCTCAATACTAGAGATAGTATCCTGATAAAGCAAAGAGTTTGACTCTAGAAATAACCGGTCCGAAAGGGCCGGTTATTTTGTTGAGTGCTAAGCGCTACGCATAACGCTTATTCTCTAGTACAATAACAGGTATGTTGCATAGGTTTATCCGCCTTCATCACTTCGTTCTTCACTGGCGAAGCGTTTTTCCTGTAGAGTTGATTGCTCTATTTT
>Ga0247808_10001905_pt1 | contig 10126 bp, 10 predicted proteins | sample UWRJL089202R1_FD_179914 | JGI IMG/M metagenome (GOLD analysis project Ga0247808, IMG submission 179914) | Plant litter microbial communities from Arlington Agricultural Research Station in Wisconsin, United States - UWRJ-L089-202R-1 | ecosystem: Environmental > Terrestrial > Plant litter >... | reverse complement strand
ACGTCCTTCAACCACTTCGGCAGAAATCAATACCTGCGGACCATGGCAGATCGCTGCAACAGGTTTACCTGCTTCAAAAAACGCTTTAACAAAAGCCAGCGCATTTTCGTCTTTTCTCAACGAATCCGGGTTAAGCACCCCGCCCGGAATAAGCAGTCCGTTATAGTCATCCGCATTTGCTTCAGTCACAACTTTATCCACATCAACCTCTACCGTCCATTCACTATCATTTTTCATTCCCTGGATTTTACCTGCTTCCAACGAAATAATATGTACTGTAGCACCTTCTTCTTTTAGTCTTTGTACCGGACTGGTCAACTCTGATTCTTCAAATCCATTAGCTGATAAAACAGCTATCGTACGATTACTTAACTTTCCCATAATAGTATGTTATTTAATATGCTTGTACTACAAGCCAGGAAAAATATTGTTTGTCAAAATTGAAAACGGCATTCAAAAACGCCCTTTATTATATAAAAAAGTACATTCTACAGACTTAGTCGTTCGTTTTTCTGTTTCGGATATAATACTGCGTCAGATTAACCGCAATCCAGAAATGGTTGATCACATTAGAAGTGAAACCATAATATTTTGTGAAAATTCTGAAGCGTTCTTTCAGGCTTTCCATATGTTTCTGTTTAGAAATACCGCCTACCAAGTACTTTGCGACATAACTGTGGGTATTTACAATATTCGAAGAATTTTTTGCCGCCCTGATGATCCAGTCGATATCCGCACTGTATTTATATTGCAGGTCATAGGGTTCCGCAAGACTGCGTTTTACATAAATCGCCTGGTGGCTGATGCTCATGCCATGCTTAAAACTATGCCAGTTAAAAGTCTCGGGTGCCTGGTGCCTTCTCTGCCCCATGCTGATCCACTCATCGCTAAACATTTCAGTTTCCCCGTAATAGATATCTGCTCCCGGTTGCGTGTCAAATACTTCCGTTACCGTTTCCGGTGCATAGATTTCATCACCAGAGTTCATGAACAGCACATAATCGCCGGTAGCTAATGCCAGGCCTTTGTTCATCGCATCATAAATCCCTTTATCCTTTTCAGAGATGAACTGCGCTAATTGATTCTTATAATTATAAATAATATCCTTTGTACCATCAGTCGAACCGCCATCGATAATGATATATTCTATATTCTGATAAGTCTGGTTTAATACAGAAAGCATGGTACGCTCAATATCCCTGGCGTTATTGTAAACAATAGTAACTACACTGAGTTTGGGTTGCATAAAGAGGGTTTAATGAGGATGTAGATTAATTAGCGACTGGTAAAGGAGTGCGTGCTTTTCGGCGATCACTTCTTCAGAAAAATGTTTGAGGATCGTTAATCTTGCTTCCTGTTGTATTGCTGCGGCATTTTCTTCATGGTACAGCCATTCTATTCCCGTTGCAAGATCTTCCGATGATTCATAATCCGCAAGGTATCCATTAATCAGGTGACTTACCATATCTGGGATTCCGCCCGTTTTAAAGGCCACTACCGGTGTTGCGCAGGCAAGGCTCTCCATTACCGTGTTCGGTAAATTGTCTTCCAGCGAAGGCGTAATAAAAGCGTCTGCTGCAGAATAACATTTAGCCAGGTGCTCATCATTGTTGATGGTACCCAGAAAAGTAGTTTTAAAAGGGAATTCCGGCATTTCAGCCGTGTCTTTATTGCCGAAAATCAGCAATTCAATATTTTCTTTCACAATACCGGGTCTGCCTGCCAGGTCATTTAATGCAGCGATCAGGTAAGATGTACCCTTGTGTTTGTCATTTTTGGACGGCATAAAACCGCTCATCAGAACAAATTTATCCGGGTTAATATTCAACAGTTTTTTTGCTTCAGCTTTTACATAAGGCTTAAATACCGCTGTCTCAATAGTATTTGGAATAACTGTTGTTTCCCGCACACCCATCAGACTGCTGAACTTGATAGAAGCAGCCATCCATTTACTGGGGGCTACGATATGGAAACCCAGATTGGCATAACCTTTCTTTTTGCTCAACCAGTTTTTATGGGAGATATCATTCTTTCCGCTGGCCTTCAGCAGGGGGCACATCCCGCACTGTTTATGGAAATTTTCACAGGCATAACGCACATGGCAGCCACCGGTAAAAGCATTGCTGTCATGGAAAGTCCATACAATCGGTTTATCGAGGTTTTCCAGTTCGGCAAGGTCCTTTGGTCTTAAAAAACCATGGTTAATCCAGTGCAGGTGGATCACATCCGCATCCTGCAATGCAGGATGTTTTGCGATAGAACCGCCAAACCACTGTAAAGAAAATGGTGTTTTCAGTGCTTTTACAAAACCTTTAGCAAGATATCTTTCAGACAGGATATTAAAAACAGCGAAAGCTTTCTGAAAAGGGGTTTTACTAAACGCTGTTGCCTTAGTACTTTCCTTAAACTGGTAATATACCATTACGCTGGATTCAATACCGCTTGCGTTCAGCGCGTCACTGAGACGGAGACATGCCCTGCCGGCACCTCCGTTTCCTTCGTATGTATTTAAGTGGATTACTTTCAATGTATCAAAATTACATATTATTGTGATCCTTTACCTATTATCATAAGTTATATATTTAACTTTATCGGTTATAAGGCCTGTACAGGCAATTACTATTATAGATATGAGCAACCTTTTAACGGACAGACAATTTTGGGTAAATTATTGGGAGAGCAAAACTGATTTGTCGGTCAATATTCCTGCAAACTACCTGTTTCACAAGGAGCTTGCTGCTGTTATCGAAACACAAAAAGTAAAAACAGCGATAGAACTGGGTGGTTTCCCGGGTTACTACGCAGTTTTTCTTAAAAAGTACTTTAAACTGGATGTAACCTTATTGGATTATTTTGTGCACCAGCCTGTTACCAATACTTTGCTGGAAGCAAACGGATTAAAGGAATCTGATATCCATGTCATCGAAACCGATCTGTTCAACCATAAAGAACCGCAGCAATATGACCTGGTTCTTTCTTGCGGACTGATCGAACATTTTAATGATACCGCCGATATTATCCAGCGTCATATCGGCTTTGTAAAACCAGGGGGTACATTATTTATTACATTGCCTAATTTCAAGGCGATGAACGGCTGGTTCCAGAAAACCTTTGATAAAGAGAATTACGATAAACATAATATTGATTGCATGGATCCGGAACTGCTGGCAGGCATTTGTCGTAAAGCAGGACTCGAAGTAGTACAGGCGAAGTATTTCGGCTATTTCAGCCTGTGGTTGGAAAATGAAAAACAAAAACCAGCAGGAGTTAAGCTGCTCAAAAAAGCAACATGGCTGGCGGGTAAGGTATTTACTAAAGTCTTTGCTTTTAATTCCAAACAATTGTCACCCTACATCATATTAGAAGCAAGAAAAGCTGTTTAATTATTAAAAAAGGTAAATAATTTTTCAAAAGATCCCTAACTAATTATCCGAATCTTTCGATAATATATCTCTTCAGGCGTTGCCATAAACTGCCTTTCCGGTTACTTAAGAAGTGTTTTATCGCCTGGTAAGCTGCGGAGTTTTCTTTGATTTCTGTTGGAAAAACATTTACAGGCTTCGGATTGATCACTACATTGTAAATATCATTGATACCGGAGTGTACACCGGTTCCATCATGGCCGATATTATTAACGAGTGATTGGGAAGGGTTCAGTGTTAACCCTCCTTTAAGGAAAATAGAAGCATACCAGCGTATCGCCCAGGAATTGTTTTTCCCGTTTTTAAAATCCTGCATCTGTTTCCAGAAGTTCATTGTATGCTCAATAGAAAATTCAGCTTTTTTCTTTGCGTCAAACTGCCCCATTAACAAATCAATATTCGGTTCAAAATGCTGCCACGCCCTGTCCCATGTCGCCCAGCCCCAGCTTGTCGCTGCACGGTAAAAGAAAGACTGTGGTAACTGCTGGTCTTTCAGGTGGTACATGTAGGCGCCGATATGCATTACCTTTTCTTCTTTACGATAGCGGGTAAGGCCATCATTGAAATAGGTTAAAGTATGCGGGGAAGTAATCAGGTCGTCTTCCAGTACAATTACCTGCCCGTAGTCTTTTACAAGTCTGCTTACCCCGGCAATGACCGACTCGGCAAGACCCATGTTTTGTTTACGCTCAATAATCTCGACCGACCTGAATCCGTCGGTACCCTTCAGCAGGTCGCGTACTTCCCTTACCTTCTCTTCGTCAGCCTCAGTTTTAGGGCCATCCGAAAATATAAACAGCCTGCTTTCCGCAGCAAGGTCATTCTGTTTTAAGAATTTCAGCGTACGTTCTGTATGCTTGGGCCGGTTATAAACAAATAAGGCGATAGGAGCGAAGCTTTGCATGACGCGATGGGTTAGAATATTTGCAGGGACTGGTCTGATCTTTTGGTTAAAACGGTATACGCATTCGCAAACTGTTCCTGCTTTTTGGTGCCAAGCAAAAGTCCCGCGATTTTTTTTATCCGGTATTCAAGCTCTATCCGCAGGTTCCTTGTCAGCGTTTTCGGCGATTTACGGTTTACAAACTCGTTAAATTTTATCGTTGATGCCGGTGTCATCGATACCCGGTCGGCCACAATTTCCAGTCCCTCAGTTTTTAAAAGAAACCGTAAAGACGTAGGGGTATACATATTAATATGGCCGTAATCCAGGAAATGTTTAATCCGTTTATCCACCCCATACCGGTAATCCAGCGGTACTTCAATCACGATGTTTTTTGCAATGCGTTTCAGCTCCCTGATCAGGATCCGCTCATGTTCTACATGCTCCAGTACATGGGCCAGTATTACAAGGTCAAAGCTGTCGTCAGCATAAGGGATTTTGTACCCGTCAAAACTCTGCACTTCCTTTAGGCGGCTTAAAGCCCTTTCTTTAATTAAAGAAACACCGGTATCTGCAATTTCCAGTGCATAAAGCTCTTTGCCGAATCCCCATTCGTTCAGGTAATGGAGTATACTCCCGTCCCCAGCCCCAACTTCCAGTACTTTTGCCGGCGAGATATCCTTGCAGACAGCAATAATATTCTTTGCTTTGGATTCCGCACCCAGCATTCGCCAGGTAGTATCCCGCTGTGTATAAAAGTGGTCGTATGCAGATTTAACTTCGTTGCTTAGCATAAGAGACGCAGGTTATATATGTAAACAGTTATCCGTTTTATAAAATACAGAAGTTGCTTTCAGGTAGAAAAGTCCCGGTGAAATCCCCGAAAACGAAAGTTCTTTAAAACCAGCACCTTTTAAAAAGACACCTGCTTCTTCGTAATCTTTTCGTTCAGAATCGTCCAGTACAATTACCCCTCCCGGGGCCAGTGCCGCTATGCTGTTTTTACAGCAGTTTACACGATCCCTGCCATCAACAATGATGATGTCAAATTGTTCAGCTACAGTAACTGCTTTTTGGGCATAGTCTCCGCCACGTTCCAGCTTGCTGAAAATCATTTCGGCATTTTCCGGTTTGCTTTTTACAATCTTATTATACCAGGCTTCATCATGTTCCACAGAAACCACTCTCTTCACCCGTTTGGCGTAGAAGAGCGTAGAGCTGCCCGAACCAAATTCAAAGATCCTCATTTCTTTGTTCAGCCTTGTTTTGATAAAGTCGATAAAAGAATACGTTACCCAGGGCAACGGCTCTCCATTACCGTCCATCGCCTGCTGGTTGTCGAAAGAAGTAAACCACCCAATGTTAGCCAAATACCCTTTATGTCCGTAAGAGAGCAAGGCCTTTAACCTGTCCGGTTTTGTAATTAATGTTGCGAATGCTTTGAGTTTATTCAACGTTTAAATATTTTTTGAAATAGAGTAACCAAAAATAATGATTTTAATAGCATTACACCCTGCTGTCTTGTTTTCCCGATTAATAAAAGATAAAAAGTACTGATAAAACAAGCTATAAGTGTAGCTATCGATGCGCCTACACCTCCGTAAAGAGGGATCAGCCATAGGTTAAGTAATATATTTGCCACTGCGCCCATGGCAGTACGCTGAAAAGAAATCATAGTATATCCCTCTGCAAGAAGATACTGGGAGCTGGCCATGCCCAGGAAAACGAAGATGCCCGACCAGATATGGATGGACAGCATTGGGCCGGCCCCTTCATAGGTGTTGCCATAAAGGATATGAATGATATCACTGCCAAAAAAACTGATAAATACCGCTGCCGGAACGCTGATATAGACCAATAAATCATACAGGTTGCCCAATCTTTTATTATATCTCGGCAAATCAGTTTTACGGGCATGGATAATCGCCGGAAAAACTGAAGTCACAATTGCAATTGGTATAAAAAACCAGGCTTCACTGATCTTTGCCGCAGCATAATAAATTCCTACTTCAATACTGCCAACGCTTTTGAGCATCACGGTATCAATCTTCATATAAATCGTAACCATTACCGCCGAAAGAATCAGCGGGAAAGATTTTTTTAATAGTCCTGCCGCACGGGTTCTGCTGAAAGTGAATGTTAAAAGACTCAACCCCCTTTTATGATACATGTACACCAGTCCCGCAGCAAGCATTACACTGTCAAATGTCAGCGATACGGCAAAATAGATCAGCGGCATATTAAATACAACCAGCAATAGCTTGATGCCTGCCGAAAGGATAACACATACATTTTGCATTTGCACTACGTATTTGGAGGCTACCTGCGACTGGAAATAGGAGTCTATAATCGTAAATGATTTAAATAAAGAAGCAAATGCCAGAATGGCAATAATCCAGGTGAGCGACTGGCCCGGTGTTTCAGAATAATGATGGAACAGCAGATAAATTCCGATAGAAACAGGGATCAGCAGCGCATTTACCCCTAATCGGAGCAGTAAAGACGTACCCAGTATCTCATCTCGCTTTTCCGGCTCCACAATAATTTCGCGGATAATAAAACTATCCAGCCCCAGTGCACCAACTGCTGCAATGATCGTAGTAAAAGCATCTGCGAAACTCAACTCCCCGAAATTGGCGGCCTTAAGATGCCTTGCGATAACAAAAGCAATCACCATGCTCAGTATTTTTCCAAACATCAGCCATCCTGTGTTTTTAAAATACTTATTGAACGCCTCTTCATCAAAACCTTTTATCCCGGGTAATTTCATTAGTAGATCTGTATTTCAGTAGAGTGTAGTGTTTTAATTGTCTTCTAGCTGCCTTCGGCGGTCTAAAGATGATGAAGCTACCACAAGCTTTTTTATGGGTAGCTGTTAGCTGCATGCCCGTGGTGGTTTCATCGGCGCAAATATGTGAAATTAAAAACTGTTCTCAATCCGCTTTAATTGTTTAAGGTGATGGTTAAGGTGGATTTGTATCACACGGAACCACTGACTGGCATTGAGGTAGCCAAAGCGGGGGTGCAGGGTTTTAATTGCCGGATCCGCTTTTTCCAGAGCAGCATAGTCGATAACCAGCTGTTGCATAAACTGCTCAATCCATATTGCCGCCTCTGTTTTATTGATTTTTTTTACCCTGCCGTCAAAACGTTTTGGTACTTTAAACTTCTTTGCGGGAGGAAACATCCCGAAAAACAAAATAACCTTTACAATAAAGGCAGTCGGTTTTTTCTCTCCATGCCCTTTTATAGCTTCCCTCATCGTATCCAGGGAAAGCAAACTGAGATCAAATATATGGTCGTAGACTTCACTGTAAGACCATCCTTCAATCGGAGGAGTAGTCTGGAAATCATCTTCCGCAAGAGTCTCCAGTTTAGCGCTGTATGCCGCGCATATTTTTTTAATCGCAGAAAAAACAGCCGCATTGCTCATCCTCAGGGGTATTTATGTTGGTAACAGGGAACAGTTAGAAATGTTCCATCAATTCTTCCAGGTGTTTAATCTGCCATTTTACATCTTCTGGTTTCTCTTTCTCCAGGGGGTTGAAAAATATCGCCTTTATACCGTAATCCTGTGCGCCGCGGATATCCGCCTCGATGCTGTCACCGATCATAATACTCTCTTCTTTCTTCGCACCTGCCAGCTGTAAAGCATAGTCGAAAATCGCCGGGTCAGGTTTATTTACACCTGCATCCTCAGAAATAATCACATTGGTAAAATACGGGTTCAGATTGCATAAATCCATTTTGATCAGCGTAGTCTCTTTGAACCCATTAGAGATAATATGCAACGTGTATTTTTGCTGCAGGTAAGCCAGTACCTTTTCCGAACCCTCAAATAAGTTCGTTTTTGTCGGACTGCAACGTACATATTCGTCTTCAAACTCATGCGGCACCCGTTCAGGATGTACACCCAGTTCAATAAATGTTTTACTAAACCGTTCCGATCTTAACCTTTCTTTTGTGATGCGGCCCATATGGTATTCCGCCCAGAGCAGCTGGTTATTTTCCGTATAGGTATCGATGAACAGTTCGCACGACTCCAGTCCGAGTGCTTTCAGTTCATAACGGTCATACAGTTCTGATAAAGTTTCCTGTGCGTTTTTATCAAAATCCCATATCGTATGGTCTAAATCAAAAAATATATGTTTAATCATTGCAATCGTAAGCTATATTTTAGGGCCGTAGGCCAGATCACCCGCATCTCCCAGTCCGGGCACAATATAAGATTTAGTGGTCATCTCTTCATCAATGGCACCCAGCCATAATTTGGCGAGCGGTAAGTTTGCACGTACATGGCGCACACCTTCCGCACTGGCTATGGCAGCCACAATATGCAGTTCTTTGATTTTATAGTCACCAATCAGCTCCTTACAGCAGGTCACCATACTTAAACCTGTAGCCAGCATCGGGTCGGCCAGGATCACAATCTTCCCGGTTAAATCCGGCGAAGAAATATAATCCACCTGTATATCAATCGGTCCGCCCGTATGTGGTTTTCGGTAAGCTGCGATAAAAGCAGCCCCTGCACGGTCAAAGATATTCAGCAGACCTTGTTGCATCGGGATACCCGCCCGCATGATGGTAGCAATAACAGGCTGCTGTTCCAATTTTTTCGTTTTGGCGATGCCCAGCGGTGTTTGCGTATCCGATTCCTGGTAAGGAAGATTTTTGCTGATTTCCCAGGCAAAAAATTCACCCAGTCTTTCCAGGTTTTTACGAAAACGCATGGCATCTTGCTGTATTTCCTGGTCGCGCAGCTCCGCAACAAAGACATTGGCAATAGAATTGGTTTTACTTAGATCGAATATCATCAGGTAAAGATAAAAAATTGGCTAACAATTGTGTGTACAGAATCCGGCCAACTTTCCCCCTTCCGAATTCCGGCAGGGTTTCCCTGTGCCATAAAAGATAAAAGCTGCCGTTTAATAATTTTACATTCTGGATCATTTTTCCCCACTTGTCCAGCGTCATTTCAAGATTGATCATTTTTTCTTTGCCCAGAACCAGATCATTGATCGCAACCGGGTGTACCAGCAGATATGTAGTTTTTTCCAGTTGCAGATCATACCAGAAAAATGGAGTGCAGGTCCCTGCCCGGTAACCGGCAGTAGTAGCGTATCCCATCCGGTAATCCTTACTGATCCCGTTTTTCAGGAGCTGAAGATAACTGCTGGGAAAGGTGATATGTCTGTCACAGGTCATGTCTACCTCCTCCGATGGTTTAAAAAAGGTAACCGCATTGAGCTTATACTTTTCGTTTTGTTCGATCAGGAACAGCTGCAGGCCGCTCTTTTTTGATTGTTCAGGTACAGCAGGCTTTCCCAGAAAGGGGATCTTACTGAAAAGCTGCATTGTCTGTTTAATCCATCCGGGGGTGCCGGAGTTTTCATAAAGACAGATCAGCGGGATAAATTCAAACTCCTTTTTGCCGAAAAACAAATCAGGGAAATGTTTTAGCAACATGTTTTTCAACATCAGCGCCCATCCGTCAATTACCGGGAATTCCAGTAACTTTAATTTGCTTTGTAAGCTCGATGCGGCAGGGTAGTTGCCATCCTGGTCTGCTTTATAAGGCAGGTACTCTTCATACCGGGTTACAAAATAAAACGCCGCAGCGAAAACATCAAATGGCAAGCCGCTGTTGTCTACAGCAAAGGGTACAATCATATCACCAAATGTGGTGGTTTTGATCGTAGGCGGGGTAATGGTATGGGAAAGCAGGAAATCCGAGTTTTTAAAAAACGGTTCTTTTCCTAAAGGCTGGTTAGCGTAACTGATTTTTGGCAATGCTGAAGCTTTAAATTCTTCCACATTAGAA
>Ga0247808_10001904_pt1 | contig 10127 bp, 13 predicted proteins | sample UWRJL089202R1_FD_179914 | JGI IMG/M metagenome (GOLD analysis project Ga0247808, IMG submission 179914) | Plant litter microbial communities from Arlington Agricultural Research Station in Wisconsin, United States - UWRJ-L089-202R-1 | ecosystem: Environmental > Terrestrial > Plant litter >... | reverse complement strand
CTGGGCGTGCCCCTGCGGGTCGGGCTATCCGTTACAAGTCCTCGCTCCATCATACGTCAGTTCATTACCCTGTCTGTTTTTCGCTCCGGGCTTTCCACTTCTATCCCTCACGCCATGCATTCAGCAGCTAAGAAACATACTATTATCAGATACATTAATTCCAATCCTCGTACTGCCCGTCGTGTCCGCTCGCGCGTGTGAGTTTCTTCCCCTCACGGAATACGAGTTGAAGACCGTGTGTCTTTTCCCATTCACATGTGCAGGAAATGGTCAGATAATATTTCCCATTGATATTTCTTTCAATAAAAATATGGGTAGGCGTTACAAAATTCCAGACGTCCTGACTTGTTTTTATAGTCAAAGGCTGTGCACCGGACGTGCTGACACCATCCTGGTAATTACGCTCTACCAATTTCGAATCGTTTAATCGATCGTTGTTTTTCAATTGTAAAAAACGTTTCAGTACCACTTCTGCACCGGCCATGTAAGAAGAGTCATCTCCTTGCGTAAAAGTGATTTTCACTTTTTGATCCAGGTAAGGAATATTTACCGGTGCGCTTTCGTACCAGCCTTTATAATCCGGATTGCGTTTCAGCGGACCGACAATTTCTGCCAGCGTACGTTTATCTTTGGGAGTGAAGAGTTGTTGAAACAAATTCATAGGGATCTGAGTTAAGGAGAATGAAGTATGGGAAGCAATACATTTTTCTTGCCCTGCCCAAACCGGCAGTGCGATAAAACTGATCAAAGCGGTCAAGAAGAAATATCTCATGTTGTATTGACGAATATCAATATAATTATAAAATTTATACTTCAAGCTACATCATCATTGTTTAATCAGTATTTGATAAGGGAATGGGATTCGTTAAGTTTGTTCATCTTTTTAACTTTTAACCTTTTTTACATGAAAACATTATACATCACTTTTCTTCTTCTTTGTGTGATCAGCATGAAGACTCTTGCCCAGCCTTTTCAAACTGAAATTTATTCTGATGCCCATATTGTAACAGGAGATATACAGTATGGCAATCAACTCGAAAAGGTTTTACGTTTATACACTCCCAACAATCAGGTATCAAAGCCCTTACTGGTGATGGCACTGGGAAGTGGTTTTTATGACAACGGCGTTATATTAAGAAACCAATACGAAGCGCAAGCCAGAAGCTTCGCCAAGAGAGGATATGCCGTTATTGTGATCGATTATAAAAGGGTTACAGATCCATGCAACAACTTTTACTATGTCGTGGGAGAAGCAGCTGCAGATGTACACGCATCCATACAATATACCATCGCCAATAGAGGAGCATGGAACATCAATCCAAACTATATTTTTATATGGGGACTAAGCGCAGGAGGAATTGCAGCAACCAGTGCGATCTGGTGTAGTGATCAAAAATTTCAGGATATATTTGCCATCAACAAAAATAAGAACTCACTCTATCCAGGTGTTACTTACTCGATCAAAGGCCTGGGGCTTGAATCGTCGGGAGTATTAGATATTAATATATTTGAGTATGCGGACCTCAACCATTCTATCCCCATCGTCATGTCGCAGGGAATTTATGACGCGGTCGTGCCTTACAACGGCGGTCAATCATCTGGCTGTAGCAATACCCCTTCCAATTATGTAGCCGGAACAGGACGCTTGTTACAAAGCATAACGACTCCCGGTAATCCTAAAAGCGGCACTTGCTACATGATGTACAAATACATCACTGCTGCACATGACCTCAGGTTCAGCGGTGCCAATATGCCTGTAAATTTATTTAACAATGTCATGGTAGCTTTTGCATGGATCATTGGGAACCAACCTTGTGTTCAACAGTCGGTTTATCTAAATCCTAACAGATTGGGCGAAGAAGATCATTCCTCTTCTTTTATGGAGACTGCAACAGAACACATCCAGTTTCAAAACGATCAGATTGCTTTTGATTTTTCTCCTGAATCCGGAGTCACGCAATTTCGTTTGTTTGACCTCAATGGCATAGAGCGTAAGCAGCAAGCGGTAAACAGCCGTTCAATTATAAGCACACAAGATTTGAATGCCGGTGTTTACATCGCGATACTGGAAACAGAAAACGGGACGATAAAAAAGAAAATAGTCGTTCAACGCTAAGTCACTCCCATCTGCATCCAACATCCACACCTGGTTCTTATGGTGTGGATGTTTTTTTTGCTATCCTTTTAAAGCCGCATCATAATTGCGAGCATTCAATCGGACTACTACGATACAACATGACAACTACCACTACACTCCAAAACATCTTTAGGATCGCATTGGGCCTTATGCTCTGCTTCACAGGAACAGGCCATCTGACCTGGGCCAGGGAAGAGTTTGTAGCACAGGTACCGCAATGGGTGCCTTTGAGTACCGACTTTATCGTTGTGACATCCGGAGTCGCAGAACTTTTATTGGGTGTATCTTTGATCCTCTGGAAAAAAGAACGTGTAAGGCTCGGCTGGGCCGCCGCGTTATTCTTTGTCTTGATCTTTCCGGGTAATATTTCCCAATACATCCATCACACGGATGCCTTCGGATTAGATAGTGATGCCAAACGGTTAGTGAGGTTATTCTTCCAACCTGTGTTTATCATTTGGGCACTTTGGGCCACAGGTGCCTGGCAGGCGTGGCGTTCTAAACACCAATCTTAAATTACTGCAGCGTGAGGGATTAATGATCGAAAACCTGAATGCAGCTGAGTAGTATTCCTTACAATCGATGCACTACCCCATCCAATTTATAATGGAAGGTAAACATGATGACACGCGTATCTTCATATTGCGTGCTCTTAACAGACACGGATTGAAATGAGTTAGAGGGACGCCAGCGATTCGTCCAAAATAAATCACTGACTGCTATTTTTACAGAGGCTTTGCCGGCCCATAGTTTTCGCTGTATTGCTAAATTTAATTACCACGCGATGCCACTCTGTTCAACCATATGCCCAGGGCGTTTCATAATTTCCGGATACCTCAGCATTTGTTTTTTTTGACAGCACAAAAGTTTGTGTTGCATTGAAATCAGCGGAAAGCTGTTGGTTATTCTGCGTACCGTGTCCCAGGTCACCGCTGAAGTATTCAGGTAACCGTAGACATCACTGGTCGTCCACCATTTCGTAACCGGAAGATTGATGGCAATCGATAAACCCGTATTTTCATACGAGGTCAGGTTGCGCGGCTGCGTAATGGCTTTCAACGATGTCGAATCCAGCACCACTGCCCAGGCAAAGCTTTGTTTGGTATGAGAATAATTAAATGTCGTAATCAAGGCACCTCCAAATAAAGACTGAGACCATTCAAAATTGTTCGTATAGGAAGGCAACAAATAAGGATTTCCACCCCATGAGGAATAAGGATCGATGAATGTCTGTACCGGATTCAGGTGCCAGGATTGCGGACGATCGATTCTTCGTGAAAAAGAAAAACTATACGATGTTTTATCCGACGCATTGAACGTAAGATTAGCCGAAGGGAAAAGATTGGTATAATGCCGCGAGAATGAAGTATCCAGAAGCAAACACTTCCTGCAAAGCCCGCAACCCACCTGGATGTCACCGTTTATTATGTCTACACCCGTGAATACATTCTCAATACGTACCTGGCACTAACCGGCGGCAGCAAAAAAAGCTATACGCAAAAAGGGCGCGATGAACTGGTACGTCTTAAACTCTATTTACAAGACGGTCAGCTAAAGAAAGCATTGGCCATGGTCACTTCACACAATACCTATGCGAAAGCCATGAACGAATGGATCGATATACTCGGTCTGGTAGAGAAAAAAGAGTACTAAGCAGCACGCACCCGCATGAAAGCATTAAACATGGAATTTCCACTGCGCATGCAAAATACCTACAATCAATTGCGGTCTGAACTTCATTGACAAAAACAAAATCTATTCTTCCGGTAAAAATTTCTCTGCAATAATCCGAACGATATCCGCTTTCAAATCCGGCCAATAGGGAACCGTATCTTCTAACACCGCAGCTAATCTTTCAATGTGCTCCTGTTTCTCTTCTTCCTGGTATTGATTTAACAAAAATTTGTTGAGCATGTGAAAAGCCGCCAGGTTATAGTTCTTTCGGATCAAAGCGGTTTGTATGACTTTTATTTCTTCTTCTGAAAATGACAGAGGCATAGAGAATGAGAGGATGGATTAAGAACTTATTGTTTCATCAGTTTTCTTCGCTGTACAGAGTAAGCGGTATACACTTCGATCATATAGTAACCAGCAGGTAAATGGCCTAACTCTAAAAAATATTCCGCTGTATCAAATGAAATGCCGGAAAGCAACACTTGTCCCGCAGCAGACAATACACGCATTTTCTTTTCTCCCACGCCCAATACTTTCACAGAGACAGCGCCTTCCGTAGGATTGGGAAAGAGTTGTATTTCATCGATTCCTCTTGCCTCATACGCCTGAACAATGACAGGAAATACGGTGGTTCTACCATCGACATCGGTTTGGGTCAGTTTATAATATTGTACACCATGCAGGGGTTCTTCATCGAGCAGTTGGTAGTTAGTCAGCTGTTGAGCGGACAGTGATCCTTCCTGTATGGCTATGACTTTCCAATGCAAGCCGTCTTCTGATTTCTCGACAGTAAAAAAAGCATTCGATGCTTCACTGGCTGTTTGCCATTTAACTTCAATAGCCGGACCGGTAACGGAAGAGGTAAAGGAAAGTAAATGAACAGGCAGCGTAGTAGAATGCGTCAACGATACATCATCGAAATAGCCATCTGAATCACTATTGATGGAAGCATCGGAAATCAAACGAATGCGAATGGTTCTTGTACCAACAGGAGCTACTCTCATGTCAGAATATTGTGTCCAGATGGTAGAACCACGCAAACCTGTATCGTACGATGACAATACAGCGGAGGAAGCATCTCTGTATTCTACAAGGGCTCTTCCTCTGTCGTTGTAAACACCAAAACCAAGGGAAGCATACGAACGCATCCAGGTAGAGAAAGTAAAGGTAGATGAACTGGCATCAATGCTTGTAGAAAAAGCGGACACATCAATATCCTGATACAATTCACAAGGATTAGCGTCGGCGCCACCGGCATAAAAGTGATACGCTCCTCCGTGCGCCGGTACCTGAGTATCATTGTTCCAATGACAAGACACAAGTGTCCAGCCAACAATAGTAGGGTTCACTTCTGATCCCGGGTTAACGACCAGGTTCTGGCCATGAACAAAGGAAACAGTAAACAAGAAAAAGATAATCGGCAGAAGCAGTCTCATGAGCTGGATGGTCTCTTCGTACTTCAATCTAATCAAAAAAAATGAGCATTCCTTCCCTTCTGCGAGACAGAATACAGGATTATAACCTCATGAATACAGCAAATAAATACTATATTACTGCACAAATCACCACTATGAAATCAATCTTCGACAACAACTCAAGAGAGGAACTCATTCAACGAATTAAAAACCTGAATACTAGCAGTAAGGCCCAATGGGGACATATGAACATCTACCAAATGGTAAAACATTGTACACTCTGGGAAGAGATGTTATTGTCGAAGATCAAAGTAAAGCGTGTATTCATCGGTCGTCTGATCGGGAAGCTACTTTTGAAAAGCGAAGTCAAAGACGACAGACGAATGGTGCAAAACACGCCAACGGTCTTCGAATTAAAAGTAAAAGACACGAACTTTGATCTCGAAGCAGAAAAAGAAAAATGGATCGCATTGATTGAAGAAAGCATCCATTCATCGACAACCGACTTCTGTCATCCGTTTTTTGGCAAGATGACGAAAGAACAAATTGGTGTGCACCATTACAAACACATTGATCATCATTTGAGACAGTTCAACAGTTAGTATCGATCCATCACAATAGAAATATAGCGTGGCTGTTTATCCTTCATCACAAATATCAAGTTCCACTTTTGAAAAAATTGCAGAATTTATTTTCTACGGCAATTATTTCTATGGAATCTGCGTCGTTGCCCAAGCCGTGGAAGCGACGCTGCAACAAGGATATCCATTGAACGGATGGCTGTATTATTTTTTAGCTTTTATCGCGACTGTTTTCTACTATAACTATCCTTACGTCAGAAAATACCCTGCGGAAAGTACAGATCCACGCACGTTATGGTACAAGAAATATTATCGTTTGGTGCAGTGGAACCAACGTTGCTTCGCTTTTATTCTAGCTGTTTCTTTGATTCTCTTTCTATACCATTACCACGCAAGCATTCTAAAGGCAAATCTGATCCATTGGTTGCTCGTTTTGATTTTCCCGGCGGTGGCAGTCATGTATTACGGCCTCAATGTCTTTTCTGCGAAATATAACCTGAGGAAAATAGGCTGGCTCAAACCTTTCATCATCGGTTTCATCTGGGCAGGCATGGTGAGTGTTTATCCGATCTTATTTCAGAACATAATAAAAGGAGAACCCTATTTATACACCAGTATAGGAGCTTTACTTTTTCTTAAAAACCTAATGTACATCTCTGTTTTAGCCATGATGTTTGACATCAAGGATTACGCGGCTGACAGTAAAAATCAGTTGAATACTTTTGCCGTAAAACTGGGGTTGCGGAAAATGATCTTTTACATTTTTCTTCCCTTGCCTGTATTGGGTCTGCTTACTTTTCTTTCTTATGCCACCCTGCATCATTTTCATCTCTTAAAAATGGTATTGATCATGATTCCTTTTTTCTTGTTGATAGCAGCAGGATTCTCATTAAGAAAAAGACGAACCTTAATGTATTACCTCATGGTGATTGACGGCCTGATGGTAGTGAAAGCAGCCTTTGGCATTGTGGCCATGCTGGTTTGATTCATTCTATGGTAGAAAGAAATAAATCCTTAAATTGCTTTACAGAACATTATACCGATGAAACAGTTTTTCTTTTTTACTCTACTTTTAATGGTTCGATACAGTACGGCCCAAAACATTCCCATTCCCAAAGAATATGAAATCATTGAAAAAGTAAGCGGCGATTTAGACAAAGACAGCATCGCTGAATTGGTAGTTATTCTTAACACAGATAAGTCAGATGAATTTTCCGGACAATTCCGTGAGATTCAAATTTTCAAACTAATCAATAAGGAATGGGTACTCTGGAAAAAATCAGGTGATGCCATCATGCAAAGTACAGATGGCGGTATGATGGGAGATCCTTATGTAGGGACAGAAATAAAAAATGGCATCCTCTTAATCAGTCACTACGGTGGCAGTAGCTGGAAGTGGGGAAACACCGACAAATATAGGTTTCAAAATAATGAATTTGTATTGATCGGTCATAGCTGCAATTCCGGAAGGCTTTGCGAACATTTTGAATACTTTGATTTTAATCTTTCTACCGGAAAAATCGAATATAAAAAAGAATACGAACGTTGTGATCAAACTCCGGAAGGAGAAGAACAAATATTTTATCATACTGATACAGAAACATTCATCAAAAAAGGAATACACATTAATTTAAGCAACAGGCATTCTAAAAAAATAGAAATTACTTGTCCTAAACATGACGCCCATTTCACCTTATAACACTCGTCACATGATGCATTCCATAAAAAAAATTCTCTGTTTACTTTTCGCACTTAGCTTATTCTCCTGCGCTTCCAAAGAAGAACTGCAAGGAGCCACTGAAATTGCCAACCTATTGGGTGCAGAAAATGTGACGATAACTAAAGGATTTGAAAGTTCAACGGATGAAGAATCCATCGACTACATAGGTATTGAGATTATTAATCCACACGCTTTGATCGATAGTCATTTGACTCCGCTTGCGGTGGCCAATCTATCTGCTCTTAGCTTGTATAAAAAATTGACAGCCGAAACAATGAAAGAGAAGAATGCCATTAAAGTAACGATCAAGGTCTCTAATACAAACGGGGAACAAGAGTTTACAAAAGTGGTTCTATTCACAGAATTGAAAGAAGGAGTTCGTGCCATCAAAGTCATAGAAGAATTCAGTCAATACCTCGCCGATGGAAAGTATGACACAGCCTACGAGATGTTTGGCAGGGAAGTTACCGAAACCCAAGCTAAAGATACTACCCTTCAGTTGATGCAGCGAGTAGCAACTGTTGAAGGCAAGATTTCAAAAACCAGGTCAGCAATTTTGGATTCAGCACCGTTGAACACGACGGTAAAAAAATACAGTTAATGGCTGTAGAAGGTTATTATGAAAAGAGCAAGTTTATCCATCGCTTTACCTATTACGTAAGTGTTGAAGATAAAATTGTCGGATTTAATTTTTAAGAAAATCTTTCTGGCTAAAATGATTTAGCCAGAAAGAGGTCTACTCCATGTCCCGCATAGGTTTTACGCGCCAGCAGGTATTCCAAAGCCATCACATTCAATTGCACCGACCAGCTGTCACCAAGTGTGACACCCATTCCAAGTTGCGAATTGATTTTTCCATAACCTCCTACAGCAACACCTGGAGCAAAGTAAAATGAGTTGCCTGCAGAAAGGATAGCTGACGCTTTTACGTAAGGCTTATAAGCAGGTAAAAACATATAATTCACATCGGCTTTCAAAGCGATGTTCTGATTCAGTTTTTGAAGAATGCCTACTTGAATTTTTGTAGGTAAGGATGTTCTTCTATTCACCTTTTGCTTAGGTATGCCCATGTCTGCAAATACTTCGTCGGGACTGGTATCACCAATGTTATTCGGCTGCAGGATATCCGCGATGTTGTAACCGTTATACCGGTAAGTTTTATCGCCGATGTAAGCATCCATATTTCTCCAGTTGACGAAACCCAAATCTCTTACTTCAGCGGTAAGCATGGTACTATTGAAAACAAATCTTCCATACACATCAACCCCAGCTCCCCAGCCATTATCCGAAGCAAAAGGATTTTGCGTACGTTCTTGTGCATAATATTGAAAGGGTGCATTGATGTCTGCATAGGGCATAAATAAACCATCTGATAAATAAACAGTTCCCTTTTCAATGTTCACTTCCTGGTAAAATCCTCCCTTGATAAAAGAGAACCTTCCACCGAGCATTACATTTTTTGAAATTGTTTTTTGAAAACCCACGAATACAGTCGCATAATTATACTCCCGCATATTCGACTCCCCGACCTGGGCATAGTTGTCTACATATTGTTCGTAATCTTCAAAAGCCAGTTTAAATAAATCTTTGGTAAAATAGAGGTAAGAGAAATCGCGGTAGCCCACACCGACATCCATTAGCCAGGAGGTATCGGCAAAACGAAAACCAGCAGCCACAGAAGCATTGACATCTGCACCCAGGCTGTTGTGATCCTTTAAACGGTCCACAGAAAATTTGGTATCCTCTGCGCTGGGCGTGTTTTGCTGGTAAAGCTGTTGTGTAACAAAATCGTTGGTTACCGCTGTAGAATTGTAGAGCAAGGAACCTTTCACCAATACATAACCCTTGTTCTGAAAACCTGATGTCAGTTTATCGTTTCTCAACCACGTCGTCGTCCAGTAGAGATCGTCACTGTATAATTGCGCCTGCACATTTGTATAACTGAGTAAAGTAAAAAATGAAATCAGAACCAGAAGTCTTTTTGTAATCATGGTGGAACTCGTTTTTTTTGGATTTCCATTCATTTTTAATGCCATTTATTCTGGAAGACATAAGATGAAAACGGAAATAGTGTAGCAAAAAATCTGTATTGGGGCGTGCCCCGCCGAAAAGGCGGGTCGGGCTATCCGCTCCAAGTCCTCGCTCGGAACAATCTTTTCGCTTCGATCCAACCTCCTGCCTCGCTGTGGGCTTTCCGCTCCTATCCCTCACGCGTAATACCCATCAAATTTTTTTGTTAACTGAACTGACTTAAATAATAATAAAACATGCTTTATGTGTTTACAATGCTTTTTCTCATGTGTCTTAAGAGTATAAACAGAGACAAAAGACCTCCTTTCAATCATCAGAATAGTCTAATTATTTACTATAAAAACCATAATTGAAAAACATTTTTTGAATATTCATTCATCGACTCTGAATGGGGGATTCTTAAACGATCAGGATGAAAACACTTAGTACGCACTACTTATTCATGGCTGGCCTTGGCTGGTTGATGAGCATCGTCTGTGTCAACGCGCAGGAAATCATTCCGGGAGGAGGAAGCGGTAGTTATAACCTTACTTTTCCCTCAGCTGCTCCTTGCACCGATAATTTAGGCA
>Ga0247808_10001903_pt1 | contig 10131 bp, 13 predicted proteins | sample UWRJL089202R1_FD_179914 | JGI IMG/M metagenome (GOLD analysis project Ga0247808, IMG submission 179914) | Plant litter microbial communities from Arlington Agricultural Research Station in Wisconsin, United States - UWRJ-L089-202R-1 | ecosystem: Environmental > Terrestrial > Plant litter >... | reverse complement strand
TACCTAGTATAATCAGGGATCACAGAATATGATCAGTGACCGGCCGACAGCTAGTCCCGAGCCAGTCGACCCACGTGCAAGCTTCCAGTTGAATGTGGGAAACAACGTTTTTGACGTTGCTACTCCAGGTGCGAAGGGACGAAGTATGCAAAAGAGTCCAGCACAGCAAGAAGAAGATCTAGATCCTATTGCGCAAGCTCTAGCAGAACTCAAAGGTGTTACCAAGGCTTCCTCAACTAGAGTTTCAGCCGATAACTACCATGGTATATCAACACCAGCTCCAGGAACAATACCAAATTCTCGTCCTGGGGGTGCTCAAATGGCAAATGGTGCTCAGATGGCTGGCTTGAGGGGAACCCCACCGCCTTCATACGATCAGCCGATGCAAAGACTTGGAGCACCACAGCCAGCACATACTTCCAAAGCAATGCTGCAAACCCATCAAAAGTATATTGGTCAAACCCAGAACATGTTCAGTCCCCAGGGTCGACCAGACTCGCAAGCAGGCTACGCATCCAGTTCACGCCCTGGCACTCGTGGTAGCGATATGCCTAGAGCTACGTCTCCAGCACCACCTCGGAGCGTATCTCCTCGACCAGGAATGCAGGGTGATGCAAGACAAGTTTACCGATCCGCATCTCCAAATCCTTACGGAGGAAGCCAGCGAGCGCGAGCTCAAACTACGTCTCCTCAAAAACGAGGCTCAGACCAAGGTTACTACCGACAAAACTCACCGGGAAATGTACATCGTGCTGTCTCTCCTGCGCCATTCCGAGACCAGGAACGTCCAGGAAGTAGTCACGTCAACAATGAGATGTCAATGCAGCTCGCTCCTGGCCCTGATGATTATGGATCTCAAGGAAGGAGTAGCCGCCGCCCAACAACGTCTGGAACTGCCAGACCAATGAGCCACTACGGTAGCCAAAATGGACAGCCGCCCTCAGGAGCTTCGAGGCAGCGAAGTAAGAGTGTTGCTGAAGTGCGACAGTTCAATAGGGAAGGACGTCCAATCTTAAATTTTGGTAAGTCAAACTGGTGCTTTAATAAATATCAATATGCTAATACCAATAAGCTCGTGCACTTTACATGTATCAAGCTGCAATTCCTGAGGAGTTGAGTTTTGCCAAAGGTGATATTCTTGCGGTTTTGAGACTTCAAGATGATGGCTGGTGGGAAGCAGAGGTAGCTGGAAAGAATGGAAGACCCGGGCTGGTACCAAGCAATTACCTTCAAAACTGCTAATTGATGGTTGGTAATAAAGGTTGTAGCATTGCAGAATATACTCTTGTTTTTGATTCTAAATACTTGGCGATTTGTCTTGATGCGTTTGGCGTGGGGAATTCGATTCCCTTGGAGTGGTATTTGGGAGGCTTTTTACTGTAAATATAATCATCTGGTTAGATGAATGGATTTTAAAAAATCTGAACAAGAATTGATGATCGGGCTTGAAGTGTTGTTAATACCGAATTAACCTTCCCTAGCATTTCACCACTTGAGGCCATGAGATATTAAGGATGGCTTCAACGTTCTTCATCGTAGCTAGCTCTATCTCAAAAACTATGTGATAAATTCTCTTATTTTGATCAAACCTAAGAACAAAAGCTCAGGGATACTAATGAGAGCACGAACACCCGCGTAAAATTGTTTGCATTCAGCACTATGGGCATGTTAGTAACATTAGGAGCGTGGCAGGTTATATACCTGAGAGTATACTTCAGGTATGTCAGAAAATTTCGTTGTCTCGATATACACCGTGAAATTGTGGTGGTTACTCAGGTGACTTCGTGTTGACATGCATGTGAGAGTTCCGACGTCATTCTAGAATCCGTGGAAAGAGTTTAAACAACCACCCTGATAAATTCAACTCACACCAGCGCTTCCTGGCTGAACAGCCTGGCAGTATTTGCGATAATGGTAAAGTGGATGCTCCCCCAATTGAATCATGAAACTCATCAGCTGCATAGGATCTCGTCATGAAGCCAGTTCGTGTCGCGACTTCAAAACCTGCACGGCAGACCTATCTCAACACCATTCTCTTCATGGTAACATCTTCGATCTTGCTAGGCCTAGCAATTGTGGCATATATACTTTTTTATTTCAATTATGTTCCGCAGATGGGAATTGAGAGGACAATACATCTGCAATACGGGTACTGCAGACCCCTTCCTACATCAAGTCGAAGACTAACTTGCAGTTTATAGCGACGGGCCTTACCCATATGGAATTACAACTTTGGAATCATCCCTAGTACACGATCAGGCTTATGACATATCTATATCTCTCCACGTCCCGCGATCCCCAAGTAATCTTGAAGCAGGAAATTTCATGGTTTCCCTGTCTCTTCTCTCCCCCTCTTACACTCCACCCGTTCCAACGACTATACCTCCTTCCATCAACCAACAAGCTCTCTCTTCGACTCTTCTACCAGCAGATATATTATTTACTTCTCGACGTCCCTCTCTACTCACTTATACCTCACCATTCATAGCTCTCTGGGAACGTCTTTTCTACCTACCCCTCTACATCTTCGGCTTGCGCCATGAGTCCGAAACCATCAATATTCCTATGGCGGAGGCAACGAAGTTCAAAAAAGGATATAAGAATGTACCAAGCTACATTTTTATAGAAATACAAGCGGAGAATAGGCAGAAAGTGCAGGTCTACAATCTGCGAGTGCATCTTACAGCTCGCTTTGGCGGGCTGCGATGGTTGATGTATAATTATCGCTTCACCTCTTTCATTGTATTTGTGGGAGCGTTCTGGGTTGCGGAAATATTTTGGTCAGCTCTGGGATGGGTTATCGTTCGCTCATTGTCCTCTTCATCACAAGCTCCTGGCAGCAAGGAAGGGATTAATGGTGAGACAAAGGATTGGACTCTAAGGACGGAGAACGAGACGGATGACCCTGATCTCTCGGACACACCAAGGACGTTTCCAACATATGGAAGACAAGCACCTCTGAAGTATGAACCAAAAGTAAAGGACGAAGATCTTGATGATTTTATTATTGATGAGACGACTATTCAACCATTGGCGGCGGAAGCAGATGACGAAAGTGAGGATTTTGGAGGAAGAGATGGCAGAAGTGATTCCGGAATCGGCACGAGCTTTAGTGAGGGCGGAGAGATAGGTATTTCAAGACGAAGGTCGAAGGGCGGGTTTTCTAGGAGTTAGGCTGGGACGGATTGGATGATACCATTTGGGATTCTTGGAGCAGGGTGGGATTCTTGTCGTTTTAAAATAGTACGTAAAAAGGACTACGAATACCATATTTACATCAGCCTCGTTAATCAATCATGAGTGAGTGCTTTACTTGATAAACAAGCGCACAGTTGCATGTCGCTATACAGTCAGTTCGAGCTAGGGATAGGCCGGGAGGATAAAAACTGGGAGAATATAATCAGGGGGTTCTGAAAATTAGGGTTCAAATTGGTTGGTATCATAATATTTCCCATGAAATGCGGATGGCTTAATCCTCCTCGTCTGAGTCTGCAAACATATCTACAGCTTTAGGACGTCTACGAGGCTGCCCTCCCACCGGCTCAGGCCTTGCTTCCACTGCCCGCTTGACCTCAGCAGCTGGCTCTATTGGAGGCGGTTCATGAAGTATTGGCTCTTCGTCAACATCTTCCTCAATAGGAACGCCATCAAAATCATCATCTTCCATCGGAACCCCGTCCACATCCTCATCATCCATAGGTTCACCGTCTACGTCTTCCTCCATTGGTTCACCGTCGGCTTCTTCTGTATCATCAACCGCTTCTTTCGCTGTTTCCTCTACCGTTTTCCACTTACTCTTTCCCTTCTCAGCGACCGCCGCAGCTTCCTTGTCCTTGGCTTCTTGCTCCTCTTTCGCTGAGAGTGGAGGATTGTTGAATTTAGTCACAAAATGCTCTTGACTCTCTTGGGGAAACACACACCATCCCTCCCATAGGCTAAGCATGTTTCCTACACTTCTTTTCCATTTCTCGGCCCTTAGCCTTCCCCAATTCATTTTCCTCTCCATCCTACCAAGTCCCTCGAATACACACCGTTGCTTTAGGGCTACTTCAAAAAGTTGGCGATAGCGCCAGGCGTGCCGAACTCCGCTTGTAGAGGAAGAAGATAGGATATCACTGATGAGATAGATTCCAATTAGGCTTGCGGAGCTAGTATCATTATCTTCTTCCTCTGCTGCAGCTTCGTCGCCGCTGTCCTTATCTTTCCTCCTATCAGGATTGGCGGATGTGTATGCAAATGGCTTCTCAATGTTGGATAAAATTGCAGCGACTACTTCATCTGCACCTCGTCCGGCGTGAGATATGGCAAAGGCAGTCACCCTGGCAACATCTCCTTTCCTAAGCTGACCTATGCTTGTGGGTAGACGTGAGAGAAGATGTGTCAATTTGGCTTTCTCGAGAGGATTTAGATATGCCTTGCCGTCATCCACCAAAGCATTAGGATCTGGTGGACCTCCTCCACCTTGGGCTCTCTTGGCTCCTTCGTCCCCAGAATCGTCCTCATCAGAAGAGACGTACTCCGAATCTGATACAAACTCATCTATCTGAGTTGTGTACTCAAAAAGCAACGGCTGGTCCGGAGCTTTCCAAGCGGATGATCCTTCGAACAAAGGCAGGTATTTGCCCTGTCCCTTTCGTGTTTGCGAACCTGTAAGCACTTCCCAAAGTCGCCATCGATACCAAACACCACCGACACTTCTAGGATCCCATATCCAAGCCCACTTTTCCTCTCGTTGTACATCGGGTCGAGACATAAGAAGAGCTTCAAATTCTGGACCGTGTGTGATGAGTGACTCGATAACCTTGTGTATAAGTTTGAGCTCCTTGACATCTTGAGGTGCCTTAACAGGAACGTGCAGCAATGGTCCTCCTCTGTTTTGTTGCTGTTGTTGAGCAGCAGGAGCATAGGACGTAGGCGGGGCAAAGCCTCCTCGATGCGGTGGTGGACCATGACCACGGCCAGCTGAAGGGAGTACGACCGGCTTTGCGCCAAATGGATGTGACGTTATTGAAGCACCGAGACCAGTAATAGCCGCATTGTTTGATATGGCAGCAGAGGATAGATGTCGATGTAGACTTAGATAGTAGCCATAGCCCAGATATCGATTTTGCAGTGCATTTACCGCCGTGTCAATATCGTTCGCAGCCGTCTCTTGTGCCAATGTGACAATTGCTCCCATGGACTTCCTCTCTGAAGCCGAAGATGGCACCGTTGCTTGAATCCTCACGGCATCAACCTTCAGATTTGGGGGTATAAGCGCCTTGATCACAGCTGGAGAAGTTCCAGGTGGTAAAGAAGCCAGTCTCAGGGTTGGTTTCGCAACAGCTCTTTCCTCTTCTATTCCAGCTCGCATCTCATTATCCTCGTTATCTAGGGCGTGGAATGGATTGGGATGGTCATCATGGTCATCAAATCCTAGGAGGCCTCTGTCTTCCTTTGGCTGTTGAAAGTTCTCATATGTCCTCTTCTTCGCCAGTCCTGGCGCAGGTCCCAGGCTACCAGGGCCACTTCCTCTATCACCTCCAAATCCTCTGCCTCCACCCTGTTGCTGGGGCGGTCCACCTATTCCGGGTCCAGAGCCATAATGCCGTTTTGGTGGTCCAGAAAACCCTCCCCGACCAAACCTTGAGCTATCTTCTCCTCTGCCACTTCCACCAATATCGTCATCCTCATCATCAAAGCTCTTCACAAAATCATCATATGCTGCCTTTGTTTCCGCAGCTTCTCGCCGTTTCTTAGCCTCTGCATCGGCCTTTTGGCGCTCGAAGAGGGACTTCTTGGTTGGTGCTTGCAGCTTATTCTGCACATCAGGGAACTGCGCTATCTTCTTGTCAGATGCCATGTTTGGTTCATGCTGTCCGTAAGTCGTATTATTAAGAGGGTTGCAGATAATGCGTGTTCGTATTTGAGTGGCGCGACGCGGTCGAAACGTTGTATTCGTGTAGGAACTTCGGGTAAGTGAGTGCAAGATGTCAAATAGCTCCCCACCTCAACCTCACCAACGCCCTTTCACAACCTAAGGGCGCAACATCCCACCTTTTAGTGAGTTTTGTAGGTTCATATTTCACTTCAAGTAACAATTCAATATAACATGTTTTCTTAATTTCTCTATGTATATTTCCATTTCCTCATATCATTTAATCCTTAGGATTCAATTACCTATCCGACGTAGCTCTTCACTTTCAGCTCTGATTTGTACCACGTTTCAATCCAGCAAGATATAAAAATCATGCCTAACCCAGTTCCTTCCTCAATTCTTGTCGTAGGTTCTGGAGTATTTGGTTTATCTACGGCATATGCACTCACTCAGAGAGCGGAATACTCCAACACCAAGATTACCGTCTTAGATCGCTCGCCATTTCCTTCTCCAGACGGATCAAGTATTGACAGCTCCCGCAGTATGTTTCCCCTCCCCAGATATGAAAGGACTTCCCTTCAATGTTTACAATTTATCACATACTAATGAGTGTCAAAGTTATCCGCGCCGACTATTCAGACCCTGCTTATGCCGCCCTCGCAGCAGAGTCCCAAGAAGTATGGCGGAAACAGGGGCCTACCGACCTCGGTGGAGAAGGTCGCTATACAGAATCAGGGCTCATGGTCGTAGCAGACGGGCCAAATCCTTATGTTAAAGCCAGCTATGAAAACGTGCGATCAATGCGTGGTTATGAAGGCGCAGTGGAAGAGCTATCAAACCAAGCTGCGATAGAGAAAGCAGTAGGGACTGGAGGATCCAGTGGAGACTGGGGATATCTTAGTGAGTAACTCTCTGGGGAAAACCAGTTCTGCTTTCGTGCTTCTGAAGGATTATGTGGTATTCTTCAGCTACGTATCTTGGAACGCTACATGGTTCAGAGAGCATCGATCTAGATCCGTACCCCAGATATGCAAGATCCTACCCTATCTAACTCTCACATCCAGACAAACGAAGCGGCTGGGCCGATGCAGAAGCCTCGATGTGCTATCTGCGCAAAGTCACAGAGGCAACAAACCGCATCACTTTCGTACATGGCCAAGTAGCTTCCCTTCTGATAGCATCTTCCCAAGTCACCGGCGTCCAGCTCACCTCCAACACCACCCTGACCGCAGACCTCACCATCCTCGCCACCGGCGCCTGGACACCCTCCCTGATCGACCTACGCGGTCGCGCCACCGCAACCGGGCAGGTGCTGATGTATACATCTCTCACCCCCGCCGAGCAGACCCGTCTCGAGAACATGCCCGTGATCCTAAACCTGAGCCATGGGATGTTCATCATCCCGCCCAGGAACCAGGTGCTGAAAGTCGCGCGGCACGCCTATGGGTATTCGAACCCGACGAGAACCAAGGTCCCCAACGGGGATGGGCAGGCGGAGATGGAGGTTTCGCTACCCTTTACGACGTGGGATACCGCCGAAGCGACGGTTCCTCCGGAGGGCGAGCGGGCGTGCAGAGCTGCGTTGCGAGAGATCATTCCTGCGCTTGGGGATCGCCCATTTGATTATGGGAGGGTGTGCTGGTATACGGATACGCCCACCGGTGATTTCTTGATTGACTATCATCCCTCGTATACAGGCCTCTTTCTTGCTACAGGAGGAAGTGGTCACGGGTTCAAGTTTCTGCCTGTGATAGGGGAGAGGATTGTTGATGCTCTTGGAGGCAAGCTTGAAGGAGCATTGAGGGATAGATGGAGATGGAGGGAGGATGTTGGCGCAGATGGGTGTGAGGATGGGAGCCGGGGTGGGAAGCCAGGAATGGTTCTCAGGGAGGAGATGGAGAAAGGTGGAAAGCTATGATGGAATTGCACAGCTGCGATCAAAGGCCATGGTATGGGAGGAGGTAAAAAAAGGAGGGTGACTACTAGGTAATGAGACGAGGCAAGTCACATTGTCACAATCATACAAAGAAGAAGTAGAAGATATGTTTTATCGCATGAATTGACTATCAATAGACAGGCAACTCTTATGACTATCCGAAGCAGTGGAGCAACGACGAGTAGATGCTGAGATCTACATATCAGAGCCAACGTGCATCAGCAAGTGTATAATCCCAACGGGTAAGCCATCACGACAACGTAAAAAATAGCCTGCGAGACGTCCAAAACGTTGCCTCGAGACCATGTGGAAATTTCGCTGAGCTTTCTGATCAAAATCACTGATCGTGAAAGCGAACAGCAACGACCCCAAACGAGCCCCCAACCCCACTTAGTATCAGAATCAATTAATAAAGGCAGGCATTTTTTCTTCGACCTGCGCACATGCCATCGCCTCCTAATGGTGTGTGCAATCTATGTTCGGTTCTCTTGTGAAAAAGACAAACATGCTAGTAAAAAGTTTCAAATGCGGAGCCTTCTTAGCCCACTCCCCCTGTAGTACGCCAGTGCAATGCTTGGATATGATGGAAACGGTCCATCGAATTGGCTACCGCAAGACGAATATGTTTTGTCAAGCTGGTTCTGGGTTCTCGCCAATTCGATGTTCGATGACTTTTGAAAATATTCGTGGTATCGTGAAAAGAGGTCTCTAATTGTACATTTTTGTTTATACATCGGACGGTGAACGAGTGATCGAACCGCTGATGCTTTGGCCAAGGCCGGTGAAATCAATTTTTCTTGAAATCTGATGGTTATTAGTATTGAACTCAAGGAAAAACCCAAGTGAGAAAACATACCTTGAAGCACAGGGTAGATCATCTCAAAGGCTTGATAGATCTCTTCCCTGACTTTTGCGCCAGTGAGAACAATCTTGCCACTGACGAAGATCAAGAGGACGATCTTAGGCTTAATCATACGATAGATGAGACCAGGGAACAACTCAGGCTCGTAAGAGCTGAAATTGTGATGACGCGATGCAAGACCCTCCAAGCGGATAGGGAACTTGATATCACAAGAGCCAACAATGTTCTGGATTTTGAAGTCCGTGAACTTGGCGTTGAAGCCGAGCTTTTGGATAATGCGAGCATACTTCCGTGATGCCAGTTTCGAATCGTCCTCTGACTTTGCGCCAGTAACAACCATCTTGCCAGAAGCGAAGATTAAAGCCGTGGTTTTGGGTTCGCGAATGCGCATGATGACAGCGGCAAAACGCTGAAAGGGTTAGCAAGAACAAAGGGGGGGTATAGCACGGCCTAGAGTCAGCAAGTACCTTTGGGTTGTATTCAGCATTTCTCGCATGCAGGGCGATCGTCTTCAGATCCAAGCGGCAATCGAGATTGACCGTGGCAACGATGTTTCTTTACATGCAAGATAAGCCCCATGTTCAGTATGAGGCTGAAGGGGTGATACTTACTGCAGAGTTGGAACAATCCCACTAACACCTTGAGTCGCGCCAGGAGTTGCAGCAGGAGTCGCGGGAGTCACCCCGGTACCGTTTGGGGCTTGAACAGCCTGCTGTTGACCGTTCGCTAGTCGCTGGACATTTTGCTTGTCGACGTCGGTGGATGGAGGGGTGAGCTCACCAGCACCACCTGGGAACGACAAGGAGCCAGGAGCAATGAAGGTCTTTGCCTGGGCGGCATTTGATGGGTGGGTTTGGATTTGATCCATGATTGCGATTTGCTGAATTAAAGGCTAGCTAGTTTGAGAGCAGATCTATAATGGTGGATGTCAGAGTTGAACCGAGGAAGAACAGACGACGACGATGTTCGAGAGACGTGTGATTGCGACTCGAAGATCAGGGTCGAAGAGGTGGTGAGAGGTAAAGATGGAGATGAATGCAGAGGCTGCTTTTGTGTATAGGTTGCTATTGACGAGGAAGGTAGCCGTACCGTTTTGTGGGAGAAGTACAATTCAATGTCTCCCCGACAGTCGCTGCTCGACAAGGATATGTATGCGCGGCACGGATCTGATGATCGCGGGCGGCGGATAGTATTGTTATAAGAGTCTATTGATTCTAGAGAGAAAGCGGCAGATGAGTGCGCGCTGAAATGGGTCGTCGGCTTGTCTTTCTGTTTGTGACGCTGTCACAGAGACGAGACAAGAACGGCGGCGGATTTTTTAGGAGGTTGGACCTTGCGACCCGTCTCGAGAGATGAGAGAGAGAGTGAGAGTGAGAGAGAAAGTGAATGAATGTATAAACAGAGCACTGGTGAATGTGCGCCGTTCGATTCGCGGGAGGAAGAGGTTTGGAGGTAGGAGGATCACTGGTGGTGGTG
>Ga0247808_10001901_pt1 | contig 10135 bp, 6 predicted proteins | sample UWRJL089202R1_FD_179914 | JGI IMG/M metagenome (GOLD analysis project Ga0247808, IMG submission 179914) | Plant litter microbial communities from Arlington Agricultural Research Station in Wisconsin, United States - UWRJ-L089-202R-1 | ecosystem: Environmental > Terrestrial > Plant litter >... | reverse complement strand
CATGGCCATGGCATCGATGTTACGGTACAATACGTTCAAGGGTATGAAATGTCTGCTGACATCAATCAGCAAGCCACGCCAATGGTATTGCGGCTTGTCTTCTATGATGACTCCGGGGAAATAATAGCCGGTCGCATCTTTTGCCAATAGTTGTGTCAATGTTTCCAGCGCCCGCATGACTCCCAGACTGGTAGAAGCGCATACTTTAATGATTTTTTTATTGACATCGATGCGGTATCCTTCGTTTGCTTTGACACAGGGAATCTGCAGGGAGTCAAAAAAAATCCAGATTCCTTTTCTATGGTAAGTGGAATCTTTGTGCAGGTCAATGACCATCATGTTATTTGATTTAGCCGACATCCTGCTGCCTGCCCAGTATACATAGTGCTTCAGGTTGCTGTCGATCTTATCTGAAATGTGCAGGTATAAACTGCTATCCACTCTGAACTGTTCAGACAATCGATCTACCCGTTGCGGATAAGGTAAGAGTGGTAAATCCTGACTGTATAAAACACTGGGGAAAAATATACCCAGCACAAGGGAACAATAAAGTGCTTTTTTCATTATCAATTCGGCTAATACCTGAGCTAAAATAAGCAAACCCTCTTACAGATAAAGTGATTACACGTTTTTATTATCCACCGGACGGTGAGCTACATAGATTTACATTACCGAGTTGAACATTTAAGTGAAATTTCTGTTTAAAAATGAAAAGTAGTAACTTGCTGCCGTAACGCCTCCTCATGGAATCTCCTTCATCTCCTACGTCAAATCTTCAGACATTAGAATTTTTATCCGGTGGCGGAGAAATGGGTGAATTGACTCGTCATTACGATTGGTCAGCGAATACTGTAGGCCCTATTTCATCATGGCCTCAGAGCTTAAAAACTACCGTCAGCATTATTTTGAATTCCAGGTTCCCTATGTTTTTATGGTGGGGAGAAGAACTCATACAGTTTTATAACGATGCTTATAGACCGAGCTTGGGAAACGATGGTAAACATCCCCATGCCTTGGGTCAGCATGGCGAAGCATGCTGGCAGGAAATATGGCCGGCGATCAAACCATTGATAGACCGTGTTTTTACGGGCGAATATGCGCACTGGAGCGAAGACCAGTTATTGCCCATATACCGCAACGGCAAACTGGAAGATGTATACTGGACCTTTAGTTATAGTCCGGTAAAAGATGAACGAGGTAAAGTAGGCGGAGTACTAGTGACTTGTTTCGAAACGACAGAAAAGATAACCAACCTAAATAAAATAGCAGAGAACGAACAACAATTGCGTTTCGCAGTCGATGCAGCGGATCTTGCAACTTGGGATTACAATCCAGTCACCAATAAATTTTCAGGAAATGATCGGATCAAAGAATGGTTCGGCTTGCAGCCCCAGGCTGAAATAGATTTATCATTAGCCACGGCTGTCATGATTGAAGAGGATCGTGAACGTGTGATTCTTGCGATTCAAAAGGCTCTGGATTATTCTTCCGGCGGTGATTACGATATTGAATATACGATTATCAATCCTCTTACAAATCAGAAACGCATTGTCAGAGCGAAAGGAAAAGCCTGGTTCCACGAAGAAAAAATCGCTTACCGCTTTAATGGAACATTGCAGGATGTAACAGAACAAGTGAATGCGCGAAAAAAAATTGAAGACAGCGAACAGCGCTTCCGTTCCATGGTGCAACAGGCCCCGGTTGCGATTGGTTTAACGAGAGGACGGGATATGATTTTTGAATCCGTGAATGCTCCCATGTACGAATTGCTGGGCAAGACAGAAGATATTAAAGGGAAATACCTGACCGATGTTTTGCCGGAATTGGAAGGGCAAGCCATTTTAAAAATCATCCGGGAAGTATACGATACCAACATACCTTATAGAGGTTATGCGGTTCCTGCCCATTTAAAAAATGGAGACAAAACAGAATTACGCTATTTCAATGTGGCCTATTCTCTTTTGCACGAGCCGGGCTTAGAAGCCGCCATCTTGCACATCGCCACAGATGTGACAGAACAAGTTTTAGCGCGCAAAAAAATTGAAGAAGCAGACACTCGCTTCCGCTCTCTCATTACTTCCGCTCCAATAGCCATAGCACTTTTCGTGGGTAGAGATTTGATTATTGAAACACCCAATCAGGAATTCATTCACATGTTGGGAAAGGGCCCTGATATTGCAGGTAAACGTTTGGTTGACGTTATGCCTGAATTAATCGGTCAGCCATTTTTACAGATTCTGGATGACGTTTACACTTCAGGAAAGCCTTTTCATACTTACGGCACACGAGTGGATGTAGTCTACAATGGTGTCATGAAAGAAGGTTATTACGACTTTAGTTATACGCCATTGTTTGACAGTGAAAATAATGTTTACGCGATTCTTGAAATAGCGGAAGATGTAACAGATAGCATATTGGTTAAAAACAAATTGCAGGAAAGTGAGCAAAATCTGCGCAATACTATTTTACAAGCTCCGGTTGCCATGTGTATTTTTAAAGGGGCATCACATGTGGTAGAAATAGCTAACGCACGCATGTTTGAACTGTGGGGTAAGAAAGCTGCAGAAGTTTTGAACAAGCCCATATTTGAAGGACTTCCTGAAGCAAAAGGCCAGGGACTTGAAGTTTTACTGGACAGTGTTTATTCAACAGGTAAAACAATAAAAGCTTTCGGCGTAGCGGTTAATCTTCCAAGAGTGGAAGGAATAGAAACCATTTATATAGACTTTGTTTACGAAGCATTTAAAGGGACTGATGGAAATACTTCAGGTGTCATGGCTGTAGCCATAGACGTCACAGAACAGGTCCTGGCCCGTCAAAAAATAGAAGAGGCTGAAGTCAGCATGCGCAATACCGCAGAACGGCTGCAGCTTGCTCTGGATGCTGGAAAACTAGGCTCTTATGAATTAACCATCGCTACCGGGCTAATTGATTGTACGCCACAATGCAAACTCAATTTCGGTACGCCGGAAGATGGTTCACTGGATTACTTAGAATTCGTTTCACTGATCGTTCCTGAAGATAGAGCCTACGCCAAGCAAACTTTACAAAAAGCCATTGCAGAACATTCTGTATACAACGCCGAATACCGCATCCAGCGACGCGATGGTATCCGCTGGATCAAGGCTTCCGGCAGACCGGTATACAACGAAAAAGATGAAGTAATTAAAGTGGTAGGAATCACACTGGATATTACCGAGCATAAAACATTCGCAGAAGAATTGAGCAGACAAGTACATGAACGTACACTCGAACTGCAGCGTTCCAATGAAGACTTACTGCAGTTTGCACATGTGGCCAGTCACGATTTGAAAGAACCGGCCAGAAAAGTAAAGACCTTTACAAATCGTCTGAAAGATGAATTTGGAACTATCATTCCGGAAAAAGGAATCACGTATTTAGAAAAAACGCAGCATGCTACAGATCGTATGTACGCGATGATAGAAGGTGTATTGAATTATTCCACTCTTAGTTCTTCCGAACAAACCATACAAAAAATAGATCTGAACGATACCATTAAAAACATTGAATTAGATCTGGAAGTATTGATACAGCATAAAAAGGGAATCATCATCAAAGACACCTTGCCTGTGATAGAAGGTGCGTCGGTACTTATCTATCAGCTGTTTTATAACCTCATCAACAACTCCTTTAAGTTTTCAAAAAAAGACATTCCTCCTACTATCATTATACGTTCTTCTATTGTACAACACGAAGGAAAAGACCTGGCAAAAATTACCATTGCCGATAATGGAATAGGATTCGATAAAGAATATACGCAACACATATTCAATGCCTTTGCAAGGTTGAATTCAAAAGACAAATACGAAGGAACAGGTCTTGGTTTGGCTTTGTGTAAAAAAATAGCAGAACGCCACCACGGCAGTATTCAGGCGGAAAGCATCAAAGACCAGGGAGCAACGTTTATTCTTTTGCTGCCGCTACAACAAACTACTCTTACTACTTAATATTATTTATTTGTATGGTAAATGGATTTCTTCTGGTAGACGACGACAGCGACGATTCGGAATTGTTTTGTGAAGCATTGCATGAAGTAGACACTTCTATTCATTGCCATTTCGCATTAGATGGGAATGAAGCATTGAACATGCTGCAAGAAATCAATCCTTCCGTTATTTTTCTGGACATCAACATGCCGGGAATGAATGGGTGGGATTGCCTGACTAAATTAAAAAGTAGTGAAGAATCAAAGCATATTCCTGTCATCATGTATTCTACTTCTTCTCATAAAACAGAAGTAGAAAAAGCATTTACACTGGGAGCCTTGTCGTTTTTTTCAAAACCAAATGATTACAAGCAATTGAAAGCGATGCTGCTTGAGGTGGTTGAAAAGATCAACAATGGTACATTAGAATCTCTGGCGAAGACTTTTAAAGGATAATTGATCATGCATTAACTATGCATGATCAGGTATTTTAACTTGTCATCGTCTTTTAATTTTTCATATTCCTTCTTGTGCACTGTCACCAATAATTTCTGAACAAATTTCCAGCAGGTAGCATTGCGGATTTCTAACTCGCGGGAAATATCTGTGATAGAAATATTTTCTCCGTAACGGTTAATCATCACCGTGATGTAAAGTGCCTTGCGGATATCAAACTTACATTTATGGAAGGCCGTATAGGCGGTGATGGATTCGTCATAACGGCATTTCGTACAACGACGGGCAAAAGGTGTGGCGCCTTTACCATATTTTGTATTGCCACATTTTTTGCAAACATAGCCTTGCTCCCATTTGATGTCTTCCATGAAGCGGTCTACTGCTGTATCATCCGGATACACCAGACTGAATTCTGCAAAATTGATTTGCTTGAGTGAAATACGTGCTTCCTTTTCCTGAATCACATTCTTCTTGAGGTTCCAATTGTCACGATCAAGAATAGCATTCATTTCATTGATTTCTTCTGCCTGGGCTTTCAATTGTTCGTTGGCTTTTTCCAACAAAGCACTTTTCTCTTCTATGGTTTGCGTGCGTTCCGCCACTTTTTGTTCCAGTTCGCGATTGACCTTTTCACTGAGGATTCTGTTTTCATTCAATTGATTGATCACTTCCTCCTGCGCTTTTTCATTGGTATGTTTTAAGAAACGTATCCTGTCGCCTAAAGCAAAAGACAGAATAACGATATCTGCAATCATACTGATGTTGCGGATGTAGACAATGGTAATCAGCAATACAGGTGAGTCTTCCAGGAAGAAATTGAACAAGGTCAAATTCTTAAACATGTTCAGGAGTAAACCCAATAGGATAATCACGTTGCCTAATAAGAAGAATCGTGCGGGTTTGTATCCATCCAAATACACTTTACCTGCTACGAACAAGGTGTAGGCAAACACACTGATAAACATCATGTCGTACAGAAAAGGATAAGAAGCGTAAGTGAAAAACAAACTGATGACGCATAATATAACAAACACGGCATACACACTTTTCTTAGCAGTAGGTAATGTTTTATTGAGATCCAGGAAGCTTTGGAAATAAACCAGGTAAAAAATCAACATGAGGATTTTTGAAATGTATCCTCCCCAGGCCGTAATCAAATGGCTGTGAGACCAGACAAATTGAAAACCTAATCCATCATTAATCGAAGAGTCAAATGCCCAGGCGAAAGCATAGAAGAAATAATACACATACACTTTTTCCCTCGTGGTGAAATACAGGAAGAGGTTATAAAAAGCCATGATGAATACGATGCCATAGTACATACCCAACAGGACATATTCCTTAAAGGCATAAGAGGCAAAAACTTTATTTTGACGGATCTTAAATAAGAAACTGCCTTGTACGCCGGGCGTAATTTTCAGGTAATAATAGGGAGATTCTTGTTCGACTCGTTCCAAAGGAACATCAAACACAAAGTTCTTGTGCTGGTATTCTCTGTTGCTGAAATCATATTGCACACCTGTTTTACTTTCTATATAATGAGGAGGCGTATGGAAATCAGAAGAGTAAAAGATCACCTCTGCAAACCTCGAATCCAGAATTTCAAGGATCCAATTGCTTCGGGGGCCGGACTTGTTGATGATTTTAAAGCGGATCCAGTAATTGCTTTTTACGTGGTGACTGAATTGTTCCTTAGCACCGCCTTCTTTGAAGGTATAACGTTCGGGATGGGTCAACAGGTCCTCTAATGTGACTTCAGCTCCAGGGTCCTCAAAAATCTCAATGGTATTGCTGAGGGTTTCGTATTCTTCCTGCCCGGCGTTTAAAACGATGGTTTTACCATAACTGGCTATTGTTAAACCCCAAAAACACAGAGTAACACCTATCCATTTCATAGCGGAGAAATTAGTTGGTTTAAAAAACATCATCTAATATAATTAAATTAAACGGACACATTCCAAATGCTCCATTGGAGGAATTGGTCTGACGTTCAGTGCATGATGTAGTTTTAAAGCTCTTCTAGGAGAAGTGTTTTTTGCTTTTCAACTGAAAAACAAAAAAGAGAAGGAGGAGTAACCGTAAAAAGACAATACCAAAATATACATTTAGCTGACTAAAAAAAATATTTATGTGGTAAAAATAAATGGAAAAATCATTTTTTGGTTGAGAGGAATAGGCAAAATCTTAGTTGAAAAAGACAATGGTATAATTAAAACCTAAAGGAATGAGGAGTTACATTTTGCTTTTTGAGGGTTTAAAGATGCGTATTAAATCAGATGGATGATTGGGCCTTACCGCCAGTCTAGCTTAGGAGTCTTTTCGATCGGTAATTGGCGCTCGGGCTCTCGCTCCAAGTCCGCCATCCGCACACCCCCTCCCGCTTCGGGCTTTCTGCTCGATCCCTAAGGCATCGGTTTGCGTCAGGGATTGAGCCATTGTCTGAGCTCTCCCGCCGTAGTAAAGTAAGGTTATCCTTGCATCTGGTTGGCGGGAAGCGAGTGGCGAAAGCCCGGCCCGCAGGGAACGCCCCTATCCTTATGAAACGTGATATCCCGATCATTTTAAGCTTTGAATAGATAACAAACAATCTTTACAGGATTTGCTCCTCTCTAACGCAAACCCTTAGATTTTTTTATCTTTGTCCAGTCAAACTCATTCCTACGTGTCTGAAAAATTTCACTATACCTTTTCTGTAAAATGGACAGCCATATTGGGGGTTTTGTCCTTTGGTATCCTTGTCCCTACTTTTTTCATCCCCATGCAATTGGGGTCGCAGGAACATTTTTCATCCATTCTGATTGCCACACTCACCAGTGCCGTCATTTGGGAAGGCAGTAAATTTATTCAGGCGCTGATTCTGTATTGGTTTCCCTGGGAGAAAAGTATTGTCAAACATTTGGTCTACGAAATCCTTTGCATCTTTATTTTTTCTTCTCTGGGATTGATCATTGGAATTCTCACCTATGCGACCTGGTTCAGTTCTTCCGTTCACCTTACGGTAGGTATTGTTTTACAAAATATTTTCGTTTCCTTTTTACTGGCTTTGTTATTTATTGCCTTCAATGAAGGCGCGTTTCTTTTTGCAAAATGGAAATCTTCACTGATCGAACAGGAAAGATTGCGTCAGGAGAATTTGATTGCCAAACTGGAAAGTTTAAAAAAACAATTGGATCCTCATTTTCTATTCAATAGCCTGAGTGTATTGAGCGGTGTGGTCTACCAGGATCCTGTACTGGCCGATCGCTTCATTAATAAACTCGCACAAGTATACCGCTATGTGCTCGAACACAACGAAGCGCAGCGTGTTTCCCTTCATAAGGAAATTGCGTTTGTGGAAGCCTATTGTTTTTTACTCAATGTTCGTTTCCTGAATAAAGTAACACTAAAAGTAACTACCAGCAGTGAATCATTGTACGTGCTTCCCCTTTCTATTCAATTGCTGGTAGAAAATGCAGTGAAACACAATCAGATTTCAGAACATCATCCCCTGGAATTGAAAATATACGTAACCGATGGATGGTTATGGGTAGAGAACACGATTCATCGCAAAGAAGCAGAACACTCTACCGGCATAGGATTAAAAAACCTCGAAGCACGGTATAAATATGTAACAGGTAAATCGCTTAAGATCGAAGACAAAGGAATAATATTCAGAGTAGGACTACCCTTAATCGAAGAATAATATGAAAGTTGTAATCATAGAAGACGAGTTTTTTTCCGCGGAAAAATTAAGTCAACAATTGAAACTGATTCATCCTGCCATCGACATTCTAGCAATTATACCTTCGGTTGAAAAAGGATTGCAGTGGTTTAAAAATCATCCGGAGCCGGATCTTATTTTTTCAGACATTCAATTGGAAGATAAAAAAAGCTTTGACCTCTTCAGTCACTTGTCACTTGAGGCTCCCATCATCTATACCACAGCTTTTGATCAATATGCCATTCAGGCTTTCAAACAAAACAGCATCGACTATTTGTTAAAGCCCATTGATACGGATGAGCTTCGTGCCGCGTTGAAAAAATACGAGAGCCTGGAATACCGGTTGCTCAAAAAAGGATTTCGTTTGCAACAGGAAAAACAAAAAGAAGAATTCAAAGAACGCTTCTTAGTAAAAAAAGGAAGCCAGTTGGTCGTCATCAAGCTCGATGAAGTGGCTTATTTCAAAAGCGATCAGAAATTAAATTTTCTGGTGACACACGACAACCAGAAATTCGTGATCGAACACACACTGGATCAACTCACCGAACAACTGGATTCCAAAAAATTTAACCGCATCAGCCGCAGCCGTTTGATTTCCTTGGATAGCATCGACAAGATTCACAACCATTTTAACGGACGGCTGAAACTCGAACTCCTGCCGCCGGAAGACGAAGAGGTATTTGTAAGCCGCGAACGCGTTCCGGCGTTTAAAGAATGGCTGGACAAATAAAATAGTGGTAAGTGGTAAGACAATATTTAAGCTTCATTTGAGTATTAAATACTTACCACTTACCACTTTCTTCCTACTATTCATCCCCTATTATCCACCGCTCGTCCGAATTTCCTCGATTTTTCACTTGCAACACGGGATATTTGAATAAAAAAAAGATATGACAGCCATCCTCATTTTCTTCATCATTCACTGGTACGGATCTTTATTCTTCCAAACCTTTTTCTTGCACCGTTACGCTGCACACCATGCGTTTACCATGTCCAGAACATGGGAAAAAATCTTCTTTGTACTCACGTTTATTTTCCAGGGATCCAATTACTTAAGCGCTTATGCGTATGGCGTCATGCACCGCATGCACCATGCCTTTGCCGATACGGAACACGATCCGCATTCCCCTAAATACAGCACCGGTTTATTTGACATGATGTGGAAGACCAAAACCTTCTATGCTGCGGTTCGCCAAAGATCAGTAGTGATCGATGAACAATTTATCAAAGGTGTGCCGGACTGGAAAAAGTTTGATGACTTCGCTTCTAACAACTGGATACGTTTGGCCTGGGGAACCTTGTATACTATATTCTATCTATACTTTGTACCTGCAGACATGCCTTACCTGTATTTGTTATTGCCGGTTCAATTCTTAATGTCACCGGTACACGGCGCCATCATCAACTGGTTTGCACATAAATTTGGTTACGTAACCTTCAAAGTAAAAGACACGTCAAAAAACCTGATGCCTGTCGATGTATTCATGATGGGAGAAGGCTTCCACAACAACCACCATACGTATGGCAACCGTGCCAACTTTGCTTACAAGTGGTATGAAATTGATCCGACGTATCAAGTCATCAAGTTATTTAACTTACTTGGCATTATTCAATTGCCTAAAAAAGAAAAGGTCGCTGAAGTATTTTTGAAAAAGAAAGCGATAGAGAAAGCAGCATGATAGGCGAAGGAGAGATGTGAAAAGAGAAATGAGAAATGAGAGGTTATTTTAATCTAATTCACCTCTCATTTCTCATTTCTCTTTTCACATCTCTCCTCTCTATTACCCTTTCAACCCTATACCATTTTGTTTCAATTCCTGGTAGATCAAATAACGGACTTCGCTCTTTGTCTGATCGGCTTTGTAAAAATCTTCACACCAGAAATAAACATTCATGACGTATTCGTTTTCTTTCGTATTCTCCAATAAAACTACCGGCTCTCTTTTTTTCAAGACATGGTCAGCAGACTTGATGACTTCTTTCAGAATCGCGATGACATGCTCCTTGTCTTCGGCAGTTTGAATGGTCAATTT
>Ga0247808_10001900_pt1 | contig 10136 bp, 12 predicted proteins | sample UWRJL089202R1_FD_179914 | JGI IMG/M metagenome (GOLD analysis project Ga0247808, IMG submission 179914) | Plant litter microbial communities from Arlington Agricultural Research Station in Wisconsin, United States - UWRJ-L089-202R-1 | ecosystem: Environmental > Terrestrial > Plant litter >... | reverse complement strand
CTTTCAGGACAAGACCGGCGCGATGATCGTCGATCCCGAGCGGGCGCAAAAAATCATCGTCCTGCCGGAGCGTCCGCTGTTGCATCAGCGGATCAATGGCCGGTTTGAAAAGATGCTGCAGAGCGGCGCCGAGGATGAGGTGCGGGCTTTGCTCGCCATGGCTCTGCCGGCGGAAATGCCGGTGATGAAGGCGATCGGCGTCAGCCAGATTCGGGCGATGTTCGAGGGCACGATGAGTCGCGCCGAGGTTTTGGAAAAGGGCGCCGCGGCGACGCGGCAATATGCCAAGCGGCAGATGACCTGGTTTCGCAACCAGATGGATGACAGCTGGGATCGTCGTGCCTGACGATCAATCCTTGCGGAAGGGACTGCTCAGCGGTTTTTTCAGCAGGCTTTCCCGCAGTGTCGGCTCGCGCCGCAGAGGGCCTGCCGGTGGTGGCTCGGCCGGCTCCGGCTGGTGGCTGCGGTAGAGCGACGACGGCATGTTCGCCGGACGCTCGCGCCTAAGGTCGGGGCGGTCGAACCGGGGGAGTGCGGTCTGCTCCGGTGCCAGAGGCGCCTGGCGCGGCAGCATGTCGGCGCGATAGGGTTCCGGTTGCAGCGGCTGCCGATTTTCCGGGCGGACATAGGTCGAGCGCGGTGCGGGTGTTTCGTCGCGGATTTCCCGCGTCCAGCTTTCGAGTTCGGCTTCGCTGGTCGTCTCAGGCAGATTCACGGCAAGGCTGCCGGTATCTGGCCCGGCGCTCTTTTCCTGGGCGTCCAGCGCCGCCGAATAGCTTTGCTGGAAGGCGGAGATGTCGGCGCTGCCGGTCGAGCGCATGCGGGTGACGATGGTGCGCAGATCGACCGTGTCCGGGCTTTCCTCGCTGGTTTTGGCCGCCGCACCATTGGCCTTCGGCAGATACTGGTTTTCGACCCGGGTAAAACGCATGCGCATCGGCACGGCGATCGCCTCGCCGAAGGCGATGGCTTCGCCATTGCCGATCGAGGAGATAAAATTGGTGGTCGAGATCGATGAGTTCGGGATCGCCGAACGGATGATTTCCTGGTCGTGGTCGTTCGACAGGCGCATGGCAAACAGCGTCGAGCACTGCGACAGGATGGTCTGGTCGAGTTCGCCGGGGCGCTGGGTGATGATACCGAGCGACACGCCGTATTTGCGGCCCTCCTTGGCAATGCGGGCAATCGCCTGCCTTGTCGGGATGAAGCCGAGCGTCGGATCGGCCGGCACGTAGCGGTGGGCTTCTTCGCAGACCACCAGCATGTGAATGCCGCCATTGCTCCACAGCGCGATCTCGAAGGCCATGCGGCAGAGAACGGACGCGACGGAATTGACCACTTCCGAGGGGATGCCGGAAAGCTGGAAGGTGCTGATCGGCCGGCTGTCGCCCGGGATGCGGAAAATATGGGCGATCGTCTCCATGATCGTGTCGCTGATCGTGTTGTTGGAGAACATGAAATGGTAGCGCGGATCGTTGATCGCCGCCATCACCCGCATTTTCAGCGCGCGCAGGAACGGCTTTTCGCCACGGCCTTCCAGGCGTCCGATGCGTTCATCGACCAGCGCCAGCAAGTCGGCCATGCGATACGGAACCGGCGTGTCTGCGGTGATCGAGCTCTTGTCGGAGGCGCGCCGCATCAGGGCGGAATCGCTGCCGCGAAAGGCGCGCTTGGCCTCCGGAATGACGTCGCGCAAAATATCCAGCTCTTCGGGGATCGGCGGCCGGCCGCGAAACACCACTTCGGCGAATTCTTCCAGCCGCATCAGCCAGAAGGGCAGGTCGAGCGTGTCGGTGTCGATCACCACGGCATGATCGGGAAAGGCGGCGGCAAATTCGTTGTGCGGATCCAGTATCAGCACCCGCAGTTTCGGATCGGAGGCGATCGCCTTGTGCAGCAGCAGCGAGATGGCGGTCGACTTGCCGACGCCGGTCGAGCCGACCACGGCAAAATGCTTCGACAGCATGGAGGGGATATGAATGGCCGCGTCGATGCTTTCATCCTGTGTCAGCTTGCCGATCACACAGGTGTCGTCCTGGCCGGTGTCGTAGATCCGCACGAGATCTGTGGCGCGGATACGATGGGCGACGGAACCGAGATAGGGGTAGCGGGAAATGCCGGTGGAAAACTGTTCGCGACCGTCTTCGAACACCTGGACTTCGCCGAGCAGTTCGACCTCGATATAAAAGGTGTTGTTCTCGCCTTCGCCCCAGCCACGGCCACCGGTTTCCATCGAATAGGCCAGTGCCACGACGCGGTTGCGGCCGACGGTGATCGAGATCAGACGGCCGACCGACCACAATTCGGTGAGATCCGTACCGCCGTCTTCTGCAACGGCAGCAATCGTCGCGCGCGCGCCGCTGCAGGCGACCACGCGTCCCAAGAAGCGGTTGCCGGGTTTCATCGCGTCGCGGCGTTCGCTCTCGCCGGCTTTGCTCGATGACTGAAGGTCGTTGTTGTACAAAATACCGGTCCCTGTCATGGGGATAGCGTACCGGGCAGGCGACATCCCGGGCAGCAAAGCATGTCCCTCTAATGGGTCAGATATAGAGTGGCAGGCTTAATAACTGGTGTAAATTGCGATCGCCCACCAATGCCGTGACAGACTGTTTTTCAGGCAGACCGGCGGAAAGCTGATGATTTTTGTCGCAAGGCGCGTTGACGAACCGGCGGTTTGTGGCTATCACTTCTCTTATGAACACTCAGATCGCTCTTATTGTGGTGGGACGGCGCATGGGCAGGATGGTATAACCATCCGGCGATAGCCACCCATGCGCTAAACGACAGGCTCCCAACGGGGCCTTTTTTTATGCCGAAAATTTCGAGCGAATATCTCCAAACCAGCAGGCGAACGGAACAAGAGCATGACCGGCAGGGACAACCAGATGACAGGCGCGGAGATCGTTCTCAGGGCGCTGAAGGAAAACGGCGTCGAGCACATCTTCGGCTATCCGGGCGGCTCGGTGCTGCCGATCTATGACGAGATCTTTCAGCAGGACGAGATCCAGCATATTCTCGTCCGCCACGAGCAGGGCGCCGGCCATGCCGCCGAAGGCTATGCCCGCTCGACCGGCAAGGTCGGCGTCATGCTGGTCACCTCCGGCCCTGGTGCCACCAATGCGGTGACGCCGCTGCAGGATGCGCTCAGCGATTCTATTCCACTGGTCTGCCTGACCGGTCAGGTCCCAACCACGCTTATCGGCTCCGACGGTTTTCAGGAATGCGACACGGTCGGCATCACCCGGCCCTGCACCAAGCACAACTGGCTGGTCAAGAACGTCAACGACCTGTCAGGCATCATCCACGAGGCGTTCCGCATCGCCCAGACCGGCCGTCCCGGTCCGGTCGTCGTCGATATTCCGAAGGACGTGCAGTTTGCCACCGGCACCTACATCCCGCTGGCCGATTATCGCACCCGCAGCAGCTATCAGCCGAAGGTCGATGGCGATGTTGCCGCCATTCATGCCGCGATCGAGCTGATGGCGTCCGCGCGCCGGCCGATCCTCTACACCGGCGGCGGCGTCATCAATTCCGGCCCGGAAGCCTCGAAGCTGCTGCGCGAGCTGGTCGAGATCACCGATTTCCCAATCACCTCGACGCTGATGGGGTTGGGCGCCTATCCGGCATCGGGAAAAAACTGGCTGGGCATGGTCGGCATGCACGGTTCCTATGAGGCCAATATGGCGATGCATGATTGCGACGTCATGGTCTGTATCGGCGCCCGTTTCGACGACCGGATTACCGGCCGGCTGAACGCGTTCTCGCCGAACTCGAAAAAAATCCACATCGACATCGACCCGTCGTCGATCAACAAGAATGTCCGCGTCGACATTCCGATCGTCGGCGACGTCAAGCGGGTACTGGCGGAAATGGTCCGCGGCTGGCGGGCCCTGCCGAAGAAGACGGACAAGAGCCAGACAGCGGACTGGTCGGCGAGCATTCAGAGCTGGCGTGCCAGAAACTCCTTCGGCTTCAAGCCGCACAAGGACGTCATCATGCCGCAGCACGCGATCCAGCGGCTGTACGAGCTGACCAAGGATCGTGACACCTACATCACCACGGAAGTCGGCCAGCACCAGATGTGGGCAGCGCAGCTGTACGGTTTTGAGGAGCCAAACCGCTGGATGACATCCGGTGGCCTCGGCACCATGGGCTATGGCCTGCCGGCAGCACTCGGCGTGCAGATCGCCCATCCGGACGCACTGGTGATCGACATCGCCGGCGATGCCTCGATCCAGATGTGCATTCAGGAAATGTCGGCTGCGGTGCAGCACAACGCGCCGATCAAGATCTTCATCCTCAACAACCAGTATATGGGCATGGTGCGCCAGTGGCAGCAGCTGCTGCATGGCAACCGCCTGTCGAATTCCTACACCGAGGCGATGCCGGACTTCGTCAAGCTGGCGGATGCCTATGGCGGCGTCGGCTTCCGGGTCGAAAAGCCCGCCGATCTCGACGCGACCATCCAGGAGATGATCGACGTCAAGCGGCCGGTGATCGTCGATTGCCGGGTCGCCAATCTCGCCAACTGCTTCCCGATGATTCCCTCGGGCAAGGCGCATAACGAGATGCTGCTGCCGGACGAGGCGACCGACGACGCGGTCGCCAACGCCATCGACGCCAAGGGGCGGCAGCTGGTTTGATCGCCCCGGCAAGACGCGGTATCGTTGCTGCGTCTTGCCTTTCAGGAGGAAGTGTCGTGGCCAGAACAAAAATGTCGGACACGGGCGAAATCACGGTTCAGTGGCAGCTTGCACTGAAGCTGCTGGCTGAAAATATCGTGGTCGTTGGTTCGACAGTCCTGCTGGAAACAGCATGGGTCCTGAGGAGCCAATTCAGCTACAGCCGACGAACGGTTCCCGGTTTGCTCAGCGGGCTGACTGAGGTTGAGAATCTGCAGTTTCAGGAGCCGGACCGCGTTTGATATCACTCGAGGCATTTCATGCAGGCATGGATTTAGCTGATGCCCTGCATGTGGCAGGTGCCGTCGATATCGATGCCTTCGTCACCTTTCGACCGCGACTGGCCCGCCGGGCCACACAGAATATCCATCATGTCGGCGTCGAGCTGGCATCCTAAAAATTTGAACGACCACCGACCAAACGGGAACACTGACATGAACGCACATCTACAGCCCACCGGCTCGGCCTATTTCATCGCTCCGGAAACCGCGCAGGTCGAAGGCCACACGCTTTCGGTCCTGGTCGACAACGAGCCGGGTGTTCTCGCCCGCGTCATCGGCCTGTTTTCCGGCCGCGGCTACAATATCGAAAGCCTGACCGTGTCGGAGACAGAACACCAGGCGCATCTGTCGCGCATCACCATCGTCACCCGCGGCACGCCGCTGGTGCTGGAGCAGATCAAGGCGCAGCTGGAGCGGATCGTGCCGGTTCACCGGGTCGTCGACCTGACGGTGCGCGCCCGCGATCTCGGCCAGGAGCGGCCGATCGAGCGCGAAGTGGCGCTGATCAAGGTGGCCGGCAATGGCGAGAGCCGCGCCGAGGCGCTGCGGCTGGCCGACGCCTTTCACGCCAAGGTGGCGGACGCGACGGTCGAGCACTTTATTTTCGAGATCACCGGAAAAGTCTCGAAAATCGACCAGTTCATCGCCGTGATGAAACCGCTCGGCTTGATCGAGATCTGCCGTACCGGCATCTGCGCGATGAACCGCGGCCCGCAAGGCATGTAGTTTTTTGCGCTGTGCCGCTGGAGGCTACAGCATCTCCAGCGGCATCTTTTTCGCCGGCGGCGGGAAGGCGGCGTCGAGCGCCAGCCAGTCTTCGTCGCTGATGTCGAGCGACACCGCCTCGCGGTTTTCCGCCACCCGTGCGGCATTGCCGGTTTTGGGGATGGCGATCACGCCATCGCGCTCCAGCACGAAAGCCAAAGCCAGCTGCGCCGGCGTCGCCTGATTGGCCTTGGCGATGCGGATCAGTTCCGGATGATGGGCGAGGCGGCCCTGTTCGATCGGCGAATAGGCCATCAGCGGGATGCCGCGCTCCTGGCAGAACGGCAGCAGGTCATATTCGATGCCGCGGCGCGACAGGTTATAGAGCACCTGGTTGGCGGCGACGTTTTGGCCGTTCGGCACATCCAGAAGCGCGCGCATGTCGCCAGTGTCGAAATTGGAAACGCCCCAAGCGCCGATCTTGCCGTCGGCCTTCAGCTTTTCGAAAGCAGCTACGGTCTCTGCCAATGGATGATCGCCCGGCCAGTGCAGCAGATACAGATCGATGCGGTCGGTCTTCATCCGCGCCAGACTGTCGTCGCAGGCCTTTATCGTGCCCTTGGCGCTGGCATTCCAGGGATAGACTTTGCTGACCAGAAATACCGCGTCTCGCCGTCCTGCGATCGCCGTGCCGACAATCTTTTCCGCGCCGCCATCCGCATACATTTCCGCCGTGTCGATCAGCGTCATGCCGAGATCGAGGCCGCGGCGCAGGCTGGCGATTTCGTCGGTCGCGCGAGCCTTGTCCTTGCCCATGTTCCAGGTGCCCTGGCCGAGTGCCGGGATTTCGAGGCCGGAGGGCAGGGTGACGGTGGGGATCGGGTCGGACATACAGGGCTCCTGGAAATGCTGGATTTGCCGGTCGATACGGCCCTATGATATAACGTCCCTGGAGGTGTTGCGATGACAAAGGTGACGATTTCCCGATGGGGCGACAGTGCCGCGATCCGGTTGCCGGAGGCGGTGATGGAGGAGTTCCAGTTGAAGGAAGGCGATGTCGTCGAGCTGAGCCTCGGCAACGGCGGGGTTGCCGTGGAAAAAGCCCGGCAGACCGTGGCGCCCACGCTTGAGGAAATTGTCGCTGAGATCAGACGATTGGGACCCGAAAATGAACCTGAAACCGTCGATTGGGGGCGGGATGTGGGGTCTGAGCGCTTTTACGATCATGATTGATCAAAGTGTGTTTGACGGCGGCGATATAGTTCTTGTCAACCTTGACCCAATACTTGGAAGCGAACAGGCGGGAATTCGTCCTGGAATTATTATCTCCAGCTTCTACATGCATGAAGTGTCGAAGCGGATCGTTGTCTGCCCCATCACGCGCAACATGACACCGTGGCCGACAAAAGTGGCAATACCTCCGGGATTTAAAACTAAAGGCATGGTTCTCGCAGATCAGGTGCGGTCCGTGGATCACGAAGCGCGCGTGCTCCGCCATGTCGAAACCCTGCCGCTCGATTTCGTCACACTCGTGCGCAGCTAATGTCGGCCGGATGCTCGAGCTGGATTTGCCGTCGCGATAGCGATGATTTGTTGATGGGTTGCATCAGAAACATTGGTTGGTTTTCGCGCCTGTCGCGGGCTATGCCGTGACAGGAGAACTTCATGCCATTCGATACATTTGCAGCGCTGCTGCTATTTGCCTTCACCACCTCGATCACCCCCGGGCCGAACAACATGATGCTGTTTGCCTCCGGCGTGAACTTTGGCTTTCGCCGCACCATTCCGCACATGCTCGGCATCGGCATCGGCTTTTTCACGCTGCTGATCGGCGTCGGGCTCGGGCTGAGCGCGCTGCTGGCGACGGTGCCGGTGCTTTACACCGCGATCAAATTCGCCGGTGGCGCCTATCTCCTCTGGATCGCCTACAAGATTGCCACGTCCAAAGGCCTGTCCGAACGTGGCAGCGGCGCCGTGCCGATGACGTTTTTCGGCGCAGCAGCATTCCAGTGGGTCAACCCGAAAGCCTGGGTGATGGCGGTGACCGCGATGGCGACCTATACCGATCCGGCACGGTATTTTTTGACCGTGCTGATCGTCGGCTTTGCCTTTGCCGCTGTCAGCGTCCCGACGCTGTCCAGCTGGGCCGGTTTCGGTTCGGTGCTGCGCGAGTGGCTGGCCGATCCGCTACGCCTCAAAATCTTCGATATCAGCATGGCGGTGTTGCTCGTCATCAGCCTTTGGCCCATGCTGCGCTAAAGTTTGCTGCCGCGGAGAATTTGCCTATGTCCGGTTCCCATGATCACGACCACGATGGTCATCGCGATCATAGTCATGATGGCCACCATCATCATGACCACGACAACCATTATTCCGACATGCAGGCGCGGGTCAAAGCACTGGAAACGCTGCTGACGCAAAAGGGACTGATCGATCCGGCGGCGATCGACGCCATTGTCGAAACCTACGAGACCAAGGTCGGACCGCGCAATGGCGCGCAGGTGGTGGCCAAGGCCTGGAGCGAGCCGGCGTTTGCCGACTGGCTGCGACGCGACGCGACGGCGGCGATCGCCAGCCTCGGCTTTGCCGGTCGACAGGGCGAGCACATGCGCGCGGTGTTCAACACGCCGGAGACCCACAATCTCGTCGTCTGCACGCTCTGCTCCTGCTATCCCTGGGCCGTGCTCGGGCTGCCTCCGGTCTGGTACAAGGCGCCGGCCTACCGCTCGCGGGCGGTCATCGACCCGCGCGGGGTGCTGGCGGAATTCGGCGTCACGCTCGATATAGCCCAGAAAATCCGGGTCTGGGATTCGACGGCAGAACTGCGCTATCTGGTCGTGCCGGAACGGCCGGCCGGCACAGAAGGCTTGGACGCGGCCGCATTGGCCGATCTGGTGACACGGGATTCGATGATCGGCACCGGGCTGGCCATGTCGCCGGAGACAGGCGCATGAACGGCCCACACGATCTTGGTGGCCAGATGGGATTCGGGCCGGTGGCGCCGGAGCGCGACGAGCCTTATTTTCATGCGGAGTGGGAGAAGCGGGCGCTCGGCATCACGCTCTCCTGCGGCGCCTTTGGCGCCTGGAACATCGATGAAAGCCGCCACGCGCGCGAAAACATTCCGCCCGCGGATTATCTGGCGGCCAGCTATTATGAGGTCTGGATCCGCGGAATCGAGACGCTGCTCGCGCGCCACGGCTTTGCCATGCAGCAGGAATTGCTGTCCGGAGAGGCGCAGGGGGATGGCGCCGTGCCGAAGCGGGTGCTGACGGCGGACATGGTCGCCGCCGTGCTTGCCAAGGGCGGCCCCTGCGATCGTCCGGTCGACGCGGCGCCCTTGTTTGCGGCCGGCAACCGAATTCGGACCCGGAATTTCAATCCCACCACACATACACGGCTGCCGCGCTATGCGCGGGCCAAGACCGGAGTGATCGAGGCGGTCCAGGGTTCCTTCGTGTTTCCCGACGACAATGCCCATGGCCAGGGCGAGAACCCGCAATGGGTCTATACCGTGGTGTTTTCCGGCGCCGAAATCTGGGGCGAGGGCGCAGATCCGACGCTGACCGTGTCGATCGATGCCTGGGAGAGCTATCTTGAGCGTCTGTAAAACCCCGTCGCCGCTGGCGCAGTCGCCAGGCCTGCCGAAATCGGCCGAAGGCGATCCGGTGTTTCCAGAACCCTGGGCGGCCGAAGCCTTTGCCATGACCGTTCACCTGCACGCGCAGGGGCTGTTTTCCTGGAGCGAATGGGCCGCGGCGCTGTCGGGCGAATTGCACCAGCCCGGTCGGGCGGCGGATGGCAGCGATTATTTCGACGGCTGGCTGGCGGCGCTGAGCGGACTGCTGGTCAGTCGCGGCGTGGCCGATGCGCAGACGATCCTGGCGCTGCAGCAAAGCTGGCAGCGGGCGGCGGAGGCAACGCCGCATGGGCAGCCGATCATGCTGGACAATGATCCAGACCGAGTTTGACGGCGGCGTGTTTCTTCACGACAGAAACTGCTTGTAGCACTCGTCCGCCAGCGCCTGCAGTCTTTCCCGCGAGATGTCGCCAGTCACCGCGTAGCCGATCGGGCCGTCGATCCAGTAAAATGTTTCGAGATTGCCGGCGGTGGCGTAGCGGAAGCTGGTGGTGCGGTTGTTGTCGTCGCGGCCGACCAGCACGGTGATGCGCTGGCGATTGCCATCCTCGTACATCAGCATCGCGCCGGCCTTGCCATTGACCGGCACCAGCCGGCCGCCGACCAGCTTGAAACCCTGGGCGGAGAGATCAGGGATATTGAAGGCGTAGTTCAGCTTCTTGCCGAGCCAGGTGGCCAGATGCACCTGCTGGTCGGCCCCGACTTCGACGGGGTGGCGGACTTCGCCGGCATAGATCAGATAGGCGGATTCGGCCTGCTCGGGCAGGGCGGCTGCCATCACGGTCGTCTCGCGGGTGGGCGCGCCGGAAAGCACGGGAAACAGTCGGC
>Ga0247808_10001899_pt1 | contig 10136 bp, 9 predicted proteins | sample UWRJL089202R1_FD_179914 | JGI IMG/M metagenome (GOLD analysis project Ga0247808, IMG submission 179914) | Plant litter microbial communities from Arlington Agricultural Research Station in Wisconsin, United States - UWRJ-L089-202R-1 | ecosystem: Environmental > Terrestrial > Plant litter >... | reverse complement strand
ACATAACTGATCACAACTCCCCAAATCGACAACAATGTAAAAATTCCTAAATCAAAAAAAATTAAAGTTATGGCCAGAAAGTGAATTGAAATTCGGATTTTATTTGATAAATTTTGAATATCATCCCAAAAACTCACAAGACTTACCAAGGTTATTCCAGTAAAGAAAAAGTAGTTATTCTGAATGTGCTGTGCAAAATAAAGCAAAGCAGAAAACCAAAAAATAATTCCTCCTCCTCTTAACGTAACTTCTGTATGCGAGCTTCTTTCGTTGGGTTTATCGATAATATTAAAACGATCTGCGACTTTAAAATAAAGAAGCATTAAAATCATTAAAATAAGCCCTAGTATTGTATATTCCATATTAACGTTTGAAGCTTTTGATAGTTTTTTCAAGTCCTTGTTGTGCTGAATAAGGAAGCTTATCAATTCCTATCGCTAGCTTGATTTTTTTGTTTGAAACTCTGTAATTTTCTGTTAACTTTTGTATGGTTTCTGAATTTAGAGGTAGTTTTATTAAATCTCCACACTTAGCAATAACATTTATTAAAACTTTTGGTATTGCGATTGATAAGTGTTTTTTATTTGAAGCAAATGCTATTATTTTAATTAATTCATTTGTTGATAAAACTTCATCATCAGCAAAATTATAAACGCCGGAAGAAATTTTTCTATTTAAAAGAATTTCTTTAACCATGTAATTAAGATTATCTATTCCTAAGAATGATCTTTGATTATCAAAAGCGGCAAGAGGATATGGTATTCTTTTTTGAACGACATTATATAATAGATTTAAATTTCCTTTATTACCAGGACCATGAATCATACATGGTCTAATAATAAAAACTCTTTTCCCTTCTGGAATTTCCTGTGACAAAATATATTCCTCTGCTTGTAATTTTGATTGTCCATATGGAGTTTTTGGATCTGCCAAAATTTCTTCAAATAATACTTCTGATACTTCATCAGCTACAGCTTTAACACTACTAAAGTAGATGAAATCTTGCACTTCACTTTGTAAAAAAAAGTCAAATAACTCTTTTGTTAGTTCTGTATTGATCTTAAAATATTCTGAGGAATCACTAACATTTTTGGTGTCATGAGCTTTCCCAGCAAGATGAATGATTGCATTTCCGCTTAAATTATTTTTCCAATGTGAATTACGTAGACTTATTGAATCAATAATTAAAGCTTGTTTGCTTAAGAACTCACGTAAATTTTCTCCTACAAAACCAGAACTACCTGTCATCAAAAATCTCATAATTAATTATTATTTCTTAAAATTTTAAAATAAATAAACTTATATAAGCTAAAGGGTAAAATTCTTAACGGAATCTTGAAACACACTACCTTAATAAAATCCAGGTAACTATAAAATCCTAATTTTAAAAAGTTTTTATATAGTTTCATTTCATTTTTAGCATAAGCCATTCCCCATCTTCTTTTTATTGCTTTTGAACGATCCTCTCCTAATCTAAACCACAAAACATTTTCGTTAATATTGCCAAACTTAAATCCTTTTAAATATGCCCTTACAAAAAAATCATAATCCTCAGGAAAAATTGATGCATCATATCCATTTAAACTAAAAAAAACTTCTCTTCGAAATAAAATTGTAGGATGCGAAAATGGGCTTCTTATCTTCATAAAGTTTATCATTTCTGAATGTTCCAAAGGAACTTTTCTGAAAGAAACTATATCATAAATATTATTACCAAATTCTATTATTTGTCCTCCAACAATATCTAAATTTTCCTTAACGATAAAATCGATTTGCTTTTTGAATCTATCTTCAAAACAAATATCATCAGAATCCATCCTTGCAATATAATTGCCTTTAGCTTCTGTTATACCAACATTTAAAGCATTTGCAAGACCTTTATTTTCTAATAGTCTAATAATTTTAAAAAGTTTTTCATTTTCATAGAAAACTAATAATTCATTTATCGACGTACTAACAGGTCCATCAACTACAATTATAATTTCAACCGGAAGATAACTTTGATTTAAAATACTTTTAATTGCTTCTTCAAAAAATGCTGTATTATCATTTTTGTAAACAGACATTACAACACTAATATTCTTTTCTTTCAACACTCTCTTATTCCTTATTTATTATATAAATCAACATTCTGACACCCCATAAGTTTGAGTTTAAGATGTTAATGATTTTGAATTCCTCTTTACAAAGATTATCCTTTTTAATGCTTGACCAAAAAGCTCAATTCTATACTTGATTCGAAAAAATATTGTATTTTTACTTTTACCTTCAGAAAATGAAGAATTTTTTAAATGCCTTCTATACATGACCAATTTGTCATCTATATATTTCACATCTCCAAAATTTTCTGCCAATATTCCGATCCAAGTATCATGTAGTATCATTTTTTTGGGAAATGGTAAGGCTAAACTTAAAATCTCTCTTCTAAATGCCATACAACATCCATGATAAATTGGTCTGCTAATATTTTTAAACAATCCTCTTGGTAAACTAATAGAATTTAAAAAAGAATCTGAAACAATCTGGTCATTTTCATCTATTACCAAACAATCGCTCATAACCATAGAATGCGACTTTAAATAAAGAATGATAGTTTCAATTTTATTGTCAATCCAAATATCATCCTGGTCCGCAAGAAAAATCAAATCTCCACTAGAATGTAATAGTGCGTTTTCATAGTTAGAAGACACCAGATAATGAGGATAGGTAGTTTTTCTAATATTTTCATTTCTTCTATGATTTAGTAAAATTATTCTTTTGTCATTAAAAGAATTTATTACCTCGATAGTTCCATCATTAGAACCATCATCAGAAATAACTAACTCATCATTCTCTCCTAATTGTTTTAAAATTGAAGATATTTGTTTTTTTATATATTGAGCACCATTATAAGATGCCATACAAACTGAAATCATTTTGTATTTATTTTTTTATATTGGCTTCTTTTTAATTTCCAATAAAATATACGAAGAAATTTAATTAGCCCTAATGATCTCGAAATACTTTTAACTAATTCTCTTACTTTACGTTTTTTCATAAAAGCTTCATAAAGCTTTATTTCAGAGTTATAAAGCTCCGGTTTTTCTTGTAAAATTTGTTTTAGAACAATATAGAACTCACTGCTGTAGGACAATGAATCTACTTCATTATCCAATAAGCTTCCGCCATGAACCCTAATTAAGCCATATGCATTACTATCTTCTAAATAGACAAAATTTGCATCTGCTAACACACATCTTATCCAAAAATTCCAATCTTCTTTTTGCTTAAGTTTCTCATTAAAGTAACCAACCCGCTCTATTAAACTTGCTTTAACAAGAGGTGCCAATACTGTAATCATATTATCTCGCAAGAAAATAGGAAATAAAACACTCTTACCCCCATTTACAGTTAATAAATCTTCATCATAATTTAATTTACGGGATAAATAACGATCTTCCAAATGTCCTGTTCGAAAAAAAAAGCATTTAGAATATGAAATATCTATGTTATTATTATCACTAAAATGCTTAATGTGTAAATTGAGTTTTTCAGGAGAAATAATATCATCTGCATCGAGAAATAAAATAAATTCTCCATTTGCTTTTTTTAAACCCGTATTTCTGGTAGCAGGAAGTCCCTTATTGACTGTATGTTTTTCATAAAACAAACGAGGCTCTTTCCTCATTAAGAACTTCACAACACTCTCAGTATCATCGGATGAACAATCATCGACTATTATTGCCTCCCACTTCTCATAAGTCTGTAATTGCAAACTTTCTATAGTTTCTCCTATAAAACGAGCATAATTATAACTAGGTATGATGACTGAAATTAATCCCTTTTCTTTATTCATTATTATAATAAATTTCTAATATTCTTTTCTTTCTATATTAGTTGCCGACTTTTAAAAGAAATTTTAAACTTTTTATTTAACCAAAACCCTCCAAATAATACATTCAAAAATATCAAATCTGTTAGACCTTTGAAGTTTAAAAGCAACATATAAATAAAAACAGAAATAATAAAAAGTATTTTAATTCTTTTATTGGTAACATAACTACTGCACTTATATAAAATCATAAATTGCAATAAAAAAAACAGTAGACTTCCAATTATTCCAAAATAGTACAATAACCGTAAAAAACCGATATCTGTCCCCATATAATAACCTTCTGCATCATTCATCTGATTATTATAAAATATCCCATCCCCTAGCAAATATGTAATAGTATTATCAGGAAGTTTATACATTTCTTTCATTTGCTCTGTTGAACTTGTGGTCAAACTTCCTTCGTCGAAATAATTGTAAAACATTTCAAATCCAAATTCCGATGCTACTCTTAAAGTATCAATTAGTTTTTCATCTAACAAGAAAAAAACTGGCATTACCAATAACGGTATGATAATAAGGTAAGAAAAAAAACTTTTCACTTTTAGTGAAGATTTTAATCCGAATCTTGAAGGTAAAATTAATAATAAAAATGCAATTGCTCCTCCTATCATTGTTGTTCTCGACATCATCATCCCAAGAAGAAGTATTACCAAAAATGAAAATGAAAGTAAACGTATCTGCCCTTTACTTTCACAATATGGTATTAATAATGGTACTAGGATTAAAGCGTAACCGCAGATTATTCCTGCTCCAAAATAATAGCTTGCAAAACCAACTAATCTAAATTCTCTAAAAGCCTCACCTGTTGGGGGATCATTTAAATTTATAGCTGTAAATAAATCATGTATAGGTGGTGAAATAAACATTAAAAATGCAATAATAACTTGCAATAGAACACTCGATATAATATAAGCCGATACATTTTGAAACTTAATTTCGCCATAAATTCGACGCATCATTAAAGTAATTAAATATCCACCTCCTAACCACTGAATTACAAAGAAAGGATATTTAACAAATTCTAAATCTTTTGTATGCCTGATAAAAACTATGAAGACAGAGAAGATAGCTATAGAAAGACACAAAAAAATTGTTTGCATAAAATTTTTTGATAAATAAACCGGTTTTATTAGCAGAACTTCCATTACAAAATTCAACACCAAAACTACAATACCAATTCCGCTTATTAATACCCTCGTACCAGATGGAAATCCAGGAAATAAAACTGAATATATATAGAAAAAAAAAATAAAAAATGTTATAATTTTTTCTAGAAATCTATTTTTTAATAAATGCCACATAAAACGATTCTACTTTACAGGAAATTCCGAGACTATTAATAAGATAATAAAAATATTTACTAACTTAATTTATTTAAAAAATGCTCTACTACACGAACCGGCTTAATTGTTAACAAATTAAAAAAAGCTAAAAATTTAGTTTTAAAATTTTCCTTACTGTTTTTTATAACGCAAAGCATGTTTAATGCATAATAGCTATCAAATACTTTCTTAAAAACTTTAGGTTCTTTTTCAAAAAGAATCAATAATGTTTTCTTCCATAAAGCAAAACTTTTTAATTCTTTTTCAGTGTAATTCCATTCAGCCAATATCATCTTAAGATGCAATTCTCTAAATTCTTCAACAAATCCACAATTAAAATTTTTGGTAATTGCAAGATTTACTGATCCTCGTTTAACATCTCTTCCAACAATACTAATATTTTCACCGTGCCATCTGTATTTTAGTAAAGATTCCGGTAAATTAACAATTAAACCCTTTGATGATACTCTTAACCAAAGTTCATAATCTTCAATATTAATCATCTGTTCGTCATATTTACCAATACTTTGAATCGTCTCTTTTTTAAAGAGAACAGTAGGATGTCCTATTGGACATGTAAATAAAAGTGCAACAGCAATTTCTTTTGAAGTTAGAGGTATAGTTACGGAATCTTGAATTTTATTTCCTTTTCCATCTATTATAGAATAATTTGTACCACATAAATCAACTTCAGGATGTAAAAGCATAAATTCGACCTGCTTTTCTATTCTTTCTGGTAAAGAAATATCATCGGCATCCATTCTTGCAATAAATTCACCTTTTGCTTCATCTATTCCTTTATTTAAAGTCTTTACCAACCTCAAATTTTGTTCATTACGAATTATTCTTATACGCTTATCCTCTTTTGCTAAACTTAGTAAAATAGCAGATGTACCATCAGTAGAGCAATCATCTAGTAACAAAATCTCTAAATTTGAATACGTTTGATACATTATTGAACGTACAGCTTCCTCTACATATAATGCAGCATTATAACACGGAAGTATTACTGTTACTAAAGGCATCTTATTTATACTCTCTTTTTCAAAAACTTCTATTGACATTTTATTTTTCTTCTTTTTTCAGTCCCATTGCAAATGTGTTCTTAAATTACATTTTCAAAGAACGACAAAGTTCATCACTCGTTTTAATATACTTGACTCCAAACAGATTATTTAAGTATTCCTGGTCATCATTGTTTAAAGCTTCACCATTCAAGATTCTAAATAAAACATCCTGAATTAATTCATATTCATCCCAGTGTTTACTAATATCAGCCATAGCTTTTTTATTAGCATTGTTTTCTTGTCCTTCTTCATCACGAAAAGTCGTTTTTTGACGAAATAATTCTACACTTTTGTTTAAATACATTGAGTAAGCAATATGCGACCCTACGCCGTTTGAAATTACGTAGTCAGACAACTGTATTATTGATTTTAATCTATTCAAAAAAAACGCATCATTAACATGACCAGCTGTGGTTACAGTATAACCTTTATCAACATATTCTTTAGCTCTGCCTAACTGAATATCTTTAAAATAAAGACAAACAATTACAGTATCAAATCCTTTCCTTTTTTCTTCAATTATTTCGAGAAATTCCGTGCTGTCAAAATCACTAAAAACACCATCAATAGAATGAAAAGGAAAAACTAATAAAATTTTGCCATTTTTTTCTTTTAAATCTCTATACTCATATTCACTTAAAAGTTCCTTGGCATAATGAATATAGGGACCAATTTTTAAGGTAGCTTTTAAAGGGTATTCCTTAATAATATACTTTTCTCTATAATCACTAAATGTCAGGATTGTATCTTCAAAAGTAAAGTGCTTATGAACAAAACTGGAAAAAATAAAACCATGTTCCTGAGCAATATTATTTGGCAAGTTCTTTTTACCCATATATTGTAATAATGCATGATAAAATCCATATAATTGGATGTCGCCGTTTGGATGAAAATATCCATTTGGAATATTTTCTGCCAGTCGCTCAAATTCAAATATTGATATACTTTTGCGACGAGAACTCTCCGCTAAAAGAAAATTATTTCTCTTTAAGTTTTTATGTTTAATTATAGAATAAAGAATTTCTCTTGTTCTCTTATAATTAAACAAGTTTTTCATTAAAATTTCTTTCATGCAAATTTGAAGTTAGTACTTTTAAAAAAATAAAAAGGAACAGCTGCAACATAAAAGAATGTAATTATAATTTTATAAGTAGTTGGCAAATCAATTACAAATAAAACAACAACAAATGATAAAACCGTAAATAAAAACCATAATATGGGCCTAAATTGTGTAACAGCAACTTCTTTATAATCTTTTAGAAAAAAGGTTCCATATCCCATAATTAAATAGCTAAAAAACAAAACAAACGCAGGACTATTAATTCCATAAGTTGGAATAAGTAAAACATTAAGTAAAACACATATTAATCCTGCACCAAAAGTTACTTTCCATAGATTACGGGTTTTTTCCCTATAAAATAAAATGGTAGCAACACCAAAATACATAGGTCTATAATTATGTGACATAATAAAAATAGCTGCTAAAAAATAAGATGTTTTAAGTTCATCATTATTGATCATAATTCCAAAAATTTCTTTCAGCCAAAAACATCCTACAGAAGATAGAATAACTAATGAAAATTGCAACGCCCACGTTAAACTCCTAACCGAATCGTAATTTTTCAATTTTATCTGCTCAGAAATAACAGGAGAAGCTGCGGTATTTATTGCTCCTACCGCCATTGCCATTAAACCTCCAAAAGATGCTGCAAACCCATAATAGCCAATTTGAGATGTACTTATCAAAAAAAACTTTAACATTAAAGTATCAGAAGAACTAAGTAAAAAACTGCCATAAAAATGAGGAAGCATCGGTAAAGAAACAGACAATCCTTTTCTTATCACGACTTTTTTAAACTTATAAATTGGTCTAATTTTCAAAATATACCGTAAGGGATACCAATAAGAAAAATGAAGTAATAGCATTGAAATACAGTTAGCTATAAACCAACCCATATAATGTAAATCTAAAACAACAATTGTATAATAATTTAAAATAATTGTTATAAAAGAAATTATAATTGTCCTAGTGACTACCTGTTTAGGTTTCTGATTAAGCTGATAGTATAGCTGGCCAATAGTATCAGCAGGACCAAAACACACAATCGGAATAATATTTAATATAATAATCCAATATAAATTCTCACTTGCCTCTTTTGGAATAATAAAATAAATAATTACAGCTAATAGCAAAGAGTATAAAATCATCCAAATATTAAGAAACCCGTAAAATTGTCCCCATCTTTTTTTAAAATGATGTGAATGTTGAAAGTAAGCATTTGCCATTGGCAATTGAAGCCCCAACATTGATAGCACACTTATTAATCCTAAACTAGAATTCATTAGTGATTGTATCCCATAATCCTCTGTTGTTAATACTTTCGTAAAAATTGGTAACATTAATAGGGCAATAATTTTGGGTACAAAAGGACCTAGCCCATAAATAAGACTATGGGAAATTACTTTTTTAAACATAAAAGTTTACTTTTTTTGGCTACAGCGAGAGCTTTTCTAAATTAATCTTAAAGAAGTAAATAGAGATACTACACTTATTTTCATGTCCATTACTTACTCAAATCTTCTGATTTGATTGCTTAATAACTAAGTTAGGACTACTGCCAAACACAATCGAATTATTAGCAATATTGGTGTCTTTAATATATGTATTCGCTGATATTATTACGTTATCACCTATTATAGAATCACCTATAACTTTGCTGTTTGATAACATCTTTACATTTTTTCCAAATTTTGGAAAAATACCTTTATTGTTTCCAACAGTACATCCCTGACCAAATGAAAAATAATCACTAAAAATTCCTCTTCCAATCACAGTACCAAGTGGATGATCTAAATGAAAAATTTCAGGAAGAATAACTTCATAAAAAAGATCACATGAATTTAACATTCTATTCAAATAATATATTTTATCGCAAACGATCTTATTTTCATTATTTGATTTAAATATTGTATTACTTAAATAATATAAGAAGATGCACCATTGCCCTGAATGAAAAGGATTAAAAAATGCTTTCCCTTCTTTATTATAATATTTGTTATTAGTATTGATAAAACAATATTCAACCCTTCTCTTAGCATCATCAAATGAAAATTTTATTAACTCTTCTTCTGATTTAGTTAATTTAAATATTTGTAATTGCTTAAAAACCAAATCTAAAATAAATTCATCCTCAAAATCACACAACAGCATAAAATCTCATTAAATTAGTAAATTATTGTAAATAGAATATCTCTTTTATTCTATTTAACATTCAGTTTCTCCAAATTAATTTTAGAAAAATAAATAGAAGTTCCGGTGTTGTTACCATGTGCAGAATAATAACTCATCCATAAATAGCCATCTTTAATGACCATCCCTGGATAAGAACAATCACCTGAACTCTTTATGGTCATTAATTTTTTATAAGTATTTGTTTTTAAATTATAATATCCTAAAACTAACTGAAAAGATTCCCTTCCGCTTACCAGAATACCATCTTTATAAAATACAAATTCCGGTCCCCCAAAATTATTAATTGGAATCTCGCCAAACCAATCCCATGAATTTCCTAAATCACTTGATTTTCCAATAATTCCATTTGAAAAGTTTCTTCTCACAAGTGCATAAAACACTCCGTTTTTATCGACTTTCAAGGTAGTCTCGCTAGGCTCGCCTTCAAATTTTTTTATGGAATTTGTATCTTTAAAGTTCAATCCATCTGAACTATTATAGAAATCAAAAAGACCGTCTATACCATAAGCGAAAGTATAAGCTTTGCCTTTATACCAAGTAATTTTCCATGGCCAAGCCTCATTACCTGTTATTTTAGTACTATAACCTATTTTTTTATTTAATGTAATCTCTTCTAAATT
>Ga0247808_10001895_pt1 | contig 10143 bp, 15 predicted proteins | sample UWRJL089202R1_FD_179914 | JGI IMG/M metagenome (GOLD analysis project Ga0247808, IMG submission 179914) | Plant litter microbial communities from Arlington Agricultural Research Station in Wisconsin, United States - UWRJ-L089-202R-1 | ecosystem: Environmental > Terrestrial > Plant litter >... | reverse complement strand
GCAGGGCGGGATCCCCGGGCTCACGCCCATGGAGTCCGTCGCGCAGGTGGTCCCCGCGAACACCTGGCGTGTCGTCGGCGACCGCGGCGACGTGCCGGAATCCTTCATCCCTCACGACGGGTCGCCGCGCTCCATGGCGATCCTCCTCGAGACGATGCGCCGGATGGGCGTCGACCCGGACGGCGGCACGGCCCAGATAACCACGAGCGGCGGTGACACGTATATCGACGTGACCATTGCGATACCACCAGGCCCCGACGTCGAGTCGCAGGCGAAGATCATCGCTCGCGAACTCGGCGAGCTGGCGGGGAGAAGCAAGTGATCACCGAGGGACTCGAGGTACGTTTCGGCGGTCTCGTCATGCTGGGCGCGGCATCGTACGACTCCGGTCTGACCATCACCAGATTCGAAGGATGGAACGACGGTGTCGACGGCCGCTTCGACGAGGTCGACATCGCAGGCGGAGACGGCGCGTTCGATGCGCCAGTCGGGCTCTCATCGCGCACGGTGACCGTGTCCGGCCATGGGCGCGGGAAGTCGCTCGGCGAGCTGGGCCAGTGGCGCGACCGTGTCACCGGTCAGGTCGGCGGGCCGGCGGCGCGCCGGTTCACGACGAAGGAACTCGGCGTGACGCTGTGGGCACCTGCCCAGTGCGTGCGTGCGAAGTTCCCGATCTTCGGTGGCCTGGCGTTCGCCGACTTCAGCATGTCGTTCTGGATGCCGAAGCCGTGGAAGTTCGGCGAGACCGAGGCGTTCGCCAACGGCGTCCCGGCATTCCACCGCGGCAACACCGCGTCGGTGCCGGTCTTCCGCATCGGCGGCACGCGCCCGGACGGGTACAGCATCGCCGGACCCGGCGGCCGCGTGCTCACCGTCTCACTCCCGGTCGTCCCGGGCGCACCGCACGAGTACGACATGAGCACCGGCGAGCTCACCGTCGGCGGCGTGTTCGTCGACGGCGGGATCACCCGCGGCGACAGCTGGGCGATCCCCGGCGGCGGCGCGTGGGCCCACACCATCACCGGCGGCGGCGACTTCACCACCCTGCTCAGAAAGGTCGTCGTCTGATGCGGAAGTACTGGATCTGCGACACCCGCACCGGGGACAAGATCGTCGAGGTCAGGCCCTCCGCCGGCTCGTTCAGGCGGGTGCTGTGCGGCAGCGGATCGGGCGAGCACACGTTCCGCCTCGGGTTCGGGAAGCGCACGCGCGACCAGTGGCGGGCGCTCACCCGCCCGTGGGCGCGCAGCATCGCCATCGAGGAAGACGGGGTGGTGATCTACGCCGGCCTGATCGCGAAGCGCAAGCACCGCTGGAAGGTGTGGTCGTTCACCATCAGCCACGTCGACGTCCGCGAGTTGTTCCGGCGCCGGTTCCCGTTCGGCGTGAAGTCGTACTGGTCGGACGAGGCCGCGAGCATCCCCGGCCGCCTGGTCATCGAGGGGAAGTCGCAGCGCGCCGTCGTCGGGAAGATCATGGAGCAGTCGCTGCTTGGCCCGTACGACACCTACTCGCTGCCGATCGTCTACCCGGACGTGAACGAGGCCGGCCCCATCACGGTCACCTACGAGAACTACCTGCTGCGTTCCACCTTCGATCTGTACGAGGACATTCAGGATCTCGACGGCGGCGCGGACATCGACTTCGATCCGCGCTGGTCGGCGACCGGCAAGCTCGAGTACCTGCTCGACGTCGCCACCCCGGCACAGCCGCACATCGTGAAGGGCTCGAAGCCGTTCAACATGACCGTCGCCGCGCCGCGCTTCACGGAGCTGACCTACGAGGAAGACGCCACCGACCAGCTCACCGGAATCTTCTCCGTCGGCGCTGGCTCCGAGGTCGACATGAAGGTGGGCGGATCGGGCGCCGGGCCCGGCGCGAGTATCCCCGCGATGGACATCGTCGAGACGCACAAGTCGGAGTCCGACCAGAGCGTGCTCGCGTCCTTGTCGACGGCAGGTCGCGCCACCCTCGAGCACCCGACGATCCAGATCGGCATGTCGATGCTCGAGACGAAGCGCTACAACTTGGCGACGATGCCCGTCGGCACGATGGTCCCGCTCAACTTCCTCGACGAGGCGTGGATTCCTGACGGCGTGCTCGATCTGCGCATCATCCAGTTCTCCGGCGACATGTCGGCCAAGGTCTCGTTCGAGACGCAACCGCTCGTGGGGGTCTGATGCGCATCAACAGGCTCGGCGACGGCGGCCACTTCGAGCGCATCCTGAAGGAGAACCGGATCATCCAGCGGGCGGCCCCGCTCGCGAGCTCCTCGGTCACGACGGGGCGAATCCGCATCGTCGGCAACGAGGCTCTCATCGTCGAGGGGTCGCAGAAGGTGACCGGCTGGCTGATCGTCACCGGCACGCTGAAGCTGGTCGGCTCCCTGCTCATGGAGGGCCAGTCGATCTTCTCCGGCGGCGTGCGCCTGCAGAACCTGAACGGCAACGCGGGCGCCGCGAACCTCACCATCGACGGAGCCGGGAACCTGCAACGGTCGACGTTCCCCACTGAGGGACACATCGCCAACCTGATCGCGGAGAACGCCACGCAGCAGGCGTCGCTCAATGACCACGAGCGGCGCACGGGCGGACTTGAGAACAGAGCAGGCAACGCCGAGGCGCGCCTCGCCGGCGTCGAGGGAATGAACGGTACACAGCAGTCCTCTCTCAACGACCACGAGTCGAAGGTCAACGGCCTGCTCGGCATGAACGCCGCCCTGCGCCTCAACATCGTCTCGCTCAGCCTCCGCATCCAGGCGATGGACGGCGGCGGCCCCGTCACCCCACCGCCCAACCCCGGCGTCTAGCTACTTTCACCTCTCACCTTGGAGCACACATGGCACTGATCACCGGGACGGCGAGCGACTGCAACCTCGCCGCCGTCGAGAACTTCGGGCTGGAGTTGGTCTTCACTATCAGCGCGCCCGCGACGAGCGGCTCCGCTCTCCTGATTACGCGCGATGTCGTTGTGCCGGTCACGGACGGCGGCGCCTGGCAGGTCGACCTTCCCCCTACGGAGACGATGGGACAGCCGCGGCACTACAAGATGTGTGCGCGGTGGAGAGACCCTCACGCCTTCGGGGACGATGCCGGCATGGCCGGCGTCGACTTTCCGGACTTCGAACTCTTCGTGCCAGATGGGGGCGGCACCTTCGCCGAGTTGGTTCACGAACACGGCACATGGAACCCGCTGATCATCATCTACTCCCCGACGACACCCAGCTTCTGGCCCAAGGGCGCCCTTTGGTGGGACACCTCACCCGACGAATCACCAACAAGCGGCCACGTCCGCGAGAGGACGGCATAACGATGGCCATGAAATCGATTCCTCGCGCTGAAACACGAGGCCCTCGGGGCATCTCCGTCACCGGCGCAGCAATGGTCGACGATCGACTCATGTTCACGCTGAGCGATGGGACCACTGTGGATGCCGGTGTTGCTCGCGGGACGCAGGGACTCCCAGGGCTTGAAGACGTACCGACAGACCCGGGCATCGCTGCCCTCCTCGCCCCGGACGTGACGAGCGACACGAAGTCCGCGCTGATCAAGTTCATGTCCTTCTTCACGGTCAACGTGAAGGACCACGGCGCGACGGGCAACTACGTCACGGACGACACCGCAGCAATCATGGCGGCTCTCGCCGTGAACGGGAAGGCATTCGTCCCGGCTGGCGTCTACAACATCGACGGCACGATCATCCTTCGCACAGGGCAGGAGCTCGTGCTCGCAGCCGGAGCGGCCCTGCGGCGCCCCCCGACCAGCACCTCGACCTCGCCGCTCGTGTGGCTCTCGGCGAACGACGCGGTACTCCGCGGCGCGGGAAAGCGAGCATCGTACGTGCACTCGTTGACTCCGTCGCCGCTCGGCGTCGTGCTCATCGGCTACTACGGAGCAGGCGACACAGCACCGCGCAGCGCCGTCTACAACAACGTGAAGAGCCTCGCCGTCCAGGGGCACGCTCCCGGGGGCGGAACGACAGGTGAGCCGAGCATCGGCATCTACCTCTGCAACCCGAACCTCGGAGGACTCGCCTCCTACTTCAACACCCTCAACGACCTCTTTGTCGGGTACGCGAACGTCGGCATCTTGCTCCACGGCCAGGCGAACGCCAACATCATCTCCGACATCCAGTTCCTGGAGGTGGGAAACGAGAAGCGCCTCGACGGCGCAGCGATCAAGCTCTCTCCAATCGGCACGAGCACGCCGCTGGACAACACCTTCTCCGACGTGTTCCACCACAAGTCGAGCAACGCGATCACGCTCTACTTCGACGGCCCGGTGAGCTACAACAACTTCACCGGAATCATGGCAGAGCAGGGTGGAGGGTCCGCTAAGTTCATCAAGAACAACAACGATCTGTGCGGATCGAACACGATCATCGGTCTGGACAACACGGGCGGCGGCTCAGACCTCACGCCGAACTTCGTGAAGCTGAACACCTACATTCGGCGAGGCCAGGTAAGCGCTCGCGCCATGACGACAGTCGCGCTCACCGCCGAATCGGTTCTCGCCACGACGCTGTCAACGCTGCACACCACCATGGGTGAGTTCAAAATCTCGGACCTCGCGGAGAACACGAAATACAACGCGTTCGACGTGACGGTCGGGAACGGATCGGCGGACTTCCTCGTTGATCTGAGTGTGGAGATTCGGGCGTCCGCCGACGTTTCCGCCTTCCGGTCGGTGGCACGCGCCACCTACGAGGTCTCGGCATCGGGAACAACCGTGACAGTGACGCCGCTCTCAAGCTTCGCGAAAAGGAACACGCTCCTCGTCCCCGTCGTGACCGGCCGAGTTGTGACGTTCGGATTCGCCACCGGCAACAACGGCACGGCAGTTCAGACCAGCGTCGCGACGATCCAGTACCACGTCTCCGAAAACGATCGAGTCACGGTGACCGCCGCGGCCGTTGCCGCATCAGCTTCGGAGGTCGTGCCAGCCCATGGCGGCCGGGTCGGTAGCATCCTGCTGCGCGACAACGCTGGGGCGTTCGAGAAGTCGACCAACCTCGGCGTTTCGTGGAGCGCTGTCTAGGCCTTCACCGATGCGCCGAGGTTGGTGTGAAAGCGCTTCTTCTGCTTGAGGATGGGCGACTCGATAAATCGATAGGAGAGGGCTGGAATCGCGAAGGAGAGGGCTGCCGACAATCCTGCGACCGCAAGGGTCGGCAGCCCGCTCGCGGCGAGCAACCCGAATATGGGGAAGTGCCAGAGGTAGATCCCATACGAGCGCACACCAATCCACGTCAGCGTCTTCCGTTGGAGGATGCGGGACATCGGCTGGGTTTGGGCTGTCACGAGGTGAGCGATGACTACTGCGGTAGCCAATCCGACAAGGAGCGCACCGCCGTGCAGGTAGAACGCGGAGTGGAGTGGCAGCAGGACGACGGCGGTACCGACTCCCAGCGCTGCGATGACTGCGGGTACTGCCCGGACCCGAACACTCGTCTCGTGGAGCCAGGCAGCGAGCAGGCAGCCGATAAGTATCTGCGCAGCCTGCGTGTCCGAACCACTGTAGATCCTCTCTGTGTCCCACCCGAATAGCACTGGCGCGGCCAGGCGGTAAGCGATTCCGATTGCGGCGGCAATCAGCACCGCCATGCGGGGGTTCCGGGTCAGCTTGAACATCAGGATCAGGACGAGGGGCCAGACCAAGTAGAAGTGTTCCTCCACTGCGAGGGACCAGGTGTGCCCCATCGATCCGAGCGTGTTGATGTCGAACGCGCGCACCCACGAAGAGAAGTAGGTGATCGCTACCGGTACGCCCAGAAGGGTGTCTTGCCGGTTCGGCGCCCAGTCGAGGAGAGCCCACACGAGGGCTACTGCAGCTGAGACCGTGATCAACGCGGGGAACAGTCGAAGCGCGCGTTTCGCGTAGAACGGAAACAGGCGAAGGGCACCAGTCGCTGACAGCTCGCGAAGCAGGATCGCTGTGATCAGGTACCCGCTGAGCACGAAGAACACGTCGACGCCGAGATACCCGCCCTTCATCAACGGGACGCTCGCGTGGTGCGCGAGCACGACGAGCACCGCAACGGCGCGAACACCGTCGAGCTGAGGCAGGTATTTCGCAGGCGAACCCGTGACGACCTGCGGAAAAGTCTTCTCTTCGGTGCGCCCCATGCCCTGAGTTTGACATAAAGAACTCTCGCGTTCTTCCGATCGCTCAACCGCCCCGCTACTTCGGCGGGGCTTTCGCATTTAGCCGAGGAGACGCATGGCACTCGCCGACATCGAAGACCGGCACTACATCACTGGCTTCTCGCCGTCGCTCCGTGTGCGCCAGCGCATCGACTCGCGGTGCCTGGCCAACCTCTACGCCTTCGCGCTGGCGTTCTACCTGCGCTTCGGATACCCGATCATCATCTCCGAGGGCGCGCGCACCCGGGTCCGGCAGAAGTACCTCCGCCAGCTCTACGAGGCCTACCTCCGGGGCGGGCCGTGGGCAGCACTCGCCGCGATCCTCTACACCTCCCGCCACGACGAGGTGAACAACCCGAACGCCATCGACTTCGGCAGCGGCATCGCCTCCAGCCAGACCAGCGCATCGAAGTGGGCGCACGAGAACGGCCCCAAGTACGGCATCAGCTTCACGATCTCCACCGAGCCATGGCACGGAGAGATCAGCTACAGCACCACCTCAACTGCCGGGCGAGCCGGCGGCACACCACTACCTGTAGACGCAGAGGACGAGGACGACATGGGACGACGCATCAGGGTGCGCTCAGCCAACGGCACGATCGCAATCTGGGACGGGGGTCCGTTGTTCTACGAACTCCCCGGCCCGGCAGACGAGAAGCTCATCGACGGCTGGAAGCTGTGGGAGCGGGGGGAGAACAACAAGTACGACCTCAATCTCTCGGACGAGGTCTTCCAGCTGGTGAAGACAATGGCGCTGCAAGCCCGAGGTTCTTCGATCAGCCCGACGGACATCTGGAGCCACGAGCTCGTCAGCGCGGGAGGCACGCCGGGGCCCGCACGAAACTGGCTCGTCAATATGAGCGACGCCATTGGACGCATCGAGGCCGGACTCGAATCCAAGGGGTTCACCGCGGAGGAGATCACGGTCATCGCCGGGGAGATCGGCCGCCACGTGCAGCCGGGCGCGACTCCTGCTGCGATCGCGTCCGCCGTCGCCGACGAGAGTGACAAGCGCACAGTCGCCCGGTACACCGCATGAGCCGGCTTTGGCTCTGGACCATCTGGGGCCGGAACATCATCCCGCCCGACGAGAGGAAGTACGCCGCCCCGCTGAAGAAGGTGATCCTCCCGCTGTTCTCTCTGACGCTTGTCTGGTCAGGGCTGCTCGCGATCAGATACGGCATCCCGTCCCTCGAGACGCTGCTGCCGGAGGACGCGTCGGACGCGATCGGGTGGGCGTTCGCCGCGGTGGCGTTCCTCGCCTTCGCCGGCGGCGCGCTCCCCCGACTGTGGCTCGCCGAGATGACCGGCTACATCGGGCTCGGCGCGCTGCTGTTCGTCTACTTCCTCGCGCTGCGCCATCTCGGCGCCCACGACGACGGCGCGCGCGCCTTCATCTCGGGCATCGTGCTCTCCGCCCTGGCGCTGCTGCTGTATCGCCTGTGGATTCTGGGCATCGAGATCCGCGATCGGAAGGACTGACGTGGAAGCTTGGGCACAGCTGCTCGGCGGCGGCGGACTCTTCGTCCTCGCCGCGGCGTTCCTCGTGTTCGTGGCCACACGGAAGCGGGACAAGAGCACCGACTCGCAGGAGCGATTCACCGCGAACATCGAGCTGAACAAGTACATCGACGAGAAGGTCACCGCGGCCCTCGCGCCGGCGCTCGCTCAGATCGCCTCGCTACAGACCGCCATGTCCGTCGTGAACGCGCGCGAGCTCACCACGAAGGGCATCCTCCGCCGGTTCTTCCAGCGGCTCATCTGGTGGGACGACATGGGCCGTGCCGGCGACATGCCAATGCCGTCCGCCGACGACATGGCCACCCTCGACCTCACCGACATCGACACCGAAACCACTCTCAACCGAGAGCAGATCGCCCGCCTGCGGGCACAACTGGAGACACCATGAAGAACACCATCGCAGCACTGTGGGCGAGCATCGTCCGCACGTTCACCCCGATCATCGTCGGCTCCGTCGGCGGGTGGTTCCTGCTCGCGGGCATCACGGTCGACGACCAGTTCGTGCCCGTCCTCACCCTCGCGGTGAGCGGCGCCCTCACGGCGGTCTACTACGTCGCCGTGCGGCTGCTCGAGACGTACGTCACGCCGAAGCTCGGCTGGCTGCTCGGCCTCGCGAAGACCCCGACCTCGTACACGCCCGAGTCCCCCGCGAGCGTGCCCGCCCCGGGCGACCCGAACCAGCCCGCCGCCGGCACCCCGCCCGCTCTGTGATCGGCGACGAGGACGAAGTCGGCGGCTACGGCGTTCCGGTAGATCCGATGGATCTGCTGCAGTGCGATAGCTGCCAGTAGCACCAGCACGACACAGCCCCGCGCTGCCAGCCTTCACCGGCCGGCAGCGCGGGGCGTTTCGTCGTTCACGGCCGACGACCACACCCATGCCTTGTGCACGATGTCGCCCGCCTTCCAGCGCACCGCGACCGCGCGCGCCGTCCAGGCGACTGCCTCGGCGTCGACCTGTATCGGGCCATCGGGGTAGCGCACCCACGCGCGCACCTGCAGCGGCTTGGGCGCGCGGGTCAGCGGTGTCGTCTCGAGCGCCAGCTCCTGCGGCCCCAGCGACTGCGGCTGGCCGGACGCCATGATGCGGCGCCCAATGCTCTCGTCCATCTGCCGGGTGTAGTGCTCGGCGTATCTCTTGCTCGTACCCATCGGGGGTGCTCCTCATCGTGACGAAGCATCCGGCCATGCGGGTATCAGGCTACGACAGGCGTGCGACCTTGCACGAGGTGCAGTACCAGTAAGGGTGCTCATCGGAGCCAGCCGGCCATAGCTTGAGCAGGCAGACCGGGCAGCTCGGGATGCCGACTTCATCCATGCCCGGAGGCTACTCGCCGCCGGTCGTCGTCGCGAAAGTTATCCCCAGCGCGTGCTCACTTGCGCACCGCGATGAGTTCGAATCCCTCGGGCAACAGCGCGTCGAGGGCTGCCTTCGCGGCGGGGTAGTCGTCGCCCTCGGCGACGATCTCTTGCGTGGTGGATGGGCGGATGATGCCGATGATCTTGGTCATCGCACCAGTTTGCCTCACGCGGTCATGCGCTCCACCGGTCGCTGCACGACGGCGATCGCGCACACCTCCCCGGCCGAGATCGGCAGGTTCAGGACGATCGTTGCGATCAGCAGCGGCGTGACCGGTTCGAGCTCCATCCCGAGGTGGGCAACGAGCGCCGCTCTGTCGTGAATCCCGATGCTCGCGGCGGCCGCCCCAAGCGCAACTGTGTCTAGAATTACCGTGCGCAAATCGTGCCTTACTTCAGATCGATACGACAGCCCGTACCTAGCCCGCGTCCAGAAACGAGACGACGGAAACCCCCAGTGCGACGGCGATCGCATCGAGGTCTTCGAGGTCCATTTCTGCTTCGCCACTGAGCTTCGGGACGAGTGCTGACATTGGAACTGACAGCGACTCGGCTAACCGTTCGGGCGGCATGCCTTGTCGAGCGAGCTCGGCTGTGACCGCGCGCGCTACCTGAATGCGACGAGGCCGCTCCATGCAGCGAGCGTAGTTCAATTGAACTGGATTCAGAAGGCTTCGCTGGAAAGCGATAGCTTCGAGCGGTGGGAGCGCGAAGCAGGAACGAGCCGGGTCGGCTCTCCGTCGCGCTGGCTGCCATCCTGAGCGAGGCATTCGACGACTCCGAGAAGACGCAGGCCGAGGTGGCGGAAGCCGCTGGGATGAGCCAGAGCCAGCTGTCGAAGTACCTTCGCGCCGTGCGTACGCTCACGCTCGATGAGTTGGACGACCTCTGCCAGGTGCTCGACATGCAACTGCTCGACGTGGTCGCGCGGGCCGACGCCCTTCGCAACCGCTGACCGACGCCCTGCGATAGGCGGCGCACGAGTCACATAGGTTTGCGAATCACGACGTGAAGCCGGCTGCCGTCGGGCAGGGACGCGTCGACGAAGGGCGACGACAGATCGACCCGGCGACCGGAGGACTGCAGCATCCGCTCGACGAGATCGCGCACCTCCGCGTCGCC
>Ga0247808_10001893_pt1 | contig 10144 bp, 9 predicted proteins | sample UWRJL089202R1_FD_179914 | JGI IMG/M metagenome (GOLD analysis project Ga0247808, IMG submission 179914) | Plant litter microbial communities from Arlington Agricultural Research Station in Wisconsin, United States - UWRJ-L089-202R-1 | ecosystem: Environmental > Terrestrial > Plant litter >... | reverse complement strand
GCCTGATGAGATCGATATGCAGGGTTTTATCCTGAAATAGGAGCATGGGGTGGAAACCGCGGATGATAAGCCGGCGGAGCTTTAAGGTATAAACGTTATTGGGCGCTTTTTTAGCGGCAGTTAGTCTTTTCAATACTGCCGGATCGGGGATTACGCGCACATTGATTAGCGAGGCATTGCCCGTGATCACATTGGTACGCACATCAGAAAATTCAATGCGGTAGAGGCTGTCGGTAGCGTTCAGCACAAGTGCCTTGATCTCTGCAGTAACCATTGGCCTCAGTTTTACCGAATAATACCAGGAAACTGCGCTGAGCAGAACGAGTATACATGCAATGATGCCGGCAATCCATTTCCATATCCTGAGCTTTCCGGGAATCCTTACAACCATATATCGCGTTAATTCTTTGCTACAAGATACATTTTGTTATTTAGATTTCTTGTCTTTGTCCTTTTTATTGTCCGCTTTTCGTTCCGCCTGCTTGGCTTCAACCTTTTTGTAGGCCTTTTCAGGACTCTTCGGTTTTACTGCACCGATGCCTACCGTTTCGCGAATACCGATAAAGATTCCTTTCCAGAGCAGGTTGAAAAAGGATGCGGCCGGCGTACGCGTAAACTCGATTTTGCCGGTTCGTACAGGATCTCCCTTTGTCGGATTTGCATCCTTAACAACAAAAGTGTTAGCAAGGAAGGAGAGGAATCCAAGCTTCTTCTTTGGTGCTCCGTTTTCTCCTTCTTTCAGGAGCTGGACCTTCAGGTTGGTATAGTATAAATGCATGCTGCCATGCGAACCGTTGAGGTTTGCCTGTACATCGAAGTCGGCCTTCTGCACCTGTCCGCTTTCAATCTTAACCAGTCCGAGCGATTCGGCCAGGGGATTCAGTGACACCATATTGAGGCTGCCGATATTTCCGCTGTAATGGAAAGCACCATCTTTGGCCAGGAGGTTGAAGTTGATATTGATATTGATCGGGGCCTTCATGATGACTGCCGACAACTTTGCCAGCATATGGCTATGTTGTTTTTTCTGATCGGCATCATTGGTTGCGTTGAGCAGATTACCTTTCAGGTTGTCGATATGCACCGTACCACGTTCCTTGGTGATGGGATTGTATTCCGTATAGGCTACATCTATGTTACGGAATTGAACGGTATCCAGGATAAGGGGAATGCCTACACGCTGCAGCGCAATCTGCGGATAGTTCCGGCCTTTATTGAATGTTGGCGGCGGCAATTCCCTGTTCATAAATACATTTACTTTTGCCGGGCCAATCTTTACCGAGCGCGCATAAATGACTGCTTCGGTATTAAAACGGACAAAGTCAAAACCCTTCAGGCTAATCTCATTGAAGGATAAATCGTACCGGTCTTTCTGGTTGCTGTATTTTCTACTGAAGGTCAGATCGGGGTACATCGGGATCATTTTTAGCGATTTGATGTTGACGATGCCATCGGCTGCAGAGCCTTTCAGCGTATCGAGCTTGATGGTATACATCTTATCCTTGCTCACAGACTTATAGCCAAACATTTCAAATTCCACATCTTTGGTATAGTAAAAACGTTTCTTATCAAACTGTGAGGCAGAATCAATGAGCAGATCGGTCACATTCACATTCAGGTTTTTGACCCGGTTTAGCACAATGCGGCGCTCGCCGCTCAGGTAATCAAAATCAGCATATAGTATTTTGATGGTACGGACATGGATTGATTCCAGCGATTTGGAGATCATCTGGTAGAGTGTTTTCTCCTCTTTCACCGTATCGGGTTTTTTAGGCACATCGAAATGCAGCATATTGATGGACGGGTGATCCAGGATGATTGCATTCATATTGATCCGCTTTTTAAAATAGGCTGTCAGTATGCCGATGCGCGTAAGCCTGAGCTCTTTCATCTTCAGCTCAAACAAGTGTACTGGTGCCAGTCCTTTTTTGCGGAGGGCATTAAATACTGCTGTATCCGGACTGAGGTGTACACTATCTATGGCAATCGTACCCGTAAGCAGGTTGAGTTGCACATCGGTAAAATTGATCCTGTACAAGTGGTTGGATGCCTCGTTAACACCGGTTTTGATCTTTTCTGTAAGCACAGGTTTCCATTTGGCGTTGACATAGATAGCCAACCCTGCAAGCAGGAGGATGAGTACGCCGATGATACCACCTATCCATTTCAGGACTTTATATTTTCCGGTTTTTTGTGCAGACATGCTGAAGATTTAAAAATCACTATGCAATATCAAGGCCAACAATCGTTTAAGTGTTTGATTAATGTCTTTTAAAATATGACACTTTGTCATTTGTTAAATTATTTCCGTATTTTTGTAGCAGTAAAAATTAAAGATTATAGATGATTGATTTACAGCTGTTAGATAAGAAACATGACGAGGGACGCCAGGGGGAGGCATTAATACTGGATGCCCCTGCAGGTAAAGCTTCGCGCAAGCTTTATATTGAAAGTTATGGTTGCCAGATGAATTTTGCTGACAGCGAGATCGTAGCCTCTATATTACTGGATCAGGGATTTGAGACCACAGGCGACTATAAGGAGGCTGATGCCATCTTTATCAACACCTGTTCTATCCGTGAAAATGCAGAACAAAGAGTCCGCAACAGGCTGTCGCAGTTTGGCGTGGAGAAACGTCGCAATCCAAAATTGATTGTAGGTGTGCTTGGCTGCATGGCAGAACGTTTGAAATCAAAATTCCTGGAAGAGGAAAAACTGGTTGACGTTGTTGTTGGTCCAGATGCCTACCGCGACCTGCCTCAGCTGATTGCTCAGGTTGGTGAAGGACAGAAAGCGATTAATGTGTTGTTATCCCGCGAGGAAACCTATGCTGATATTGCACCTGTTCGTTTGAACGGAAACGGCATTACGGCATTTATTTCCATTATGCGTGGCTGTGATAATATGTGTTCATTCTGCGTTGTTCCTTTTACCCGCGGCCGCGAACGGAGTCGTGATCCTTTTTCTATTCTTGCGGAAGCGCAGGATCTGCATGACAGGGGCTACAAAGAGGTTACCCTATTGGGTCAGAATGTAGATTCCTACAAATGGAAAGGTGGCAGTGAAAGTGAAGATGCCGAGGTTGCCGTTAACTTTGCCCAATTGCTGGAAAAAGTAGCTTTGATCAGTCCGGAACTGCGCGTGCGCTTTTCTACCTCTCACCCTAAAGACATTACCGACGAAGTATTATATACCATTGCCAAATACGATAACATCTGTAACAACATCCACCTGCCGGTTCAGTCTGGCAGCACCAGGGTGCTTGAACTGATGAACCGTACGTATACCAGAGAATGGTATATGAACCGGGTTGACGCCATCAGGCGGATTATTCCGGGTTGTGCAATTTCTACAGATATTATTGCCGGTTTTTGTACAGAGACCGAGGAAGACCATCAGGATACTTTGCGCATGATGGACTATGTTGATTATGATTTTGCCTTTACTTTCAGTTATTCTGAAAGACCGGGAACACTGGCGGCACGCAAGCTGCCTGATGATGTTCCTGAAGAAGTGAAAAAACGCAGACTGACAGAGATTCTGCTTAGACAGCAGGAATCATCGTTTAAACGCTTACAGGAAAATGTAGGCAAGACTATCCGTATTCTGGTGGAAGGGACTTCTAAAAAATCGGACACGGATTACTGTGGACGTAACGATCAGAATGCGATGATCGTGTTCCCTGCATCAGCAAACATTAAACCCGGCCAGTATGTGAATGTTTATATTGAGCGTTGTACATCGGCTACTTTACTGGGCAAAATTGCAGATTAATTATGGACGTACAGGACATTAAGAACCGGTTCGGGATTATTGGCGGCTCTCCGCTGTTAAACCGGGCCATAGACATAGCAAGACAAGTTTCCCCAACTGATATGTCGGTATTGATTACCGGCGAAAGCGGAAGCGGAAAGGAAGTATTTTCACACATCATTCACCAGATGAGTGCCCGTAAACACGGTGCCTTTATCGCAGTGAACTGCGGTGCCATTCCCGAAGGGACCATAGATTCAGAACTGTTTGGTCATGAGAAAGGGTCTTTTACCGGTGCGCATGAAGCACGTAAGGGCTATTTTGAAGTTGCCAATGGGGGAACGATCTTCCTGGATGAGGTAGCTGAGCTGCCCTTGGGTACTCAGGCGCGGTTGCTGCGGATCCTGGAAAGCGGGGAATACCTACGTGTGGGCTCTTCGAAAGTACAGAAAACGGATGTAAGGATTATTGCAGCCACCAATGTCGATGTATATAACCGGGTGAAATCTGGCAAATTCAGGGAAGATCTGTATTACAGGCTGAACACGGTACCCTTACGGATTCCGGCTTTGCATGAACGTAAAGAAGACATTTATCTCCTGTCAGAAAATTTTCTGCCGACTTCAGCGATAAATACCGCAGTCCGGGGATACAGTTAGAGCCGGATGCGATTCAGGTACTGAGCAATTACAGCTGGCCTGGAAATGTTAGGCAATTGAAAAACATCGCGGAGCAGATCTGTGTACTCGAGAAAGACAGGAATGTAACGGTAAGCGCATTGCTGAACTATATTCCTAATGAAAGTGCCACGAACCTGCCTATGGCGATCAATGGCAATAACAAGGAAGACTTTTCCGAGCGTGATATTTTATACAAGGTTCTTTTTGATATGAAAAAAGACATGGTGGAGCTTAAGAAACTGGTTGCTGAAATTATTCAGAACGGTGGCAATACCCAGCACATTATGGCCGATAACCCGCATTACATCAATCAGCTGTATCAGGAAATTGAGCAGGCTCCGGCAGGTTACGAACCTACACTGACGATCAAGAAACCTGTGCAGAATGCTCCTTCAGATTACAGTTACACGCATCATGAGGCTGAAGAAGTAGAAGAATCACTATCGCTAATCGATAAGGAATCTGACCTGATCAAGAAAGCCTTGAAGAAACATAAGGGCAAACGGAAGTTTGCTGCACATGAACTTGGTATCTCTGAGCGTACTTTATATCGTAAGATCAAAGAACTGAACCTGAATTAAGATGAAGAAAATATATTTGTTGCTTTTTGTTGTGATTGCATCGTTCAATTCTTGCACGGTATCTTTGGAAGGGGTTTCTATTCCTCTGGATATGAAGAGCGTTACGATCAATTACTTTGAAAACAATGCCCCTCTGGTTGTGCCCTACCTGAGTCAACAGTTTACTGAAGCCTTAAAAACAAGGATCAGAAATCAGACCAGGCTGAGTGTGATACAGAATGACGGGGATGCCATATTTGAAGGCCGGATTACCGGATATGATGTGAAGCCGGTAACACTGACCGACAATACCCAGACGACGAGCAACGGAACAAACAGGCTTAGTATCACTATAGCGGTAAAATTCACCAACAACATCAATCCGAAGCTGAGCTATGAGCAATCATTTACGCGGTCTAAAGATTTTCCCTTATCTGGCGCCAGCTTCCAATCTCTTGAAGCTGGACTAGTTAGAGATATCAATTTAATGCTGACAGAAGATATTTTTAACCGTGCGTTTGCACAATGGAATTAAATTTGACATCCAATTATTAACTTAGCAACGTGGACCAGGATAACAATAGCAGCACATACGTATCGGCATTACTTGCCAGCCCTGAAAAGCTGAGTGCAGCTGATGTGCCTGTACTCCGGGCTTTGCTGGAGGAGTACCCCTATTTCCAGCCCTTGCGGTTGTTGCTGGCTAGAGCTGGTGCTGAGCTTCCTGAAGCGGGCGACCTACTTACTCAGGCTGTATTGCATACCAATGGCAGCCTGGTTTATGAGTTCCTGCACAAAAAAGAATTTGCTTCAACTAAGCTTCATATCTCAATTGATGAGCCTGTTGCTGCCGCACCTGAATCTGCCAGTGATGAGGACATTTATGAACTGATTGATACTAAGCCGGCAGTGGATGAGCTAGAGGTTTTTGATGAGATTGGCGAAATAGATCCGCATGAATTCCCGGTAACGGAAGTTGAGGCAATAGATATTCCATCGGCAGCGCCTGAGATAGAAACTGTAGAAGAAGAATTTGAGACAGCAGATATTCCATCGGCGGCGCCTGAAATAGAAACTGTAGAAGAAGAATTTGAGACAGCAGATATTCCATCGGCAGCGCCTGAGATAGAAACTGTAGAAGAAGAATTTGAGACAGCAGATATTCCATCGGCAGGGCCTGAAATAGAAACTATAGAAGAAGAATTTGAGGTTGAGTTTGATGAGCCAGCAACTGAGGTTCCTGAGCCGGCAACTGAAGCTACTGAACAGTCATCAGATACTGAACTTTTAACTGAATCCGCAGAAACAAAGCGCATCCCGGCAATTGAGACCGAGGAAGACGCCTTTGTACTTGAAAATATTATGTCGACAGACTTCTTTGCTTTTGAGCAAAGTTTCTCGACACCAGCAACGGCAGCACCTGAGATTGAAGAGGCCAGGGAACCCTTATTTGACCATGAATATCTGGAAGCGGAATCAGCAGCCAGCGAAACACAGGAGGCTGAAGTTACTGAACCGGCTGTCACACATCCCCAGGAACTGGAAGTAATTGCAGAAGAGGTGCTGGATACCGAGCATGCTGAGCTTACCAATTACCATGATGACAAGATGCCCTATACCTTTTTATGGTGGCTGGCAAAGACCCGTAAAGAGCATCAAAGCATTTTTCAGCCTTATGTATCACTGAAAAAGAGTAACCAGAACGAACTGCAGCAGCAATATGTGGAACATATTTTCCACATTCAGAGTCCCTTTAATCCTGAGGAGATCCTGAACAATAGCCCTGAAATTAAGGGCGATCCGAAAGACGGAGAGATCATTGATAACTTCATCAGAAGAGACCCACATATCAGTCCGCCGCGCCCTGATCAGATTGACAATGAAAACAAGGCACGTAAGAGTGCAGAGGATCACAATGACGTAGTTTCAGAGACTTTAGCCAAAATTTATATTGAGCAAATGCTTTACCACAAGGCCATAGACACTTATGATAAATTAAGTTTGAAGTTTCCAGAAAAAAGCCGTTACTTTGCCGATCTTATCCAATCTATAAAAAAGAAAATTTAAACCATAACACAGACCATGCTTTTTTTAATTATTCTATTAATCATCATTTGTATTGCATTAGCCCTGTTTGTTTTGATCCAAAACCCTAAAGGTGGTGGTCTTGCAGCTGGCGCATCAGGAGGAACTAACATGTTTGGCGTTCAACGCACCGGAGATGTTTTGGAAAAAGGCACATGGATCCTGTTGGCTTTAATCGTTGTAGTTACGTTATCAATTACTACAGTAGCGCAAAGCGGTGGCGGTGCTGCCTCAGGAGACCTGAAAATTCAGGAACAACTTGACAAAACTGTTACACCTTCGCCACTTGGCACCAAAGGAACACCTGCACCAGCAGCTACTCCTGCCCCGGTTAAGCCTGTAAAATAAGTACACAGACATTTTAAAAAAGAGGATAGCCCCAGGTTATCCTCTTTTTTTATGTGTCATGGTTTGCATTTCTGCCACTCTGACACCCTTACAAGTTGATTAAAAAGCCATTGCTGACAGGCTGTGCAAATTTGTCAAGCTTAATCCCCTTGGCATAAAAACTGTTATACTCCAGTCGTTCGTATTTACGGATTCAAAATATAAACTAAAACAATAAATTAATATCAAGTTATGGCTTTAAACCTTAAACCCATTTCAGGTACAGCAAACAGAGTAATTGTTGAACCTGCTGCGGCAGAAACTAAAACAGCTTCCGGAATCTACATCCCTGAGACTGCACAAGAAAAACCATCTAGAGGAACTGTTGTTGCGGTTTCAGAAGAAGATTCAGAAGGCAAAAAACCGACAGTAAAAGTTGGTGATGTCGTTATCTACGGAAAATATGGTGGTACTGAATTTCCTTATGAAGGCACGGATTACCTTATCATGCGTGAAAATGATATGTACGCTGTAGTTTTATAATTATTCTTTTTTATTTAATAAGAACTCTGATAAACAGATTTTTCAACAACAAATATAACAATGTCAAAACAAGTCAAATATAACGTTGAAGCCCGTGATGCCCTGAAAAGAGGCGTTGATATCCTGGCTAATGCAGTAAAAGTTACTTTAGGTCCAAAAGGTCGTAATGTAATTATTGATAAAAAATTCGGTTCTCCTGCAATCACTAAAGATGGTGTTACTGTAGCTAAAGAAATTGAATTGAAAGATCCTATTGAAAACATGGGTGCTCAAATGGTTAAAGAAGTTGCTTCTAGAACTGCTGATATTGCAGGTGACGGAACAACTACTGCAACTGTATTGGCGCAGGCTATCGTTACAGCAGGTATTAAAAACGTTGCTGCCGGTGCAAATCCAATGGATTTGAAACGTGGTATCGACAAAGCGGTTACTGCTATTGTTGAAAATCTTAAAAAACAGTCTCAGACTGTTGGTGAAGACAACAACAAAATCAAACAAGTTGCCTCTATCTCTGCCAACAATGACGAAGTAATCGGCGCGCTGATTGCTGAAGCTATGGCTAAAGTAGGTAAAGATGGTGTAATTACTGTTGAAGAAGCAAAAGGTACTGAAACTGAAGTTAAAACAGTTGAAGGTATGCAGTTTGACCGTGGTTACCTTTCTCCTTACTTTGTTACTAATGCAGACAAAATGGAAGCTGAGCTGGAAAGCCCATACATTTTGATCTACGACAAAAAAATCAGCAACATGAAAGAATTGTTGCCGATTTTAGAGAAGCAAGTTCAAACTGGTAAACCATTATTGATCATTGCTGAAGATTTAGATGGTGAAGCTTTAGCTACTTTGGTAGTGAACAAGATCCGTGGATCTCTGAAAGTTGTTGCTGTTAAAGCTCCAGGTTTTGGTGACCGCAGAAAGGCAATGCTTCAAGATTTAGCTGTATTAACTGGCGGACAAGTAATATCTGAAGAAAGAGGCCATAAGCTTGAAAACGCTGATCTTTCTTTCTTAGGTACTGCTGAAAAGATTGTAGTTGACAAAGACAACACAACGATCATCAACGGTTCCGGTGATTCTGCAGAAATCAAAATGAGAGTATCAGAAATACAAACTCAGATTGAATCAACTACATCTGACTACGATAAAGAAAAATTACAGGAACGTTTGGCTAAACTTGCTGGTGGTGTTGCCGTACTTTATGTAGGTGCAGCTTCAGAAGTGGAGATGAAAGAGAAAAAAGACAGAGTTGATGATGCTTTACATGCAACCCGTGCGGCTGTTGAAGAAGGCATTGTTGCTGGTGGTGGTGTTGCTTTCATCCGTGCTATCGAAGCACTGGAAGGCATGAAAGGTGTTAACGAAGATGAAACTACTGGTATCCAGATCATCCGTCGTGCAATTGAAGAGCCATTGCGTCAGATCTGTGAGAACGCTGGTATCGAAGGATCCATCGTTGTTCAGAAAGTTAAAGAAGGTACTGCAGACTTCGGTTACAATGCACGTACTGATGTATATGAAAACCTGATTGCAGCAGGAGTTATCGATCCAACTAAAGTTGGTCGTGTAGCTTTGGAAAATGCAGCTTCTATCGCAGCGATGCTGTTGACTACAGAGGTTGTTTTAGCTGATGATCCAGAAGATAACGCTGGTTCTGCTATGCCTCCTATGGGTGGTGGTGGCATGGGTGGAATGATGTAATTCTTCCCACAGTACGCTTACAAAGACCCCGCTTTTGCGGGGTTTTTTTATGCTTAAAAATCTCCTTTATTATTTAGCTTTGCAGCATGCAGCGGGAACCGATCTCAGTATTTGACATTTTTAAAATTGGCATAGGCCCTTCCAGTTCACATACCCTGGGCCCATGGCGGGCAGCACAACAGTTTGTTGCCTTGCTGCAGGAAAATGGCCCTCTTGAACAGGTAGAGCAGCTAAAGATTCTGCTGTATGGATCTCTTGCCAAAACGGGTAAAGGCCATGGTACGGATATCGCTATCCTGCTTGGCTTGAGTGGTGCCGATCCGGTAACCTTTGATGTGAATGCCATTGACTTTACCGTTGCACAGATCAAATCAAACAAAGCATTGGAGCTTGGCGCTGAACACACGCTGAGCTTTGATTATGATAACGACTTGCTATTCCTGTTTAAGGAAAGCCTGCCCTTTCATCCCAATGCGGTAACCTTTCAGGCTTTCCTGA
>Ga0247808_10001892_pt1 | contig 10149 bp, 17 predicted proteins | sample UWRJL089202R1_FD_179914 | JGI IMG/M metagenome (GOLD analysis project Ga0247808, IMG submission 179914) | Plant litter microbial communities from Arlington Agricultural Research Station in Wisconsin, United States - UWRJ-L089-202R-1 | ecosystem: Environmental > Terrestrial > Plant litter >... | reverse complement strand
TCGCCAATAACGATGGGTACTCCCGCTGCCGGGGAGAGCATCTTGGATGCCCTGCCACGATGTTGTCCATGGTCGAGAGTTGACTCCTGGAGTATGACGTGGGTTATTTGTAGAGCACCGGAAAGAAAACTGTGGAGAGGAGCAAGCTGCTGCCAATGCATGCCTGTGCGATCAAGTTATGAAGCCTGTGTTGCTGTTCTATGATGAGACCGCAAAGGCTGCGCCTGCTGCGCCTCTTTTCGAGACAGCAAAAGCGAAGCGGGCCTAAAATTAGGATAATGCGGTTACCTGCCTGTGGCTGGGGGTCCTCTCCCAAAGAACGGCCATTGGATGGATAACGAGTGAACTGGCACTTGTCCGGTCGTAGTCTGGGGAGGGCATGGGCAGCGAGGACACCAAGTGGTGCCCAATAACAAAGTGCACGTAAAGTGTAGCCGTCCACTTTGGGAACGAGAGTTCAAAGGGGTCCTCGGATGCTTTCGGCTATTGAGGAGGGAGTTGTGGAGTTTGTGGACTTGTCTCTTGCTTTTTCCACCATCACGTCGAACTCTTGGAGAGATGCCTGTAGGTACATGTAATTGTAGCAGATTTCTGTCACTTGATACCCGTTTACTCCAAGCCCCCAGGCTCCTGCCTCCACTCCAGGCTTCTCCGTCGATAAATTCCAGGGGCCAATACTCAAGTCGCAGAGTAGCATTATTGCAAATCTCCAATGTTGTGACGACATGATTGACGACGGCGTGCCGGTCTGAAGTCTGAACAGGGACCTAATTGGGTTTATCCGATCCAGGTTCAGTGTGCAAAGACTGTATGTAATAAGTACTTGTCGGGCTGGTGGTGCATTACTGTGGTTCCCACGTCAATCTGTACTTATGCATTATTGTGTGCGTGTAGTGCACAGGCGCCGGTGTCATGAATGCAACCATGAAACGAACGATTGCTCGTTGGGGATCATGACATTACATCGCGTCGGTGCATCGATAGCAGCAGATACGATATCAATTGTAATTTCCAAGGCCACTTCAATTACACCGTCTGAACCTGGCGATCTTCGGTTGTTTTGTCCTCGCGCACCACCGTCGAGGTCCAGCACTGGGTGTCGTTGGATGGAGTGCGAGCGCATGCTATCTGGAAACTATAAATATCACCAGTGTAGATTGAATTGGGGGTTTTGGATGTGGCCGTCCTGGCTCGATGGGTGTCTGGTCTGGGAGAAAAGAAGCGAGGGTTACCAGGTCTGGAGCCAGCAGCAAGCAACCAGCAAGTGATTTGGCTAGGCGCAAAAACCTTTGTGCTAGGGACCCCGAAGCAGATCAAGCGAATCTCCCGGATGAGGCCCCGTTCCTTACACATCGCTCATTTGCAAATTGGCAAATGCGGTGTAGTGTGCAATGGGCTAATGAGTAAGGTCCAGCGAATGCGGCAGTAATGAAGCTGCTCTGCCAAAGTGTAAGTGGGCGGGTGGAGGATTGAGTGGATGGACATGCGAGCCCTCGACACTCAATACGTGCAGCCACGGGCAAATAAACAATAACTCTCCTGAACATGGTTTCGACGTCCGCCATCAATTATCAATGGTAACGGTCCATTCCACGCCAGGCGCTGATGACATGACTACTACCTACATGATTACAGGATTCTGTGATGCGGCCACTCCTTCATGATGACGGTTGTCGATGCGATTTCGTTGTCGCCGACAACTCGGGCTCGGATTTCTGGGTATGCCTGTCGATATCCATTCTACTCGCCAATTCTACGAACGGGGGCGTCCGACGTTCGCTGGCATCTGTGCTCGCGCGTGGTCGCAGCTTCGATAGTCTTGATGGGATGTCTTGTGGTGGAGATGGCTTTACTGTTTCAAACTTTGTGCTACTGTACAGTACAGACTTTCCTACCATTGTCCGCATTCGATCCAATAACGGGGCTCGGAAGGTGACGAGTTAGGAGTCTGCTTGAGTGGTAGAGGGGGAATTGGGTTCGCATTCTGAGTTTGAATTTGGGCTGCGGGGGTTTGGGACGTGGTGAAGATCCAGCGTACGACGGAGTATGTTTCCGGCTTCACTAGTCACGACTATTCCTCCTACTGTCCACTACACTACGGTGCACCCACTCTGCCTGTCTCTACCGTCCACGAGGTCCCGTCTGTCACCGATGCTAGCCCCAAATCTAGAGTATCGTTTTTCTCACCAGTCACTCTTGTGGCTAGACGGAGCAGCCACCACCAGCGGTCGGGGTCAGTCAAGGCGACCAGCAGGTCAGACAAGACATCCCCCCCTTGATGCTTGGGAGGCATGGGTACGATGTGATGCAAACCAAGTAGGTTAGGGGCAGAACGTGGATTTCCTCTGGGGTCCACCGTGTGTGGTGCGATGTGAGGCAGGGGAGGCATGGATCTGAGCAACAAGCATGGGCATAGCCCTTTAGATGGCTTCTGCTTTTTGCTCGTGGCCTGGCGATACAATTATATCTAATCCCAGACCATCCCTCCCACTCGCCGTCCCATTCCCTTCTCCAGAGATCATTTCCATAAACATCGACTTCCTATATCCTTCCTTCACATCCTCTTACACCACCCCCAAAACAAACACTTCATCGACAACAGAACGCATTGCAGCTAATCTTACTTGCTCAACCCTCTCACTGTCTTCGCCTTCTCCCCGCTTGGATCTCGTTGGCCCCCATACCGCGTATATATTCTCCGCGCCTGGCCTTCCCTCATTTTGCCTCCTGTCTCAGATCGAAACAGATCATTTTGACTTCAAGCTTCGCTACCAACTCAGTGGAAGTTTCAAATCTGGTTCAAGGACGAGCACTGCCTACTTGACTAGACAACGCGACCTTCGACATCTTGGAGTAACTCCAAGTAGAAGGTATGTTCTTTCGATCCCTCACCAAGTATTTGCTAACTCTAGAACGTAGCCGGCGATTGTGGCCTTCTCTGAAGACATCAGCCATTCATCTCCGTCTTCACCAATCGACATCATGTGCTCTATGGTTGACCAGACGTTCCAGATGGCTTCGCGCCATTTGAACAACGAGGAGGCAGATTTCCCATTGTACCCCGACCCAACTGCAAGCATGTTCCCTCAACAACCCTTTCCATTCACCCCCATTCAGAACTTCGAGATGGATCAGAATCCGTGGTCGTATACAAGAGAAGCATACCCAGCCAGCACAGGCTTTGAGTCACACACCATGTACTCAGAAGCACCCCAATATGAGTCTCCAGAGATGCGAACTGCCCCATCAAACTACTCGACTGCTTCCGGTCCTTCAGCAACCTCCTCGAACGTTGGCTCCCCACCATCCATTCTTCACAATGCACCGGAATGGGGACCAAATGGTCTTGCATTGACTCCCGGCATAGTCAGCTACGATAACACCTTCGGCCAAGGAAACGAGTATACCTTTCCTCACTCAGGTATGGAAGAATTTGCTACATTAGAGTTCAATCCAGCAAAACCCGGTTTCTCTGTTGGTGAGTGCAACAACGTTACTAGATCTGCATCTGTATCTCGTCAGCACGGTTCTATCTCATCCAATACCGAGTCACTTTCTTCTATGTCAAATCTTGTCATGACCCCTACAACGGGGAGTATGAAAAGTCCCTCCATCTCAAGGTCAATGGCTTCGCCCATATCACCTGTCAATGTGACAAGGAGGGACTCGCGAATTGAAATACCTGTATCTTCTATCTCTACCTTTTCAAATTCTCCCGTTTCCTCGCGCCGGCCGTCACTTGCATTTAGCCCGTCCCATTTTCCTTCTCCAAGTGTCGCTGGCCGATATCAGGATATTCTTTCAACGCCCATTTCTGCAGTTTCACAATCCTCCTTTGCTTCGGACGCGACAGTTTTCTCAAATTATCATTCTTCGCCTTTCTTTTCTCAATCAAGTGGGAACTTTGTCCCTCCTCTTGAATCTTCTTGTTGGTTTCCTCTGTCGATCCCGTGCTGAAAGAGTTTTTATTTTCATGTTAAATTTAAACTAACTATACCTTTTCTAGATCCATCAATCCTGCACGGAGCATACTCCGCCCGGCCAGCGTCTGCTGCTCAATCCCACGACACTTCTGGCTATCAACCCACTCCCTATCCTGGTTCTCCACTCTCACAACAATCACGTAGCCCTATTCCTATCAAACAGGGGAGTCAGTCACCATACCTCAATTACAATCCATATCCTTACCCACCACCTCGCCGACCATCCGTTGTTTCTTTCAGCAGTGACAACTTCAGCAGCGAAGAATCACGCGAAAAAGGGCGCTGCACATACCCAGAATGTGGCAAAGTCTTCAAGGACCTCAAAGCTCACATGCTCACCCATCAAAATGAGCGACCTGAGAAATGTCCAATTCAGACTTGCGACTACCACATCAAAGGATTCGCGAGAAAGTATGATAAGAATCGCCATACTCTGACTCATTACAAGGGAACCATGGTCTGTGGTTTCTGTCCGGGATCTGGGTCAGCGGCAGAAAAATCTTTTAACCGTGCTGATGTGTTTAAACGCCATTTAACTTCTGTTCATGCCGTCGAACAAACACCACCGAATAGCCGGAAGAAGACTTCTTCAGTTGTCAACAACAGCAAGAAGCTTACAGGATATGCACCAGATGCGACCGGCAAATGCTCGACATGTTCAGCAACTTTCTACAACGCGCAGGACTTCTATGAGCATCTTGATGACTGTGTCCTCCGCATTGTACAACAGGAGGAGCCTTCTGAAGCTATCAATGCTGCACGCCTTGCGGAAGTTGAGCAAGACTCCAACGTACATGACACTCTCCGCAATAATTCTCTTCCCACGACTACCCATATGTACTCGGCGGATGATGATGAAGACGAGGAGGAGATGGATGACGACAATGATGATGATTTTTCCCTCCGATCCAAGGCATCTCGCAAAGGCAGAGGCAACCCCAAGAACGGGGTACAGAAGTCCAGAGGTCTTACTCACTCCAAGGGCGGAGTGACACTGAACACGAAGTCCCGCAAGCGGAGAAAGGACTACCCCAGCTCCTGGGGCTGCCCAACCACCCAAATGAAAATGAAAAAGCGGGTGCTTTGTGTCTTTGACGGGCCAAGACGTCTTTGGAAAGACGACATGATGCTAGATACGGACTATGAGGTCCGTATGAAGCTAAACAATGAGAAGGCATATGTCACCGATCTCGATGTACAAACCATGCGCCGAGCAGATGCTTTCCATAACTCCACGGAAGAGGAGAAAGGCCCTTGGATCTCGGATGACTTTGCCGAAGTGGACCTAGAGAAGCTGATGGAGATTAAGCGTGAGCAATGAATCATACCTAAATATTGCCGCTTCTTCATCAACTCAATGATGATATGTGCTCATGACGAAAGAAAAATTATACCTTCTTGCTTCCGATTTTGATTCCTTGTGGAAGTTCGAGCTTGTCTCCCTTTTTCATTTTTATTGTTTATTGTTTATTGGCGCAGTTCAAGGGGTTATGCATTACGATACCAATTTACCAGTTTCCGTTCGAGGCGGACTGAAGGGATAAGACAAAAGCTCTTTTGCAAAAAAACTCCACGCTGTATTGCATCCTAAGAGTCTGGTTGTTAGTTTTATTTTGTGGGAGCATACCCATCATGTATTCTTGTTTCCTTCACAGGTCTCGTTCTCTGTATTGTGTTGAAATAGTTGTCGGCGGGTCCGGTGTCATGTTTGCATAGCAGAGAACAGTGAGGAAGAACCATGTCTAGAAGTAAAGTAATTATAAATGAGAGAACCTCTTTCAGATGAATATGATCACAACTATCTACATACATATCTTGTTTTCAACATTGCAACCACCTTTTGACTAGGGACAAACTATGTGCTCAATATTGTGACGAGATGTTCAAGATGCACAAGTAGGGCAATTCGGGTCTTGTTTATTATACATCAGTATGCCTTCAACATCTAGATATCTGTTACAAGTCTCATTTCACATGGAAAGCGCAATTTTATGAAAATTGTATGTGGGAAAGCTGTTTTTGGAAAGCTAGATGATATTCAGCCTTATTCACAAATCGTAAAGCACTCCCAACCTCATCAAAATATGAGTTATGCCCCTTTGTTGCTTGGTTTTAACGTCACACGCCAAGCCAAATCGAGGGGCACATATTTTTTAATATACATGAAAACAACCCCGCCATCACTTTCATCCTCTAAGTTTCCTCTAATTTTCTCACGCCGGTCACTACAAATTTTGTATTTAAGAAAGAAAATGGCCAGTTTCCTTACTGACCGTATCTATCTCTCAAACGAAGCCTCCACGGACAGGGAACCAGAAGATTATTTGTCCTCTGCTCTAGGCGTAAGCTCTTCCTCTCCTCTGCTTCCCCACCCGCTCTCAAAACCCCAAAACCCTCCAGACCCCAACTACCAATCCTACGTCTAGGTTCAACATGTATATAAGCTAAAAGAATGTCATTGGTAGGTAATCTTCCCTGACGACATCACGAACCAGCACGGTGACGCCCATACCTCCGTCATCTATCAGTCTCCTCTCTTCGGCGCCATCCATCTGTCGCTCGCGGATCCGGACCCGGAAAACACAGGGCTGTTTAGCCACTTCGTGTGGAATGCTGCGGTACAGCTCGCTGCTCTGATTGAAGGTCCCGAACCTGCGTTACCTGCAGTCGTTAATGAGGTTGGCGGCAAGGCCGAAAGGCTGGGAGATTGGGACGTAGCCGGCAGAGAGGTTCTGGAGTTGGGTGCTGGCACGGGCTTAGCCGGCTTAGTAGCTGCGTTGAAAGGGGCGACGAGGACGATTATCACGGACTATCCAGCAACAGAGGTCCTGGATAATCTGAGACAGAATGTGGCTGCGAACATCCAAACCCGGCGGGCAGATGCAAGCAAAACTAGAGCAGCGGATGCGCGAGGGGAGATAGGCGAAGTGAGGGTGGAAGGACATGAATGGGGAGTTTTGACAGACTCGTTTTCGATCCACGAGAAAGAGGCGTTTGATAGGATTTTGGTCGCAGATTGTTTATGGAGTATGCTTCTCCTCTGCTCCAAGGCTCCCCTTTCTGAAAGCAAAGTACTGACTTTTGACACAGTGCCACATCAACACATAAATCTTCTTTCAAGCATTCGCTGGTTTCTTGCACCAAAGGGGCGGGCTTGGGTTGTGGCAGGTTTCCATACTGGCAGGGAGAAGATGAAGGGCTTTTATGCGCCGGAGGCACTCGAGGCGGCCGATTTGGAGATAGAAAGTATATGGGAGAAGAATGCGGACGGAAAGGAGAGGAGCTGGGTTGAGGATCGGGGAAGAGAGGATATCACGGAGAGGAAGAGATGGTTGGTGATTGGGATATTAAAGAGACGAGGTACTTGAATATATTAATGAGAGCAGAGGTGTAATTCTATAGGCAATCAATAGATAAAGAGACGGAAGAGGCAGTAAAGTTGGTATGGAGATATGATTGTCTAAAGTAGAGTCGGTATCGTAAGTTCATTCATCCCTTGTAACTAAGATGCTGATTTATTGTAGTTTTGAAGCCTTAGCGCCAAAATTTGTTGCAAACCAGAGTATGCTATCCTTACAAATCCAACAAACCCCCACGCCAGCACTCTATCATCTATAGTCAAGGATGTTCCCGTCTAATCCTCACTTGAAATCCATCACCTTAAGTGTTTACATCAACACATATCCTTACGTCGCCATCCATCCAATCAGCCTCCTTGATTGCAATCAGAACTCCTCTCCACGACGCCTCATCTGTGACATCTACCATTCCGGCAGGTCCGAATATTTTGATCTTGTGGGTTTTTTCATCATCGATGATTATATCCACATGTTGACTTAGGTGGGTAAATCCCTCCCCATTATCAACAGCAAACTCTACTCGTGGCATAGCTCGACGCCCGTCTTTAATGAAATTAATGAAGAAATGCATACCATCCCACTCTGTTAGTGTTTTTGGTTTCGGAGAGGCAACAGTTCCTCCACTTTGTGGTTTTATACCCACAGGTTCCGGGGAGGTTGATTTTTCTGATCCACTGACGATGTTTGGGGACTGTGTCTTTTTTGGCTTATAAATCTGTCCTTTGAGCTTCTCTAAAATCTCCTCTGGGTTAGGTTCCCTTTTTCCACCGCCGGACGTGTAGGGAGCTCTAGCTTTCCGTTGTTCTTCAGCGTATAGGCGCTGGTTTTCATTTGTCACCATACGTCGCATTAGAGGGATCATCATCCCAATAACTCTGCAATATATTAGTAGTATTCCTAAATATTGAGATCGTGGGAACCTTACTCAGGCTCTGCCTCTGGCCAGTCGATATCTCTTGGGACCGATCGAGGTGCGCTTGGACCCCAACACTTGTCGCCCCAACCCTCTTCCCACAAGAAGGCAGAAGTAATCCGGTAAAGCTTGATTTTCGCCGAATTAGATGAAGGGAGATCGATTGAACTCTTCTTGCCGATGACGTCCCGCCGTTCGGGGTGCTCTGGGTCCAGCATGTAGTCTTTGGCAGCCGCTTGCAGATGGAGAAACTGATCAGGTGTAACCTGGAGCTTCTCATATAGTTCAGACATAGGCGGTCCTGCAAGTGTTAGCATAGACACCTTGGAGGCCATATAAGATGTTAATGGCATCCAATGGGTTCACATACGGGAATATTTCCTCGATGCTTCTGTAGGAGGACGGAATAGAGCAACGGTAGAATGCACTCCAACCTCTCTTGCCTTGGCAACCATAGCTGCTTGATCATACTGCGCACCAGGCTGTTGGTCCGAGGTTACGAATACGACATTTGTAGCAACATCATCATTTAGCTCAGTGCCTTTATCTTGGGATTGCTGCTCAGGAGACTTGTCATATGAATTTATTCGACGCTTATTGCTCGATGGAGGAGTCGCATCAAGCTTACGCTTCTCCGTTACGATGTTAGGGGTAGGCTTACTTAGTCTCTGAGTTCCAATTGACGCTGGTTGTGTTTTGTATTCCATTGATTTGCTTGGGTCTATTGCTCCCCCAACAAGCTTCTCCTCTGGAGTGCTATGGGTATTTGTATTTAACCCAGAACTATTTGCAAAAATTGGCTGTTTATCTTCGGGCTTATCCTCATTTGATGTCCTCCGACACTTGTTAGCTGTTGGTTGGGGCGCAATGGGGCTCTTTCGCTTTTTGGATTCTGGTTTGTCGAGGTGCGGTTCTGGGGTTCTTGACAGCAATGTCTGCGAGTTGCTGCTTCCCGCTCTTTGTTTAGATTCTACGCGCGCTGTCTGCATGTACGACTGGTTGTTTATTGTGGCCCTTGAGTAATTGGCGACCTGGCCATGGCTGGTAGGCTGCTCAATACTCTGGCGGGGTACATCGAGGTTCTCTATAGATGATACCGCACTCAGGTCTCCTTCCCCACTGCGCAAAGCTGTGTATGGGTAAGCATAACTCTCATAGAATGGACATTCATAATTGGCAGTATTACCATCTCCCAGAGCTTGGTTTCTAAGACCTTGGTTTTCGCCGAGATTGGCACTGTACATGACTCCATCTCCAGAACAAGAAGAGTATGTGTGCAAATTTTGTGAGGAAAGTAGGTGCCGGTCTTGATAAAAAGGTGAACTGTAGGAAGTAGGATTATAATCGAGGTTGGGAACTAAGTCGGAAGAATTATAGACATTGGCTTGGGAGTGGTTGTTAGCCATAGTAAACTGATGGAGGTTCGTAGCTTGGGTAGAAAAGTGCAAATGGTGCAAAGTCATCGCAATAGGAATGGTGTGTTGTTGTGATTGGATTATTCTGCGGCGAAAGAGTTTCAGTACAACACAAGTGGGGTCCTTGATCTGCAGCTCTGCTTACCACTAGTATGAGATCCGGCTGACGGTCACGTGGAACCGTCTTAGCAGCCAGCCCATCCCTTCATCATCCCGCTGACTCCGGAAGAGAAGTATAATCTGTACTACGTTGTATATCAGATTCTTCTTGAAACTCCATCAATGTATTTCAACGTGTGAGCAGTATGGTAGACATATCTATGGTCACGTCTTCGCCCGTTGGCAGCGTCATATTTGCCAGCATCGCCCTTGTCGTACTTAGTTTGGTGGTCTTGCTCCTCCTTCGCCATTATCTACCTTTACGAACCACTCCAGCCTACCTCTTAGTGCCCATATTCTTTGCGTTATGGTTGCCGGCG
>Ga0247808_10001891_pt1 | contig 10150 bp, 9 predicted proteins | sample UWRJL089202R1_FD_179914 | JGI IMG/M metagenome (GOLD analysis project Ga0247808, IMG submission 179914) | Plant litter microbial communities from Arlington Agricultural Research Station in Wisconsin, United States - UWRJ-L089-202R-1 | ecosystem: Environmental > Terrestrial > Plant litter >... | reverse complement strand
CCCGATGGGCACCCTGGCCCAGAACATCCAGCGCTACCAGCCCCTGCGCACGCCCGGCGAAAGGCCGAGCCGCTTCACCAATTACGACTGAGACGTTGCCACCATGAAATTCTTTCGCTCCACTCTCACCCTGGCCTGCCTCGCCACGCTGGCCGCCATGTCGGGCGTGCAGGCGCAAGGCCTGGGCATGCGGCCCGGCGGCGGCACCGGCATCACCGACATCATGCGCGGCGGCCCGCGCGTCACCGCGCCGGCGCCCACGCCGCGCAACATCCCTGCGCCGCTGCCCGCGCCCACCGGCCAGCGCGCGGCCGAGTACATCGTGGCGCTGGTCAATTCCGAGCCGGTGACCAACACCGAAGTGCAGAAACGCGTGTCGCGCATCTTGCGAGAGAACGCCGAGGCGCAGCGCGCACCGCGCGCCGAACTCAACCGCATGGTGCTCGAACGCGTGGTGGTCGAGCGTGCGCAGCTGCAGCTGGCCAAGGAGAACGGCATCAAGGTCGACGACCAGGCGGTCGAGCAGGCCGAGCAGCTCGTGGCGCGCCAGAACCAGGTCGGCCAGGATGAGCTGTACCGCCGCATCGCGGCCGAGGGCATCACGCGCGAGGAATTCCGCAACGACCTGCGCGACCAGCTGCTGCTGACCCGGCTGCGCGAGCGCGAGGTGAACGCGCGCGTGAAGGTGAGCGACTCCGAGGTCGACCAGTTCCTTCAGGACCAGCGCACCGGCAATGCCGCGGTGTCGCCCGAGATCAATCTGGCGCACGTGCTCGTCACGGTGCCGGAGAACGCCAGCGAGGCGCAGGTGGCCACGTTGCAACAGAAGGCGCAGGGCGTGGCGCAACGCGCGCGCGCCGGCGAGGACTTCGGCAAGCTGGCGCGCGAGAACTCCGATTCGCCCGACCGCGCGAACGGCGGCTCGCTGGGCCTGCGCAGCGCCGACCGCTACCCGCCGCTGTTCGTCGAGGCGACGCAGACGGCACCGGTCAACGGCATCGTCGGGCCGGTGCGCTCGGGCGCCGGCTTCCACGTGATCAAGGTGCTGGCCAAGGGCCAGGCCGGCGCGGCCGAGGGGGTGGTCACCCAGACCCAGACGCGGCACATCCTGCTGCGCAACGATCCGCAGAAAAGCACCGCGCAGGCGATCGAGCAGCTCGCGGAGTTCAAGCGCCGCGTGCTCGCCGGCACCGCCGATTTCGCCGGGCTGGCGCGCGACAACTCGCAGGACGGCAGCGCCAAGGACGGCGGCGACCTGGGCTGGGCGCGGCCGGGGCAGTTCGTGCCGGAGTTCGAGGAGGCGCTGGACCGCCTCGCGCCGGGACAGATCAGCGACCCGGTGGTGACGCGCTTCGGCGTTCACCTGATCCAGGCCGTCGCCCGCCGCGAGGCCAAGCTGAGCCAGACCGAGCAGCGCGAAGCCGCACGCGCCGTGCTGCGCGAGAAGAAGATGGACGAGGCCTTCGACACCTGGGTGCAGGAAGTCCGCGCTCGTGCCTACGTCGAGTTCCGCGAACCGCCGGTCTGATGGCGAAACACATCGCGCGCAAGCGTTTCGGGCAGCACTTCCTGTCCGATGGCGGGATCATCGACGCGATCGTGGAGGGCATCTCGCCGCAGCCGGGCGACGCCATGGTCGAGATCGGCCCCGGGCTCGCGGCACTGACGCAGCCGCTGGTCGAGCGGCTGGGGCGCCTGACGGTGATCGAGCTCGACCGCGACCTGGCGGCGCGCCTGCGCGACCACGCGCAGCTCGACGTGATCGAGTCCGACGTGCTGAAGGTCGACTTCGCCGCGCTCGCGGCGCGGCTGGGAGGCCCGGAGGCCAAGGCGCTGCGCGTGGTGGGCAACCTGCCCTACAACATCTCCACGCCCATCCTGTTTCATCTGCTCGGCTTCGCGCATCTGATCGCCGACCAGCACTTCATGCTGCAGAAGGAAGTGATCGACCGCATGGTGGCCAAGCCCGCCACCTCCGACTACAGCCGCCTGAGCGTGATGCTGCAGTGGCGCTACGCGATGGAGAACATCCTGTTCGTGCCGCCGGAGAGCTTCGAGCCGCCGCCGCGCGTCGACAGCGCGGTGGTGCGCATGGTCCCGCTGGCGCAGCCGCCGCAGCTCGACGCCGCCCGGCTTGGCGAGATCGTGCAGGTGGCCTTCAGCCAGCGGCGCAAGATCATGCGGCACACGCTGGGCCGATGGCTCGACGCGCACGGCTTTGCCGGCGAGTTCGACGCGCAGCGCCGCGCCGAGGAGGTGCCGGTCGCCGAATACGTCGCCTTGGCGCAAGCCGTTCCGCCCTGACTCGCCGCGGCAAAGAAAAAGCCCGTCGACGACGGGCTTTTTTCTTGGGATGCTTCGGGCGCCTCGGACGGCCGGGCGCCAGCACTGTGGCCGTTGCAGGCTCAGGCCGCGGCCAGCCAGTACCCTGCGTTGAAAGGGCTGCTCATCCGCAGCGCCAGGGGCGACACGTCCACCAACTTGTCGGTCGGCATCTTCTCCGCGGTCGGGTCGGCCGGAGCGATCTCGATGCCGGCGACCGGCATGCTTCCTTCAGGAGCCTCGTTCGCCCGTTCTGCTTGGCTGGTGTGTGCAGAACGGGCTACAGAAAAGAATAGAAGCACCTGAACGGGATCTTCCGGTCTCCCCAGTAGTCGGAGGCGTCGCGGAAGATGTCCAGCAGCTGTTCGCGAGCTTCCTTGTCGAACTTGGCGTTCGCCGGAATCTGCTCGAGCACGATGACGAAGCCAGGCTGCGGGCCCGACTTGTGCAGCGGGTCGGTCATGCAGTCGTACAAGGCATCGAAGTTCTTGCCGAAGTGCGACGGGAAGGTGAATTGCTGTGCGATGAGGTCGAGCACGTCTTGCTTGCTCTGGGCGTTGGCCAGATTCGCATAGAGAAAGTGCTGCCCCGCCGCGTTCGCCGCCTCTTGCAGGTCGTTCACGCGAAAAGCGCGAATCGATTGCACGATGTTGGGTCGCACGGCACGAAGGGATAAGGTCATCTCCGCTGGTCTTTCCATGGTTGTCGTCGTCGTCATCATTTCATCGGGGCGCAGGGGTGCGCCGCTCCAGTCCAGTTCATCGGTCATGGCGCGATCCGCCGAAAACTCGCGTAGTGGTCCGCCGTGTACCAGCACGCCACCGGCGACGCCTTGCGGTCGCCGCCGCACACGATGCGCCGTGCGCCTCTGTCGCGCGCGCCGGGCGTATCGACCGTGTATTCGCGGTAGTGTCCGCGCCGTTCGGACGGCAGCAGGCGCTCACGATTGCCGAACACCGTGCCGTCTTTGTCGTGACGGAAGGGGCCGCCGTTCAGGATGGCCTGGTAGGTCCGCTGGCCCTGTGCCGGCAGTTCGGCCAGCGCGATCGATTCCTGGAACGGCTGCCGCGCCGTCGTTTCCATGCGGTCCCGCGCTTCGGCACCGGTTGCCAAGGTGGCCAGCAGCAAGCCGGCCAGGGCAAATCGGGACGCAGACAACGTGATCGAGGCCATGGATGGAAACAGTGGCCGCACGAAGCACCACGGGAAAAGAGCAGGGGGCCGAATCAGGGATCAACCTTGGGGTTAACCCGCGAATTCAAGCCCGCCAGTGTGCACCACGCCAGCGCAAATAGCAAGCGCATGCTCAATATTTGAGCATGTCCGGCGCGCTTGTGGAAAACTCCGAAGTTAGCGACCGCTGTCGCCGCATCGCTCACCGATCGGCGTTGGCGTCGGCCACGGTGAGGGCCGTCATGTTGACGATGCGTCGCACGGTGGCGCTGGCCGTGAGAATGTGCACAGGTTTGGCAGCACCGAGCAGCACCGGGCCGATCGCGATGTTGCCGCCTGCTGCCGTTTTAAGCAGGTTGTACGAAATATTGGCGGCGTCGAGGTTGGGAAACACCAGCAGATTGGCATTGCCCGACAACGCGCTGTGAGGCATCACGGCGGCGCGCTGCTTGCCGTCGAGTGCGACGTCGCCGTGCATTTCGCCGTCGACCTCCAGCCAGGGCGCCTGGACGCGCAGCAGGTCCAGCGTGCGGCGCATCTTCACAGCGCTGGCCTGGTTGCTGCTGCCGAAATTGGAATGCGACAGCAGGGCCGCCTTCGGCTTGATGCCGAAACGCATCATTTCCTCGGCGGCCATGGTCGTGATCTCGGCAAGTTCCTCCGGCGTCGGGTCATAGTTGACGTGGGTGTCGACCAGAAACACCTGGCGGTCCGGCAGCAGCAGCCCGTTCATGCAGGCGTAGATCGGCACGTCCTGCGGGGTGCTGGCGCAGCCGCCGGGGCGCTTGCCGATGACCTGGTCGATGTGGTGCAGGTGGATGGCCGTGGTGCCCCAGGTGCCGCAGATGAGGCCGTCGACCTCGCCCTTGTGCAGCAGCATCGAGCCGATCAGCGTGAGCCGGCGGCGCATTTCGATCTTGGCCGTCTGTACCGTCGTCCCCATGCGCTCGGTCATGCGGTGGTAGGTCTGCCAGAAATCGCGGTAGCGGTGGTCCTGCTCGACGTTGACGATGTCGTAGTCGAGCTCTTCCTTCAGGCGCAGGCCGAACTTCTCGATGCGTTGCGCGATGATGGCCGGCCGGCCGATCAGCGTCGGCCGCGCCAGGCCTTCGTCGACCACGATCTGCACGGCGCGCAGCACGCGTTCTTCCTCGCCCTCGGCGAATGCCACGCGCTTCTTGGTCGCGCGCTTGGCAGCATCGAAGATCGGCTTCATCGCGGTGCCCGAGGCATACACGAAGCTCTGCAGCTTGTCGCGGTAGGCGTCCAGGTCGGTGATCGGGCGCATCGCGACGCCGCTCTCGGCCGCCGCCTTGGCCACGGCCGGCGCGATCTTCATCATGAGGCGCGGGTCGAACGGCTTGGGAATCAGGTACTCGGGGCCGAAGGTCAGCTTTTCGCCGACGTAGGCGGCGGCCACCACCTCGCTCTGCTCGGCCTGCGCCAGTTCGGCGATGGCGCGCACCGCGGCGATCTCCATCTCGTCGGTGATCGTCGTCGCGCCGGAGTCGAGCGCGCCGCGGAAGATGTACGGGAAGCACAGGACGTTGTTGACCTGGTTCGGGTAGTCGGTGCGGCCGGTGGCCATGATCACGTCGTCGCGCACGGCGTGCGCATCTTCCGGCGCGATCTCCGGATTCGGATTCGCCAGCGCGAAGATCACCGGCCGCGCCGCCATCTTGGCCACCATCGCCGGCTTGAGCACGCCGCCGGCCGACAGGCCGAGGAACACGTCGGCGCCCTCGATCACTTCCGACAGCGAACGCGCGGTGGTGTTCTGCATGTACTGGCGCTTGTCGTCGTCCATCAGCTCGGTGCGGCCTTCGTAGACCACGCCGGCCAGGTCGGTCACGAACACGTTCTCGCGCAGCAGACCGACCTTGAGCAACAGATTCAGGCAGGCCAGCGCCGCTGCGCCCGCGCCGGAGGTCACGAGCTTGACCTCGGCGATGTTCTTGCCCGCGACCTTCAGGCCGTTGAGCAGCGCGGCGGCCACGGTGATGGCGGTGCCGTGCTGGTCGTCGTGGAACACCGGGATCTTCATGCGCTTGCGCAGCTCGCGCTCGATGTAGAAGCAGTCCGGCGCCTTGATGTCCTCGAGGTTGATGGCGCCGAAGGTCGGCTCCAGCGACGCGATGATGTCGACCAGCTTGGCCGGGTCCTTCTCGTCGATCTCGATGTCGAACACGTCGACGCCGGCGAACTTCTTGAAGAGCACGCCCTTGCCTTCCATCACCGGCTTCGAGGCCAGCGGCCCGATGTCGCCCAGGCCCAGCACGGCCGTGCCGTTGGTGATCACCGCCACCAGGTTGCCTCGCGCGGTGTACTTGAAGGCGTTGGCCGGGTCCTTGACGATCTCCTCGCACGGTGCCGCGACGCCGGGCGAGTAGGCGAGCGCGAGATCGCGCTGGTTGACCATCTGCTTGGTGGCCGCGATGGCGATCTTCCCCGGCACCGGGAGCTCGTGGTATTCGAGCGCCGCGCGGCGCAGTTCGGCGCGCTTGTCCTCGATGCTCGGCGTGGCGATGGAAGCGGTGCTGATGGGGGAAGAATCGGACATGGGCGGCGGGCTCCGGCTGTCGCTGGCGCATCCGAGATGGCGCGTCCGCGACACGGTTGTAGGGGGGGCGATTGTAGACCTTGCCCCCTGCAGGCACGGGCTGCCTGGACGCTCGCGGAGTGCATCGAATTCGCAGCGTCGTCGTGGGCCTGTGGCAATATCGGCGCGCCCAAGAAAACTTACAGAGGAGTGACCATGGCGCTGATGGATTTCATCAAGAAACAGTTCATCGACATCATCCAGTGGACCGAGTCCGGCGATGGCACGCTGGCCTGGCGCTTCCCGATGGCGGAGATGGAAATCCAGAACGGTGCCTCGCTCACCGTTCGCGAGTCGCAGGTCGCGGTGTTCGTCAACGAAGGGCAGGTGGCCGACGTCTTCGGCCCCGGCATGTACAAGCTGACGACGCAGACGCTGCCCGTCCTCACGTACCTGAAGAACTGGGACAAGCTCTTCGAGTCCCCGTTCAAGAGCGACGTCTATTTCTTCAGCACGCGCCAGCAGATCGACCAGAAGTGGGGCACGCCCCAGGCGATCACGATTCGCGACAAGGATTTCGGTGCCGTGCGCCTGCGCGCCTTCGGCAACTACGCGTTCCGCATCGGCGACGCCAAGCTGTTCCACACCGAAATCTCCGGCACGCGCGACATCTACACCGTGGCCGACCTCGACGGCCAGCTGCGCGGCCTGGTGCTTCAGAACATCAGCAACGCCATCGCATCGAGCGGCGTGCCCTTCCTCGACCTCGCGGCCAACCAGATCGAGTTCGCCAATGCGCTCTCGACCCAGCTGCAGCCCGAGTTCGCCAAGATCGGCATCAAGCTCGAAGCCATCACCGTTCAGAACGTCTCGCTGCCCGAAGAGCTGCAGAAGGTGCTCGACCAGAAGATCGGCATGGGCATGGTCGGCAACGACATGGGCAAGTTCATGCAGTACCAGACGGCGCAGGCCATTCCGAAGTTCGCCGAAGGCTCGGCGAATGGCGGCGGCGGGATCGCCGGCGATGCGATGGGCCTGGGCGCCGGCGTGGCGCTGGGCCAGGTGCTAGCGCAGAACCTCGCGCAGGGACTGAACCCGAACGCTGCGGCGACGGCCGCGGTGGCCGCGGCGGCACCGGTGACCGAGATCAGCGCCAACGAGGTGATGGCCACGCTCGAGAAGCTGGGCGACCTGAAGACCAAGGGCATCCTCACGCAAGAAGAGTTCGACGCCAAGAAGGCTGAACTTCTGAAGAAGCTGGTCTAAGCACCCGCGATGGCTGAGCTACCAGGCGCCCAGCGCGCCTACCGTGCGCCCTGCCCCGGCTGCGGCGCACCGGTCGAATTCCGGTCGGCGCAATCGGCGTTCGCCGTCTGTCCGTTCTGCCAGAGCACCGTCGTGCGCGAGGGCGAGACGCTCGCGCGCATCGGCAAGATGGCCGAGCTGTTCGACGACTTCAGCCCGTTGCAGTTGTTCGCGGCGGGCCGCGTCGACGGCCAACCCTTCACGTTGGTCGGACGGCTGCAGTACAGCTACCCCGGCGGCCGCTGGACGGAGTGGATCGCCGCACTCGATGGCGAGCGAACCGGCCTGCTGAGCGAAGACAACGGCGCTTTCGTCTTCTCGCTGCCGCTCGAGCTGCAGCAGCCGGTGTCACCCGCTGCCGACATGCGCGTGGGCGCGACCACCGCGGTCAATGGCCAGACCTACACGGTCGCATCGAACGAACAGGTGACGCTGGTGTCGGCGCAGGGCGAATTGCCGCGGCTGCCCGACCTCGGCAAGCCCTTCCCGGTCGTCGAGCTGCGCAGCGACCAGGGCCAGGTGCTGAGCCTGGACTGCGACACGCAGCCGCCGGGCGCCTACCTGGGCCGCGCCGTGCGGCTCGAAGACCTGCAGCTCACGGGCCTGCGCGAAGGATCGTCGAAGGAAGAGAAAGGCCGAAGCTTCGCGTGCCCGAACTGCGGCGCGCCCGTCGCGGTCAACCTGGTCGACAGCAAGAGCATCACCTGCGGCCACTGCCACAGCATCATCGACCTGTCGCAGGGCATCGGTGGCGAGCTGAAGCACGCCGAACAGGACGAGCCGGTGAGCCCCCTCATTGCGCTGGGCAGCGTCGGCACGTTGCAGGGCGTGAAGTGGCAGGTGGTCGGCTTCCAGCACCGCTTGGGCAAGGAGCCGGGTGACGACGAGGAGTTTGGCTGGAACGAATACCTGCTCTACAACCGGCAGCGCGGCTTCAGCTTCCTGGTCGATGCCGAAGACGGCTGGAGCATGGTCGCACCGACCACCGGCGCGCCCAGCATGGCCGAAAGCGGCAAGACCGCGAAGTACCTCGGCAAGAGCTACCAGCAGCAGTACGCCTACAACGCCGAAACGACCTATGTCGCGGGCGAGTTCTATTGGCAGGTCGAGCGCGGCCAGAAGACCTTCAACCGCGACTTCGCCAACGGCAATGCACTGCTGTCGATGGAGCGCTCGGCCAACGAGTTGAGCTGGTCGTCGGGCAGCAAGATGGACAGCGCGGCGGTGGCGGCCGCCTTCAAGCTCGACGCGAAAAAGGGCATGTTCGAGCGCGCCGACGCCGCGCCGCTGAGCGCTGCGTCGAGCATGGGCTGCGGCACCATCATCCTGATCATCGTGGTGATCTTCATCCTGCTGATCATCCTGAGCACCTGCAGCTCGCGGTCGGGCGGCTCGTCGTCTTCGTCGCGCAGCTCGGGCGGTTCCTACGGCGGCTATTCGAGCGGGGGCAGCCACAAGTGACGCCCGCTTTTTTCATACACGTTTTCTTCCGGAGGTTCTCATGATGGGAATTGAATGGCTGCGGCCCGCAGCGTTCCTGGGCTCGATGCTCTACGCCATCATCGGCGTGCTGATCTTCTGGATCACCTTCCTGATCATCGACAAGCTCACGCCCTATGACCTCTGGCAGGAGATCGTCGAAAAGCAGAACCGCGCCCTCGGCATGGTCGTCGCTGCGATGTGTCTGGGCATCAGCATCATCGTCGCTGCCGCCATCCATTGAGCGTGCCGGCCCCCGCGGCGCGCGGCCCGCAGCCCGTCGAGATCGCCCTCCTCGCCAGCGTCTTCGTCGTGGCAGCCTGCGGGCTGGTCTACGAGCTGAGTGCGGCGGCGCTGAGCTCTTACCTGCTCGGCGACTCGGTGCTGCAGTTCAGCACCATCATCGGCACCTACCTGTTCGCCATGGGCGTCGGCTCGTGGCTCTCGCGCTATTTCGAGCGGCAGCTGCCCGCGCACTTCCTGCGCATCGAACTGTTGGTGGCGCTCATCGGTGGCGCGCTGCCGGCGCTGCTTTTCCTCACCAACGCCTACATTCCCGGCGCGTTCCGCCTGCTGCTGTACGGGCTGGTGGTCGTGGTGGGCACGCTGGTCGGCCTGGAGATTCCGCTGGTCATGCGCATCCTCAAGCGCAACACCGCGTTGAAAGACCTGGTGTCGCAGGTGCTGACCTTCGACTACCTCGGCGCGCTGGCCGTGTCGGTCGCGTTCCCGCTGATCTTCGTGCCGCAGCTGGGCATGATCCGCACCGGCCTCTTGTTCGGCTTCATGAACGCGGCCGTCGCGCTGTGGGCGCTGTGGATGTTCCGGCACGAACTGCGGCAGCTCGGCGCGCACGTGGTGGCGTGCTTCGCCACCCTGGCCGTGCTGGCCTGCGCCTTCGTGTTCGCGGACCGCATCACCACGCTGGCCGAAGACAGGTTCTATCAAGACCACATCGTCTTCAGCGCCACCTCGCCGTACCAGCGCATCGTGGTCACGGGGGGCGGTGCCGGGCATCGCCTGTACCTCAACGGCAATCTGCAGTTCGCCGAGCGCGACGAGTACCGCTACCACGAGGCATTGGTGCACCCGGTGATGGCGGCGCACGGCGCGCCGAAGAAGGTGGCGGTGCTGGGCGGCGGCGACGGCATGGCGGTGCGCGAGGTGCTGAAGTACCCGTCGGTCGAGTCGGTCACGCTGGTCGAGCTCGACCCGAACATGACGCGGCTCTTCGCCGACCACGAAACGCTTTCGACGCTCAACGGCGGCGCGCTCAAGTCGCCGAAGCTGGAGATCGTCAACACCGATGCGTTCAAGTGGCTGCAGGACGGC
>Ga0247808_10001889_pt1 | contig 10153 bp, 6 predicted proteins | sample UWRJL089202R1_FD_179914 | JGI IMG/M metagenome (GOLD analysis project Ga0247808, IMG submission 179914) | Plant litter microbial communities from Arlington Agricultural Research Station in Wisconsin, United States - UWRJ-L089-202R-1 | ecosystem: Environmental > Terrestrial > Plant litter >... | reverse complement strand
CCATTCTCTGTATAGAGATTATCATCTTTACTTTTGATGTTTGTTGGTCCGTAAAAATAAGTCCAGTTACTCAAGGTATTGTAGCGTAACGTGTCTGATTTGATCGTCACAGATGGTGTAACTACAACAACGTTGTAACGAAAATAGGCATCCCTGCTGTTTGCAAAATAATACCCATTCTTACTGGTCAGCGTCACGTCCTTATTTACAATCTTTCCACCTTCTACGTAGGTGCCCACCTTAGTGGCCATATTATAATCCAGGATGTTGGTCGTTAAAACGGACTGTCTGTCTAGCAGGCGTACATTACTGGTTAAGTGGGCAATCTTAGAGTTCCCGTCATAAGTAAGCCGGTCTGAAAAGATGTTTACTGTGTCTGCCTGATTGATATGGACATTATTATAAGCTTCAATCACATTTGTAGCATCATAGAATACAGCACTATCGCATGTGAAGGTAGCGTTGCCCTGTCTGAAAATAGGTTTCTTTAAATAGCTAATCTGTTTTTTTAAATCAATTGTACTTTTAGGCGCATTTACAACCGTAATTTTAGTTGTCTTTTGCGCCAGTAAGCACAGTGGTAGAAAAGTTATCAGTAATAAAAGGCGTAATTTCTGCACATTACAAAGTTAGTAGTTTGCTTACCATTTTAAATTAAATATTTTTGACAGATGTTATCCATAGCTAGTTTCAAAACATTCGTTAGTCAGGAAGGGCTTTTCGATCCCGGCCAGAAAGTTTTACTTGCTGTAAGCGGGGGCAAGGACTCTGTGTTGATGGCTCATTTATTTAAACTCTCAGGATTTGATTTTGGTATTGCACACTGTAATTTTAATCTGCGTGGGGAGGAGTCCATGCGCGACGAGTACTTTGTGCGGATGCTGGCGCTGAACCTTGAAGTACCCTTCTACCTCGAACATTTTCAGACTAAAGCCTATGCAGCTGAGCACAAGCTTTCCACTCAGATGGCGGCAAGAGTACTCCGTTATAACTGGTTTGAGGAAATCCGCGGGCAGGAAGGTTTTGCTGTTATCGCGGTAGCGCAGCATCAGAACGATGCGCTTGAAACCGTTCTTCTGAACTTAAGCCGTGGCACTGGTATTTCAGGGCTGCACGGTATTTTACCTGTCAGAGGAAAAGTGATCAGACCACTGTTATTTTTGACGGCTGCCGATGTGGAGCGCTGGATCACAGCATTGGAAATAACTTATGTTGAAGATAGTTCCAATAGCTCAGATGATTATGCACGTAACAAGATCAGGCATCAGGTTGTTCCACACTTAAAAACCATAAATCCACAGCTAGAACAGACCTTTGTACAGAATATACGGCGATTTGCTGAAACTGAGCAAGTGCTTAACCAGGCTATCGAATCTTACAGAAAGGCATTGATCAGGTCGGATGCAGAAGGGGATTATATAGAAATTGCATCAGTAAAAGTACTGAATCCACAGCGGCTGATTTTACATGAACTGCTCAAGCCTTATAGTTTTACGGAATTCCTAATTGAAGATATCCTGCGTTCGCTGGACAGACAGAGCGGGACATCTTTTTACAGCACTACACACAGGTTAACTATAGACCGTGCTGACCTGATCATCACGCAGATAAAAACAGACGAAGATGATGTCAACCTGCTTATCCATCCTTCAAATGAGCGGATCATCTTTAAACAACAGGAGTTATACATCAGCTATAGTGATACTATTTATTTTGAGCGGGAATCATCTATGGCTTTCGTTGATTATGACTTGTTGATCTTTCCGCTGATCCTCAGGAGCCGGCAGGATGGAGATCTGTTTATGCCCATCGGGATGAAGAAGTTTAAGAAGCTCAGTAATTTCCTGATCGATGAAAAAGTTCCTCTGCCGCGAAAGGCAGAAGTGCCTGTGCTGATCAATGGCAACGGAGATTTGATCTGGATAGGAGGGTTGCGGCAGGACAATCGTTATAAAGTAACGGCTACAACAAAAAAAGTAGCTATATTCGAACTGAAAAATAGTGTAGATGGCAAATAGATTCGCTTTTCTGGAAAAACAATACATCGGACGCGATTACATACGGATTGCTATTCGCCTGATCATGGCAGCATTCTGCTTTGGTGCATATGTGTACGAACGTGACCGCGATAATACGCAGGATTTGTTTCTAGTTGTTGGTTTCGGAATCATTGGCATTTCTATCTTGTTGTTGTTCTTGATTCATTACAAAATTATCATCGATAATGGTAGTGTAACTATTGACGGACTTTGGACGGCGAAGAAGGTAAAGATTGATCTGAACAGTATTGTCAATGTACGCAAAGATAGCTATAGTAACTATTTATTTAACAATCCGGTATATAACCTGCATCGAAAAGGCAGTATCCGCTTTTATTCATCGGGTAAAGACGCTATCGTGCTTACCGATCGTGACGGGCTTGAATATTATATTGGAACCCAACGACCAAACGAAATGTATCTGGTTATCCAGGCTGAAATGAAAAATAATTCTGCAACGAAATAATTGCAATTGTTTAACACAAAGCTAAGTTTAAGTATGGTACTTTGCGCTTAAATAGAACTGGCTGCTGATCATTGAATAATCTGCTCGCATATTGCTGATCAACTTGTTTAACGAATTTACAGTCAGCTCCTTATCAAATCATATACTCATGAAAATAGGTATTGTCTGTTACCCGACTTTTGGTGGTAGCGGTGTCGTTGCAACCGAATTGGGTAAAGCGCTTGCTGATGAAGGTCACCAGGTACACTTTATAACATATAGTCAGCCTGCCCGGCTCGACTTCTTTTCCGAAAATTTATTCTACCATGAAGTGTCTGTACGGGATTATCCCCTGTTTGATTACGCACCATACGAGTCGGCCCTGGCCAGTAAACTTGTAGATGTTGTCAGGTTTGAACAGCTCGATCTTCTTCATGTGCACTATGCCATACCACATGCATCTGCAGCTTTTATGGCCAAACAGATTCTTGCGACTTACGGAATCAACATACCTTTCGTCACTACGCTGCATGGAACGGATATCACGCTGGTAGGAAAAGATCCGACATATAAACCGGTGGTTACATTTTCTATCAATCAGTCTGATGGCGTAACTACAGTATCTCAGGATCTGAAAGAAGATACCATCAAGCACTTTGATGTTAAAAATGAGATTAAGGTAATCCCTAACTTCATTGATTTTAACAGATTCAGTCTTCAGCCGAAAGATCACTTCAAAAAAGCGATTGCACCAAATAATGAAAGAATCCTGATCCATACGTCCAACTTTAGAAAGGTAAAACGGACTTCAGATGTGATCAAGATGTTTAAGCTCATCCAGGAAACCATTCCGTCCAAGTTACTGATGGTAGGTGATGGACCTGAGCGTGCCTATAATGAGCAGCTCTGCCGTAGCCTGGATATTTGCGAACATGTACGTTTTCTGGGCAAGCAGGATGCGATAGAAGAAATTTTGTCGGTTTCAGACTTATTCCTGATGCCTTCGGAATCTGAGAGCTTCGGATTGGCAGCGTTGGAGGCTATGGCCTGCAAGGTGCCTGCAATTACATCTAATGCCGGCGGACTTCCAGAATTAAACATTGACGGCTACTGCGGTTATATGAGTAATGTGGGTGATATCGAAGATATGGCTGCGAAAGCAGTGATGATACTGAAAGATGATGATGTCTTGAATACCTTTAAAGAAAATGCATTTAAAAGGGCACAAGATTTTGACCTGAAAAAGATTTTGCCAATCTATATTGATTTCTACAATGGCATACTGGAAAAGCAACCGAAACTAGCGATAGTACAGTAGCTTTCTATTTTATCGGAGCAAACACCAAACAGACCGGTGCGCCAACTGCGATGCGCTTTTTCGTATCCGTTAGCGCACCGGTTTCTTTATTGATCCTGAAAATCACCACTTCATTCGTATTCTGGTTACCAAGCAATAAAAACGTTCCTGTAGGATCGATCACGAAGTTTCTCGGATTCTTGCCGAGCGTAGATTGTGTAGCCTTTTTAATGAGCTTTCCATTTGGTTGCACAGCAAATCGGGTGATGGTGTTGGCTGTTCCGCGGTTTGTGGCATACAGGAATCTGCCGTCGGGCGTGATGTGAATATCCGCCGCTCCATTTTCGCCTGTAAAAGTTTTTGGCACAATAGCGGTTTGCTGGATCTTCTCTAGTTTACCGTCCCGGTAGTTAAAAACCGTGAGGTTTCCATTCATTTCCTGAAGAAGGTATGCAAACTTTCCATCTTTACTAAACGTAATATGGCGTGGACCACTTCCGGGATCTACTGCAATACTATCTCTCAGGGTCAATACATCTGACAAAGCATTTGCATTGTATTTATAGCTATATACCTGATCTGTGCCCAGATCATTACTCAATACATAGTTTCCATCCGGACTAAAGCGAACCATATGGACGTGCGCTGATTGCTGTCTTTTCTGATCGGTGCTGTGTCCGTAATGCTGTATCACCTGTTTTGCTACACCCAGTGTACCATCTTTGCCTGTGCCAAATACAGCGATGTTACCGCCTGAATAATTGGCAACGATCACATGCTTGCTGTCGGCAATGATATAGCATGGATCTGCACCATGTGCATCCTGCTTGTTCAGGAATTCCAGTTTACCCTGAGTAGGATTGAAGCTAAAAGCACTGACTGTACTTTTCTTTGCATCTTCGTTGACACTGTAAACAAATTTATTGTCTTTGCTTACTGCGAGGTAGCTGGGATTGATTATCCCCCTGCTAATACTTTTGGCTCTGTAGGCCGCAGTCCTGACGTTGAAGTCGTATATATAAATGCCTTCACTCTTGCCTGTATTGGTGTACGTTCCGATCAATAAATTATATGATGATCTTTGTGCGCGCGTTTGCAGGCTGCACAACAGTACAGGCAGGAGGTAAAGCATTTTGTTCATAACAATTTATTTTATCAGATGCTTGATCTGTATCAGTTCATGCTCTTCCAGATAGCGCCATCTTCCACGTGGAAGGTCTTTCTTAGTCAGATTTCCATAAACAACACGGTCAAGTTTTACAACATCATAACCAAGGTGTTCAAATATCCTGCGGACAATCCTGTTTTTACCACTATGAATCTGGATTCCAACTTCTTTTTTGGAAGCACCGGATACATAAGAAACGCTGTCTGGTTTAATTAAACCATCCTCAAGTTCCAGGCCAAACTGAATTTTATTCATATCGCCCTGACTCAAACTCTTGTTCAGTTCAACATGGTAAATTTTAGTGATGCCGTTTTTTGGATGAGAAAGCTTATCAGCAAGGTCACCATCATTTGTCATCAATAAGAGTCCGGTAGTATTACGGTCTAAACGACCTACAGGATAAATACGTTCTCTGCTTGCTTTTTCTACCAGTTGCATTACCGTACGTCTTTCCTGAGGATCATCTGTAGTCGTGATATAATCTTTTGGTTTATTCAGTAAAACATAAGTTTTCTTCTCACGTTTCAGCAATTCACCATTGTATCTCACTTCATCTTTTGCCGGATCTACTTTATGGCCCAGCTCAGAAACAGGAACACCATTCACTGAAACTACACCTGCAGCGATCAGCTCATCTGCCTTACGGCGGGAGCAAATACCTGAGTTGGCAATGTACCGGTTCAGACGGATCATTCCATCATCTACCTTATCCTGTGGTTTTCTGCCACGCAGTACAGTTTTATCTCTGCCGCTATCTTTACTGAAAGTTGGTCTGGCACCACCCTCTGTTTCTCTTTTTCTATATGGTCTGCTGTCAGTACTTCTTGGTCCGTCAGAACTTCTAGGTCCATCAGATTTGTTGTCGTCAAATTTCCTGAACGGCTTACCTTCAGTACTTCTGGCTGAATCGCCACCTTTTTTATCGTCAAACTTGCGGAAAGGTCTGCTGTCAGTACTTCTTGCTGCACCACCTTTACTGTCATCAAATTTGCGGAAAGGTTTATCTCCTTTGGGGCTAAAGTGATCTTTTTTTACATAACTGCGAGATTGGCCTTCCGATGAATCTCTTGAACCTCCCTCTTTACCAGGTCTTGAAGTATAAGGCTTACGCTCTCCTGAACGTTCTCCAGTACGTTCTCCTTCTCTGCGATCTCCTGAACGCGGTGCAGGACGTTCTCCGAAACGGGCATTACTACGTTCTCCTGAGCGCTCGCCCGAACGTTCTCCACGCTCTCCGGAACGCTCTCCACGATCTCCGTCTTTTTCTGTGCGTGGTCTGTAGCTTTTATCGCCGCCAAACTTACTATCTTTTCCTTCCTTATCACCGAAAGAACTCTTGCCTTTATACGAGCTGTCAGATGCTGGTTTGCTTCTGCCTGTAGTATTCCGGCTTCCTGGTTTGGACTTGTCATCCCGACTGTTCCTGTTGTTATTTTTTATCATGATACACTGTTAACCGCATAATTAATGCGGGTGCAAATTTAATAAAATTCAGCCACTTTGCAGCCGATATTTTACGCGTTTCGGTCAAATTAAAAAACGTCCTTTACAGAGGTTTAAACATCGATTTTAAAACTATGTTTTGTAAAAGCTTGATAATTAACATAATATGTTGTACGTTTGCAGGCATTCTATATTATTCACCAAAAAAAGGAGGAAAATGATAAAGAAACACATAATAACATGTACGATAATTTTAACATTATTGGTTATGGCAAAAGTGTTTGCTTACCACGTGCCCCAAGCAGCAAAAAGTCTTTTAAAAAGTAAAAATACCAGTACCCCGAATACCCCAATCCGGTCAAAGACCGAAGAGCCGGAATCTCTGATGGCTAAATTGAGTTTTGCAGATGAAACCCTACCACTGGGCGACCAGCGGGTGGAGAATAAGATGAAGAAAATTCTTACTGCATTTAATCATACAAACACCCAAACAAACCGTTTGCACAGAAAAGCCGCCGAATGGTTCCCTGTAATTGAACCCATTCTTGCCGCTTACGGCATTCCGAATGATTTTAAGTACATGCCTTTGGTAGAATCTGGCTTTTCTGGTGGCGTTTCACCCAAAGGAGCAGCAGGTTTCTGGCAATTTATGCCTGGAACAGCACGAACTTATGGTTTAAAGGTGAATGCAAGCGTCGATGAGCGTAAAAATTTGCGTAAATCTACAATTGCCGCCTGTAAATACCTGAAAGAGCTGTATGGTGTATTTGATAGTTGGACGCTTGTGGCCGCTGCTTATAACGTTGGCGACACCCACATGAAGAAACAAATCAACAGACAAAATCAGGACAATTACTACAAAATGCGACTCAACCGGGAGACCGGAGGTTATGTGTATAAATTGATTTCCATGAAAGAGATCGTGGAAGATCCTGCACGTTACGGCTACACTGCTCCAAGAGCTTTGCTTGCCTTAAACGAAGAATAAAAAATAAAAGACTTGCTAATGGGGAAGCCGGAATTTATTCCGGCTTTTTTAGTTTTTCAGCTTTTTTGTGGCTGAAAATTTGCTAACTTGAACATAAAGGCTTTATTAGCGTTTGAATATATATGAGTAAAAATAACGTTGATCTCGGCGAACAAAAGGATGTTGAAGTTTACGGTGCCCGGGTACATAATCTCAAAAATATAGATATTTCTTTTCCGAGGAATAAACTCGTGGTAATCACGGGTTTAAGTGGTAGCGGCAAATCGTCCCTTGCCTTTGATACCATTTATGCTGAAGGTCAGCGCCGCTACATGGAAACATTCAGCGCTTATTCCCGACAGTTTATGGGTGGAATGGAACGACCGGATGTAGACAAAGTGTCAGGCCTCAGCCCTGTTATTGCCATTGAACAAAAAACTACGAGTAAAAATCCAAGGTCAACTGTGGGTACCATTACAGAGATCTATGACTTTATGCGCCTGCTTTTTGCACGTACGGCCGATGCTTTTTCCTACAATACCGGGGAGAAGATGGAACGCATGAGCGAAGATCAGATTCTGGCAACAATCTTTAAAAAATATACGGGTATCCCGGTCAATATACTAGCCCCTGTAGTGAAGGGCCGCAAAGGTCATTACCGCGAACTCTTTGAACAGATCCGTAAACAAGGTTATGTTAAAGTACGTATCGACGGAGAAATCAAGGATATTACTGCCAAGATGCAGGTAGACCGGTATAAGATCCATGATATTGAGATCGTTGTAGATCGTCTGATTGTGGAACCGGAAGATACCAAAAGACTTCAGGATTCTCTGCAAACAGCGATGCGTCTGGGCAAAGGGATTATTAAAATCAGCGATCAGGAAAATAATGTATCCCACTTCAGTAAGTTTCTGATGTGCCCTACTACGGGAATCTCCTACGATGAGCCTCAGCCGAACAGCTTTTCTTTTAACTCTCCTTACGGAGCGTGTGAGCGTTGTGACGGTTTGGGATATATCTTTGTGGTGGATAAGGAATCAGTGATGCCCAATCCGAAACTCAGTATTCTGAATGGCGGGCTCGCGCCACTTGGCGAATACCGTGATATCTGGATGTTCCAGGTTATCAAGGCACTGGCTAAAAAATATAATTTCTCCCTGTCAACCCCTATAGAAAAGCTGGGTGACGATATCATTAATATCATTCTAAACGGCTCGCACGAGTTACTTTCTGTGGCTGTTGAATACAATAAATGGAACGTCCAGAATTACCAGATCACTTTCGACGGTATTATCAAGTTGCTTGAAGAGCAGCAGGAACGTAAAGGTGAAGGTACTGTTGATGATATGGAGGCTTTCCGCAAGCTTAAAACCTGTCCGGTTTGTAATGGTGCCAGGTTGAAAAAAGAAAGTCTGCATTTTAAAGTGGATGGTAAAAATATCTTCGAATTAGCGGAGATGGATATCAATACCATTAAGCTATGGTATGAAGACCTGGAAAGCAGACTTACCGAGAGACAAAACACCATCGCAAAGGAGATTCTAAAAGAGATCCGCGCCAGGCTGGGCTTTCTGACTGATGTTGGGTTGAACTATCTGTCACTGGACCGTACGGCAAGGACACTTTCGGGTGGAGAGGCGCAGCGGATCAGACTGGCCACCCAGATCGGTTCACAACTGATGAACGTGATGTATATCCTGGATGAACCAAGTATTGGTTTGCATCAGCGGGATAACGAACGTCTGATAGGGGCATTGAAAAATCTTCGTGACCTTGGAAATACGGTATTAGTTGTAGAGCATGATAAGGAAATGATTCTTGAGGCTGATCACGTCATTGACGTAGGACCGGCTGCGGGAATTCATGGCGGACAGATCGTTGCTCAGGGAACTCCTGCAGAAATCCTGAAATCCAATACCCTAACTGCGGCTTACCTTAATGGTAAAAAAGGAATCGAGATTCCGAAAAAGAGACGCAAAGGAAACGGACATAAATTGTCGATTATCAAAGCCAGTGGACATAATCTTAAAGATGTGTCTGTAGATTTTCCATTAGGCAAGTTCATTGCGGTAACTGGTGTTTCGGGTAGTGGTAAATCCAGTCTGATCACCGAAACTTTGTATCCTATCCTGAACCATCATTTCTTCAGGGCCAAGAAACATCCACTGCCTTATGAGAAGGTAAATGGATTGAAGGAAATAGATAAGGTCATAGAGATTGACCAGGCACCAATTGGTAGAACCCCGCGCTCTAATCCTTCAACCTATACCGGCGTGTTCTCTGATATCAGGAACTTATTTGTGCAATTGCCAGAGGCTAAGATCAGGGGTTATAAACCCGGCAGATTCTCTTTCAATGTAAAAGGTGGGAGATGTGAAACTTGCCAGGGTGCAGGAATGAAGGTTGTTGAGATGAATTTCCTTCCTGATGTGCACGTACCTTGTGAAGAGTGCGGCGGACGACGTTACAACAGGGAAACCCTTGAGGTGCGTTACAGAAGCAAATCGATTAGCGATGTCCTAGATATGAGTATTGAAGATGCCTGTGCATTTTTTGAAAACATGCCAGCCATTTACAGAAAGATCAAAACATTGAAAGATGTTGGTCTGGGTTACATCACCCTAGGTCAGGCATCTACAACGCTATCCGGTGGAGAAGCCCAACGGGTAAAACTGGCAACCGAATTATCCAAAAAGGATACCGGTAAGACCTTCTATATTCTTGATGAACCGACTACCGGATTGCATTTCGAAGATATTAACGTATTGTTGGGCGTGCTCAACGAACTGGT
>Ga0247808_10001888_pt1 | contig 10159 bp, 7 predicted proteins | sample UWRJL089202R1_FD_179914 | JGI IMG/M metagenome (GOLD analysis project Ga0247808, IMG submission 179914) | Plant litter microbial communities from Arlington Agricultural Research Station in Wisconsin, United States - UWRJ-L089-202R-1 | ecosystem: Environmental > Terrestrial > Plant litter >... | reverse complement strand
TTCTTACTTTAATACTCGGTAGTTTGTTGACGGCGCAAACATCCACAGCTGAGTTCATAAACAGCATTTACTATGACCAGTCTGAAACCTTGTCACCATTTTATCTTTCCTCAGCTAATATGTCGTTCACAGGTGGCATGTGACTAATATTCCGGGGCCTAATATTACAGCCGGAATCAATCTGGTCTACCTTGCTTTTATCAACCCAAGTGAACTCATTACCAACCCAATTGGCAACTACACTCCTTTCGTATCTGTAGAATCTATCAAGGAGAGATTCGGAAAAGAGACAAAAGTTGTAATATCAGTTGGAGGATGGAGCTGGACTGCACCATTTGCAGATGCGGCAGCAAACTCTACCTCCCGATGCCTGTTCGCAGAAAATGTTGCAACAATGCTTGATAACACTGGAGCGGATGGTGTTGGTAAGACTGATCTTGTGGAGGAAATTCTAAAGAGGTGCTGACTTGTCATTAGATATTGATTGGGAGTATCCTGCAGGAAACGGAGAAAACTACAAAGTGATACCCAATGATGCCAAGGTCTCTGAAATAACGACATACCCTCTCCTCCTCGCGTCGGTGAGAGCAGCCATTGGTCCCAAACGCCTACTCACTATTGCCGTACCTGGTTTGAAGCGCGATATGATTGCTTATACGAAAGAGACTGTGCCTCAGATTGCAGCCTCGGTGGATTATTTCAATGTAGCGTCACCTCCATTTGTGTATAGAAGAGGGGCTAACTCCATCAAGATTATGACATACGATCTCATGAACCGCCGAGACAATTTCACCAAACATCATACAAGTGTGGCTGGCTCTCTTGAGGCCGTCGAACAATACATTTCCCTGGGTCTTGCGCCACAAAAGGCCATTTTAGGTTTTAGCTTTTACGCCAAATGGTTCACCACCGACCCAAAGTCGAATTGCGCCACACACCCCCTTGGCTGTGCGACAGTCCCGATGGAAGATGCCTTGGGCAACGACAATGGAATGTCAGGATCGCTCACCTTCGAAACCGCTAACATGGAAGATGTAGTTATTCCATCAAACTTGACTGTAGACCCCAATGGCTCCTGCGGAGCAGCGGCTGGCTACAAGTGCCGTGAAGGAGATTGCTGTAGTCAATATGGTTTTTGGTATGTCAGAACATACTCCACGGTCTTGAAGATGAACGGATAATTACTGACTATTGCAGCGGCAACACCGCCGACTACTGTGGTGCGTCATGTGTTCAAGGCTATGGTAAATGCACTGGACCATCAATTACCACGTCTTGGAGTCTGGCTCGCAAAAATAGTATTGCTGACTATGAGAATGGCGGTGAATACTATTGGGATTCTTCAGCAAATATCTTTTGGACCTGGGACACTCCAACTTTCATTGCCGAGAAGTTCTCCAAAATCGTGGCAAAACTTCAGTTGGGAGGAATCATGTCTTGGAGTCTTGGTCAAGATACCTATAACAACGAACACTTGTTGGCGATTCAGCAGGGAGTAAAGAACGTCACGTCTCATACTCCACAGCACAATGTTTACCAAAGACACAGGCGCTATTAGACCTACGGAACGGCTTTGCAGGGTTTTCGCACAGCTGTTCTTGATGTCGGTCGTGTCGTAACTTAATTTCTTAGTCGGAAATGTTTGGGAAAGCTTGTAAAAGGTGGGCGGGCGTGCGTGTTCACCTTGGAGATGGTGTGTTATTTCCTGGTGTGATTAGATTGTTTCCCTTCTTTCTCCCACGGATGTGCAGTGGAAATTTAAGTCCACATCCTGCGGGTGGCAATAGACGCCTTTTTGTACCATAGTTTAGTTACGACACTGTCACCCTAACATTACCACAACATGTTTTTAGAGACATGCTATGCCAGTGATTGTCTTATCAGAGCTTATAGTAAACATAGTCACCCCATACCTAAATGTTATTATATAAATAGAATCCCCAATATCCCACCTACCAATCACTATGTCTATATGGTTTGTTTACTTTACGCGAAAATTTAAGCTTTGGAGCTAGACAGGGATATGACCAATGACGAGCATTTGTGGGGCTTTAGAACCCAACAGATTCTCTAATGTTACATTAATGTATTGAAATTCAAGCTACCCGAGACAAATTGTAGGTACTTTTATGTAGCGCGCTAACAACCTAAATTGCGAGTCAAGCAATAATGATGATATATGCTCCTGAAAGATTGAACTGCTTGGGAGGCCAACCTCGCTAAGAAGATCCCTCCTCTCGAGCGTTAAAAAGAAATTAAGGTCAACACGTATGCAATTATTAGCATTGACAAAAAGGATAATTGCGTGTGCAGCTGGCCGTTATATGTTGCAAAAGATGCAACTATAGAAGCTAAAACACAAGATAAGCATATCTACAAGCAAGCGTAATAAACCTTCAGTTTAAGTTGTAACGTGTGCTAGGACGAAACAATTCGGCTATTTTCATGATTCCTCTGGTTTAACGTTTTTGGCTGATAGGCTGTATGTGCCCCAGTAGCAGAAGCGTTCAATATTCCTTTTTTCTGATCCGGCCTAAATAAGAACTTCGCAAAATAGTTGTCATTGATTGTCATCATATATTAATTGTCGTGATGGCTCCAGTCTTTTGAGATCTGAAGTTATCAAGGCTTATCATTCCAAAATCTCATTCTGCAGAAAGTAAAGCACATGTTCCGGCTACTCCGGAGCTGTGACAGTGTGCAGATACAATTGGTGACTTCCATCCATGTCAACTTAGGTTGGTTAGATATTTAGTTTAGTCAGCAGGGATCTGTTTTGCCGTTCAGCGAGATCCTAACTTAATCCCATCCATCTTCAATGCAAACAGCCTGTAAGCCATCTTACTTTTGCTTCATGATACGCAGGGGGCCTTGTCTTCCCCGAACCTCTTTGTCGGCTTTCCTTAGATCCTCAGGCTCTCAGCTACAATGACCCCACTATGCACCTCCTTCGAACCTGTCCCTCGAGACAAGGCAGTCTACTCTCACAAACACTCACTGTCTACTCTTCATTTCAATCAAGTCAGGTCACTATAGTCTCAGTGGAGCCAAGGATGGCTTACGTTGCTTAATCTCCGCTGGAAAGGCTTCATTCTAGAGTCCATTACTTCTGGATCACGGCGAGTCTTACGACCCTCCTACTCTCCTCCAACAAGCATACAATCAGATATTAATTCCTTATTCAACTTGGTAATTAGAAATCTAGCTAGATACAGCTACACAACAAGACCCTTGCCAAAGTTCCTTCTCCGGCACAGAAACTCAGGGAGCCGTGGGAAAGATATCACGCTACGCAACACGTTCCTGCAGTGGTTCCGAAAGAAGTCACCATGGCAATTCTGCAGCCATCAAAATATGATGGCGAATCTTCCTTCCTTAGCGTTGAAATTTCAACGTTCCGGCAATGATGGGAGCGAGTCAATCAATAGCGCGTAATCCACAGCAGCTATCCCTGTCTGACAAAACAAACTATCGCGGAATCAGGCCAAGTGTGAGGGTAAACCTACACAAACCAAGCATTATGACATATTAGCACAGGCACCAATCACTGAATACGAGAAGATAGAGTTCCTTCCCAGATAACTTCCCATACTAATCTAGTGGAAAGTATGATATGTTGGAGGACTTCGACCAATCTCCCTCCATATTAAAGATGCGTTACCCTTCCTTCTACTTCCAAGACTCAACCTCGCAACTCATAAGTCAACTCATCACTTAATCCTTACTCACTCTATCCTACCATTCGTCCTCTTCACAGAAGTCTCCTTCCGGAAACTACCTCAACAAACGTCAATATGCAATACGCTACTATCATCCTCGCCGCTCTTGCTGGCTCTGTTGTAGCTCAAGTTACTGATGCTCCAACCACCACTCCGTTCATCTGTAACGCGGCCGCAATTGCCCGTGGAGATTGTACTGCAACAGCTGCCTCGGTTCCAACCACTTTCCCTTTTCTCTGCAATGCTGCTGCCATCGCACGAGGCGCATGTAACGCAACCGCGGCTGTTGTCCCATCTGCATCCAGCTATCCTTTCCTTTGCAACGCTGCTGCTCTCGCACGAGGAGCTTGCACTTACACTCCACCCACTGGCGCAGATCAAACCACTGTTGTTTCCGTACTAGTCACCTACTGCCCTGCACCAACAACTCTCACTGTCAACAGCAAAACCTACACAGTTACCGCAGCCACTACCCTCACTATCACGGACTGCCCATGCACAGTTGTTGGCCCAATTACATCGACTAGCCCATTTATATGCAATGCGGCCGCAATCGCGCGAGGTGACTGCACTGCTACTGCGGCCAGCGTCCCATCTGCAACCACTAGCGTAACTGAGTTCACTGGAGCTGCTGATTCCATTAAGCCAGTCATGGCTCTTGGTATGCTTGGTGGACTTGCTGTTGCTCTTTTGTAAACAATCTGGTTTAGAGCTTGTAGGTAAAATGTGCGATTACATGTATTTATAAAAGAAATGGATCGACAGGTTAGTCCAAGGAATCCAAGGCGGCTGTTTTGTATTGATAAACACTTGCGATTATATAAATATGGCATTGTATCAATTAATATTTAATACTTCTTGGCTTTAATTGGCAAGATAATAATCATAAAGGTGCTTTTACATAACTTCTATGGTCTTCTTGCGTTACTAAGTTGTGGAAGTGTAGATATTCTTACAAGTTTGATTCATCCTGAAACAAAAAATGTCATGTGACGTCAAGCACGTGATAAGATTTGGCTGAGCACCGGATATGAAACAAACGGCTTTATGTAGTCAATTCAGATACAAGACAATGAGGACTCGCAGTATATGTGTAAGTTGGATCAGACGGATTTGAGTGTATCTGTACTCGTGCCGTTAGAAGGTTGAAGTAGATGACGACGATGCATGAAGCAGCGTAACCTAATCAGGATTAACTTTAGAGCCTAGATCATTTCGATAAATGCTCCACGTGATTACTGAGCTTCATTATATATTTCAGTCCATCTCAATCCCTCTTTTTCCGTAGTGAAAACGCAAGGAATCACATTTAAACAATTGAGACTTTTGATTTCTCGTACTGAGCCCTCTACTGAGTATTGATTTCATGTGATGACAATGAACTTGCCAAAATTTCAAACGGCAGCTTATGTGGATAAACCTGGACCCCAAGCTCGAGTCTATGAAAGACACGATGTGGAAATTCCGAAACCAGCTGACGGAGAAGTTCTTGTCAAGCTAGAGTTTACAGGAGTCTGGTAAGATATTGCATAGCTGGTCCAGACGAGGTACCATCGAGGAAGGCAATCTGGACTAATGTTTTAAAAATATCTGGAGACTGTATTAATCATCTGTAGTCACTCCGGTGTTCACAAGATCTTCGGGTCAACTCCATTGACGACGAATGTTATCGGTCATGAAGGGTTTGGTACAGTGTTGCAGCGTAAGTGTAATTCACTCCCATTGTGATCACTTGCACCAACTTATCTTTTTTGAATCACTTAGTTGGAGCGAATGTTGCGCAAACCTACCTACACTCACGGGTAGGTGTTAAGTGAGAAAACACATTTTGCTTCCACATACCCTCTAAATTACCAGGGTAGACTTTTTGTGCTGTTTCTAATATTACTTCTAAGGTGGCTATATAGTGCGTGTAAGGTCTGCGAAATATGTGATGTCAGCTACGTCGCATGTCCAAGTCAACACAACACTGGAAGAGTATGTATTCTTCAGATTCTTTGGGATGATTATTGACTGCCATACACAGGATGTACCTGGAACATTTCAACGTAAGCATTGCCAACTTCAGAAGCCAAAGCGCATCATGCTTACAAAAGTTTCTTAAAAGAATACGTTGTTGCTCCAGCCGATTTTGTTACGATCATCCCGGATGGATTGAAATCTGAGGATGCAGCACCATTGCTCTGTGGTAAGTAACTGGTGCCAAAAGTCATAGCTCATCTGCTTACTTTGTGTAAGCTGGTCTCACTATTTATTCTGCGATCCTAAGGACAGGGTTGAAACCTGGAGACTGGTTAGTCATAACTGGAGCTGGAGGCGGATCGGGGCACTAGTTAGTCACTCCTTGGGGGTATCCCACCACTTTACTGAACTTCGCTACTAGTGGTATCCAGATTGCTCTTAAGCTTGGTTATAAGGTCTTTGCTATTGACAGGTACATCATCACGCCCAATGTGCCTCAAAGCTAATTAATTAGCGGTGAAGCGAAACGAGATTTGTGTCTACGCCTTGGGGCAACCGTATTTCTAGATTATAAGACAGAAGGGGCCAGTCAGTTAATTACTTGTATGATGAAGGCTAAATCTTGTCAATAGTTTACGACAGTAGCAAATGAAACCATGGGAGGCTACGGCGCACACGCTGTTATTTGTTGTCCTGGAGATGACATGGCGTATTCGCAAGCTCTGGATATGGTCCGAAACACGGGCACCATAGTCTGCTTAGGGCTTGCTAAAGGGGATCTTCCCATTTCACCCTTTGCGTTAGTTCGCGATGTGAGCTCACCCATTCTACCGTGCTCTCTTTACTTGCGCACTTGCCTATACTAAATATCTATTTCTTTCTTAGGCTTGACAGTTATTGGCTCTTTAGTTGGCACCGAAGAAGAATTAGGCGAGCTTCTACAAATGGCAGTTAGAGATGAAATCATGCCAGTGGGTGATATCTACGAATTTGAGAAACTGGGTGATGTACTAGAGAAACTAGCAAAAGGTCAGATCATTGGCAGGGCAGTCATGAAGATCCCTTGAGGTGATGCTATTGGAGATTTGTCGGAAAATCCAGTTTCTTAGCTGGATTACTCGCTAGCAAACGCTCTTGTGGATCAAGTCCCTGTCCTAAATCAGAAAATGAATTTAGGAGATAGCCACGTTCAAAAGAGGCGCCTTCTTCGCGTAAAATACTGTACCCCCAAAGGGTTGTATGAGCAATCTGTTTTTGTACACACTTCCATCGACACTGGCTCTTTCTATTTGTTACAGATTTCACCAAGTTTCGGGGCATTTGAATCTTCTCTTAGACTGGCCATATCATCTCATCGTTTTGACGCCTTAAGTATTATAAACGCCAAGCTATCTTAATGAATCAAGAATGAAATGTAATACGGTTTGAAGATGAAAAACTTTTCTTTAGATCTTAAGATGTAAAAAGAAAACATCTCGGAATAAATGCGCACAGGACTTAGTAGGAACCGGATCTATTCTATATATACTATAGCTCTTCCCTTGTTCAAATCGAAATGCTTCCCATCAATCAGTAGAACGCCTTAACTCCTCCCTACAAATTTTCAGTAACTCTAAACCATCAATTCTTCCCTAAATCCTTTCTTAGTCCGATCCAACCATAGGTTCACAGCTATCCAAGATACAGTTAGTTTGGCTTGGTCTTATTGGCTGGTGCCTTTGACGATGAAGCCTTTGTCTCCCACTTCCCCGTTTCTGGGTTCCAGACACCATCAACAGGTTTAGGTCCTTTCTTTTCCTCTTCTCCGGCGTTTGTATCCTCTTTAGCCTTCGAATCCGTTTTGACTTTTGCATCTTCTTGAGCTTTTGCGGCCTGTCTAGCCTTTGCTTCCTCCTCGGCATTTTTCGCTGCATCACCGCTGGGTTCTCCTGGGCCCGACGTTTGTCCCAACTCGGGGTCGTTCTTTTTCTTTGCGTCTTCCTTGGCTTTCTGACTTGCAGCATATAATCTTTGCCATTTAACACACCCCTCAGCGCAACTGGCTAAAATGGCTACTGCTCCAGTACCTTTCGCTGCAGTAGGAAATCCCGCCGCAGCACATGCCGCGGCTGTAATCATTCCGCAGTTCTTGGTTTGTGTGTAGCTAGAATACGAGCATGAGTATGCCACCAATGGAGATTATTTGGAGAAAACTTACATGGCATCTGCTTTGGGACTGGCTAAAGTGCTCAGTGAAGAGCCGCGAGCTTCGATTAAGTATGCTGGAGTTGCAGTTGCTAGCTCAGTGGTGCCGGCTAACGCCACGATCATGAGGCTGGAGAAGCGCATTCTGAAGCTTGCGTCCGAAGACAGGAAAAAAGAAGGTATAAAGAATATTTCAGGGGTAGCAAATGATGAGTGTAAAAAGATAAAGACGAATCTAGGGAAGATATTGTGATTTTGGTTGTGACTGTAAGAAGAATGTTGATGAGCTGATATGGAGCTGAAAATCAACAGCTCTAAGCTCTATCTTTATAGATCTCGCCATGGTTAATCGCAGGCACAGTCACATTTACAAAATCTATATCTATATTCAGCACAGTCGTGGTCCCTTCGTTTTTTCAAGCATTAAGTCCTTCCATGGATTTCCCCTACACAGATATGATCCTCACACAAAATCTTAATAGTTGGCATTTTGATGATTGTTTCATGATCTCTCCCATCAAAGTTACATTGTAGCACCCACGTGTGTTTGCGTCTCCATATCAGAGGCTCTTTCGACAAAGCGCCAAGGAGATGACCTCGCTTAACATCTGGTATGGAGCCCGTGCTCTTCTCCTCAGCCTCAAGAAATCGTGGAAAGGAGGCTCCGCAGATACACTGCCCCGTCCGTAAGCTGCTAAAGTAGGTGAAGTAACCTTAATTTCTAAGCTTAAGAGGTTAATGTTCCTCAAGGAGCCTTGTACGTTTTAAGAAGCCAGGTGGTACCAGAAGCTCATTGTAATACTACTGAAGTTGATTATCTTTTACTTCGCCGAGTAAACCACAACAATATTCCCGAAGGAACAACTGATACACTGGATGGAGTAAGGTGTAGAGAACCGAAGCTTATGCTTTCAGAACCCTTTCCACACTACTGGACGGCACAGCCTATGGCCTTCAAACCCATCTTCATGTTCAAAACCCTACAGAAACAAGCGAGGTACTACCTCGCCATCAAGTCGATATGAACGTTGTCACAATACTTGATACTTTTTAGAAGTCAAGAACTACTAGGCACTTCAGAGATCTCTGAAATCTTCGGCTAACTTATCTATTCTAATCTAAATCACCCATTTTTACCAAAATGCAGAACGTGCTCTGTGGCCTGCACCTGAAAAGCACCGTTGTGGCTGCGAGATTTCTCTTGCTTCTCATGATCTAATTTCTGAATCTTCTTTAGCCACTTAGTAACAAGCTCAAGTGCGGACGCTGGCTGGTCGAAAGGGAACTGAGCAAACCATGTAAGTAAGATCAACAGCTCAGAGGACGGAGCAAACTTACCAAATGACCACCTCCCCTCAGCTCAACATAGTCAAGGCCTTCCACTGCCTTCGTCCAACCTCCTACACCACCGTCACTCGACTTCCAAGGCAGTTCCTGCATTGGCTCGGCCCTAAATTCAGCCCATCTCTTCCAGCGCACATTATCTAATGTCCTACGAATTCCAATGGCATTGCACAACCAGTCGTTAATGCCAACATAGTACAATATCTCTATTCCGGGTTCACTAAGTACGCGTTGTAATGCTGGAACACTAGATGTATAAAAGTCGGCTGAATCGTGGTATCGCTTTTCAATGAATTTACTCTCCATAACCCAATCACCAATTTTGAAAGGTACGGCAGAATCAAGCTCGAGTGCCTGACGTACAGATGCTGAATTCATGTACTCCCCAATCTTATCGACAATCGGGTAACAGTCATTAGGAGGACATGTATTGTTGCGATTAAGCCGATCAACCGATACGTTATCGATTACATCGAACAAATTCTCCACACAATAACGCCCTGACGCGGCGCAGATTATCTCGTCCGGGTTTGCCTCGCACTGTTCCTGCAATATTTCGCATCGTGCAGCAGCTACAGCCATGGAAGCGCATTCCGTGTCGTTGAAAATTGGCGCGATATCATGATGCGTGAAGCAGCCGGTGTCATAGCCCGCAGGGAGTTGGTCTCCCATGTCTGTGAAGCCATTACCAACCATAATAGAGCGTAGAGGCAAGCGAGCTGGGGCAGGAACTTGGAGGTTGTAATCCAATATCGCTGCCGCATACACAGGAATATATCGACCGGCATATGACTCCCCTGCAATGTGAATCGCACGCCCCGCAAGTTCAGGAAATGCTTCTGGCAACAGACGAACAACAGCTACAAAATCAAGAGCTGATTCTTCACTACGCTTGGGGTATGATTCTTCATTAGTGGGATGGTCAACATAAGAGTAGCCAACACCGGCAG
>Ga0247808_10001881_pt1 | contig 10176 bp, 12 predicted proteins | sample UWRJL089202R1_FD_179914 | JGI IMG/M metagenome (GOLD analysis project Ga0247808, IMG submission 179914) | Plant litter microbial communities from Arlington Agricultural Research Station in Wisconsin, United States - UWRJ-L089-202R-1 | ecosystem: Environmental > Terrestrial > Plant litter >... | reverse complement strand
GCCTTGTAACGGATAACTTGAATTTTGTCACCCTTTACGAGGTCTTCAGTTACCTTAGCGATAACCTTCACATCTTTAACAGTTGGTGTACCAACGGTAACATTGTCACCATCGATAACTAACAGTGCGTCTAGAGTGAGCTCTTTAGTTCCTTCTTGGAGGAGGTCCACCAGGAGGGTCTCTTTTTCGGTGACAATAAATTGTTTTCCACCGATCTTAACGACTGCTTTTGTCATATTAATTCCTTATTAGTTCTTATCAATCAGTTGTTCATTATAACAGGGATGGCGACAGATGTAAAGCAGGTCGCCTTCTCTAAATCGAGCCGCCGCCAGTTGCAACGATAATTAATGCGCCAAGCATCAAGGTTCCGACAAAGGTGTACATACCATGGTGTAATTTCCAGCTCTTCTTCCAAGCCTTCGGGAGGTTGTTTCGGTAGTGATGTGCAGCGACACCGACGATAGCGATAACTGCGAGTACACCAAGGATAGCAACCGTTACTGGGCTGAGTGATTGTAATGCCGTGCCAAAGAACTCAGCTGGGTTTGAACCTTGTAAGTTCGGAGTTGAGAAGGTCGCCGGTGCGGCAGTCCCCTGCACTGCGGCAAATGTTACTGGTGCGCCATAAAACGCGACCACAAGCGTCGTAGCGCGGCCTTGGAGCATTCCGTCGACGATTGCGAAGCCCACATCAACGTATTTACCGTTCAAAATATTTTCACGGTGGCTTGGAGAATTCATCCAGGCATCAACCGTCGCATCTGCGTTCGGGTAATTCTTCGCCAAGTTCTCCCCTGCTACGCTGTAGTTATAGCCGGCATCACCGAACCATTTCCATGGCTCAACACCTGCAGGTGATGTGTGCGCCCAGTAGTCGTTTTTAAACATGTCTTGGGCCTTTAAGAATGCTGCCTGGCTAAGTTGGTCGTTTAACTGCAAATCACCTAAGTTCTTCGCTTCGCGCTCTTTATTTGTATCTGTTAATAAATCAAAGGTTTGGATGTCGGACGTACGGCCTAATACTTGGAAATTACCCGTTGTCGAGAAGCTATACACAGCCTGCGCCAAAACAGCAATAAGCAACACAGCAACAAGCCCCTGCACCCGAATAAGATGCGGCCGGAACCCATTCCCCTTATGGGGCACAAGTATACGCTTCGCGTGGTGCGCTACCTTGGCGTGCACTGTTTGGGGTTTTTTAATCTGTTTTTGTTTTGTTTTCACGTTGTGCCTACAGTATAGCAAAAAGCCCTTACAAGCGTAAGGGCTTTCATTTTATTGAACGTTTTTATTTAGATTACGCTTCTTGGCGTTTTCGAACTGCTGCGGCAATCCACCATGCGATAGCTGCGAGTGCAGCGATGATAAGAATCCACCAGTACCAACCAAGTCCAAGGAATGAACCCTTGTTTGCTTCAGTATCAGCAGCGGCAAGTGTGTCAGCGTTTTCAGTTGAGGCACCTTCTACACCAGCACCACTATTAGCAGCGTTGCTGTCGTCGGTAGCGTTACCAAGAACGGCAGCGAATCCAGCTGGGTTAGTAATAGTAGGTGTTGTTGCATTACCAGCATCGGGAGTTGTGTCACCAAGTGGAATTGGAGTTGTTGGGACTCCACTTACTGGGTTTGAGTTATCACCCACAGGAAGTACAGGTACGATAACCGGAGCTGCATTATTAATAGTGAATGTAGTACTTGTTGATCCGTTGCTTGCTGCCCAGTTTCCTGCGCCATCAGCTGCACCAAGAACGTTCACTGTGTAAGTTCCTGATTCAAAACCAGTTACGTCGAATTCACCAAGAATACCATTGTTAACCGCACCGTATACAGTTGTAATCCCACGGCTTTCACCATTTCGTACAAGTTGTAGTTGTAGGTAGTTTGCACCACTTCCGCCAGCTACATCGTTAAATGAACCACGAACAGTGAGTTTGTTAGTAGCGCCCGTTGCAACAACTTGTCCATCTTCTAAGTTAGAGATTGAGTAAGCTGGTGCGCTGCTGTCGTATCTAACTGCGACAGGTGCACTAAATTCTGAAGTGTTCCCAGCTGCATCTTTCGCAGCAACTCGGAAGAAGTATGTACCGTCACCTTGGTTGAATGAACCAGGAAGATTATTAGTAGATGTTGAGGCTTGGTACGCTGCAGCTTCGCTGTTGTAAGCAGATGTTGAGATGTCGTTCCAAGACTTGTATAGGTACTCAGTAACATCAGCATCGCTTGCGTCCCATTTAGCTGCACCAGATTGAAGATTGGTGAATGAGTTGTTCGCAACATCACCGTTTGCGTTTGTCCAAACAAGGTTTGTTGGGGTTGCAGGTGTAACGCCGTCAAACCTGTAAGTGTTACAGCCAAAAGTCATGCTCTTAAGTGTACCGCTTGCGTATACACCAGAACCGAGGCTATATCCTACTGCCTTTACGCTCGCCGCTGGGAATACAGTCAACCATTCGTCGATAGTACCGTAGTATTGTGAACCGTAACCTCCACCGATGTGTGGTGATTGGTCTTTAAAAGTAGCGTTAGTGCCGTTTGATAGCCACCATGTGTTTCCGTAGGCAGCTTCACCAACAAGGAATCCGTCCGCAGTACCGTTGTTATCAAGGTCAACGTTGAGTTGAAGTCCAGGTGCAATACCGAAGTCAGCTACCCAATCAATGCTCTGAGCAATAGTCTTTGTACCGTTTGCAGAAAGTGGATAGTTAGTTAATCGGTAGCCAGTTGCTTTAGCCTGTGAAGTAGCATTATCAGTGTAAACTTTAATGCCGTCGTTAGTTATAACATTGTGTCCAGCAGAACGAGTATCGTCAAGGCTTGTGCCTGTTGTCCATACGCTATTGCTGTATACCGTTGTTGGGTTTGTACAAGCAGTTGTTACAGGAGATGTACCTGCTTTAAGGTTCTTCCACTCTACAACATAGTTATCTGTTGAGACGTTCGTGCCCTTGTTGTATGAGTTAAGAATTACGTTTGTGAATGATTGCGCGTCGTTTGCGCCCAGTGTAGCTACTTTGCTTCCGTTAACGTAGAAGTAAAATTTATTTTGTACTTTATTGAGAAGAACTTCTGTTGTGTAATTACCGGCACCAGTTGGAGCAGTTACGTTAGTCCATCCACCGTTAACTGTATCCCAAACGCGCCAACCAGTGTAAGTGCCTACTGCTTGATCTACGTTTGATGCGTATTCAATAATAGGATAGCTTGCAGGAGTATTTGTTACGCCCCAAAGGCCAACACGGAGGTTGCTTTTCGTAGCCCAGTCTGGTGAGACATAGAAACTACCTGTCAATGAAGTAGTACCTGTAGGTACAGTTGTTTGTAGACCCTCTGTTTTTTCAAACGCAGTACTTGCTGACTTTGATTGGTTGATAGCCATAACTACGCGAGAGTTTGCAGCATCAACGTTCCAGAATCCTGAAGGAGCTGCACGGTCTGGTGTCCAGTTTCCAGAAGCGAGGCTTACGTTTGTATAGTTGTATCCTGAAATAGCACTTGCCTGTTCAGATAAAATAAACGGCACCGCCGCCGTCAATGTGCTCACAGCAATAACAAAAGCTGTCGCAAATAATGTTGTCTTCTTAAAAAAGGCTTTCGCCATTAGTGTATTCATTCTCGCAGTACTCCTGGTGTTCAGCCGTCCACACAGCCGAAGTTAAATAATTTGTACAAATCTCAACTTTTGTATTTTTCTTAAATATATCACTTAAGTGGTGTATTAGCAATAGCAATAAATGTGTTAGCTAAGCCCCTTCTCAGCGCTTAAAAAATGACTTTTCACCCCTATAAATGAACAGTGAATCGATACAGCAATCGAACAATGACGTAGCTAATCACAAGCACGACGAGCCAAAAATACCATGGGATTCCCAAAACAACCCAACCTTGTGTAGATGTCTTCGCTACTCCAGCCGCGGCTGTTTGGTTAACGGTGTCAGGTAGGGCGTTGTTTGCAGATAGCACACTCGCACTTGGCGTATTTGTCAGATAGCCTGGACTGTTGGAAGCATTAACCTCAGATGAACTTTGGGTGTTGCCACTCGGCTCAACAATCGGCACTGTTACTAAAGGTGTTTTATCGATAGGCAGCGGAATGTCTTCTTCCTTAATAGGCGGCAGGTTTGGAATTGGCACAAATACCACCATATAACCGGCGCTTTTTGGACTGTCGCCATCCCCTCTCGAAATACTCCATACATATAATGTATAGTCGCCGTTATCAGCCACGGGTGTCGTTACGGTAAAAATATCAGGGCCGACAACGCCGGTTGTAAGGCTCGCGTCGCCTTTAAATAGTTCGTATCCAAAACCAATAATATCCGATGGGTGTTCAGTAGGCTGCGGGTCGACCGGGTTGCCGTTTTCATCGAGTACAACCGTGTCGGCATCGGGAGTTGTTCCGCCGGCGGGTGCATTCCACACCCAAACGATACTTTTATCGCCCGCTTCAGATGTCGCGGTGACACCACTTGGGCCTTCAACTGGTGCAGAAATTTGTTGTGGAGGTTCAGAATTGGTAGGTTCCTCAGCAAAAGTGTTTGCAGGAACAAAAGATAAGGTTAATGCCGACACCAGAAAGGCTAAGGCTATCGCTTTAGCCCTGGGTATTATAAGTACTCGCCCAATTAGTTCCCGCATATCCCCCTACCAATTCCAAATGAATAAGTATTAGCTTAATTATAACAGCATCGGGAACCCGGGTACACATTCAGGCTGTGTGGGCGTATCTTTTCTTAGTCCAAACACCTGCCGCAAATAGGACCGCTGCGACAACACCAAACCAATACCAAGGAATGCCAAAAATTCGCCATCCTTCACTACTTGGTTCAATCGCGAGAGTGCTCGCCCCTAATGTTCCACTGCCTGGTATATTATTTACTGTTGCGAAACCAGCTAGTTCAGGTTGTGTTGGGTTGCGATGTGTTACTGATGGTAGAACCGGAAGCTCAGGTGTATCAACGGCCAATTCGACATCTTCAATAGGCGCTAGTTGAGTTACCGTAGCATTCGTCGATTGTTGCACTGACTGTTGCGACGGTGTTGTATTTGTATTTGGGTTTGATGCTGGCGTATTCGCAGGTTGCGGCTCAGCTGCAGGCGGCGTTGTCGGTGTTTGGTCGACAGGCGTTCGGCAATCCGCACCAAGCAGCAATCCCCCAACGACACAGCGAACCGTTTTGCCTAAAAAACTCTCAGCGCTTGCGGGCTGAGAGTGAATAAGCGAACCAACTAAAGAAAAACTAATGATAGCTAAGATGAAAACATAAATTCTTATATCTCGCAGGCTATAAAGCCACGCTCGCCTCTCCATACCCGCCTCCACTGACATACAAAATGCTTATGAACGTACATTAATTATATCATGAGCAGTATGGAAGTTACTTTTAGCTGAATCTAGTGGCGTTCGCCGCTCATATGGTCGAAGCCCTCAAGCTCGTCGATACGATTGTGGTTCAATCCATAATAGTGGGCAATTTCGTGCCAAAGGGTACGTTTAATTTGCTCCTCAAATTCTTCTTGGCTGTGCGATACCATTTGAATTGGTACTTTAAAAAGCGTAATTTTGTCCGGTAATACAAAAGTATAGCCTGAACCGCGTTGGGTTAAGGGGATGCCTTCATACAAGCCAAGTAATAAGTTACCCTCTTTCAGGTCGGACTTTTGGGCTTGATATTCATCTGGCCAATCGGCATAAAGAATAGCGACGTTGTCTAACCCCTTGATATACTCTTGGGGTAGTTCGTTCATTGCTTTCGTAACCAGTTGGTCAAATGCTTCGTCGGAGATTATAGATTGTTCTTGATTCACTATACTAAGTATATCACTTTTCTTCGTGAAGGGACTTAGTTATCTCAGACCATTTTTGATCAAGCGTTTCCCCATCGGGGTCACTGGTAAGATCAAAGGTTTCGTCTTCCTCGTATTGGTCGAGGTCACTGACGGTACCGTCGTCTTGTGGATCGATTGTTTGTAGTTGTAGGTATGGGAATAATGACATATGTTTTGATTTTTAAAATTTTTGTTTTAAATTGTTAATGTATGTATTTAAGCATAAATGGTTTAAAATGTCAATCCCCTGCTTGCTTAACATCTTGCAAACCGAATAATCGTTGCTTATAGTAAGCATATGAATAAAGCTTCACTCACACGAAACGCGTTTGGAATATTAGTAATTGGGGTTGGTATTGTTGCCCTACTCGGTGCCGTTGGATTATTTGATTTTGGCGAACTTATTGGCCGCTACTGGCCACTGCTTGTCATCCTTGCAGGTGTCATTGCATTTGTCGGCAACCCACGACAATTTGTTTGGCCACTTGCAATTGTTGCAGTGGGTATCCTATTCCAACTTCGACAGCTTGATGTCGTTGAGTTCGATATCTGGCGCTCAATTTGGCCGCTTATTATCATCTCTGTAGGTATTTCGATTCTTTTGAACCGGACATCCAGGAAAGGCCTTGAACACACCGCTGACACAACAAATATCTCAGCGTATTTCTCTGGCAGCGAAACGCGTAACAATTCGCAAAACTATAAAGGTGGAAACATTTCGACTGCCTTCGGTGGCGTTGAACTCGACCTACGCGATGCGAAAATTAAAGGAACAGCAACACTTAATGTCAGTGTCATTCTTGGTGGCCTTGAACTCACCGTGCCGCGCGAATGGAACGTTGAATCGCGTGTTACCCCTATTCTTGGTGGCTTAGACGGACGCAAGCTCAATAACGCTGACCCTAAAGCGCCGACACTTATTATTACTGGTGAGGTTATTCTCGGCGGCGTCGACATTAAACAATAAGTTTTGTTTCCAAATAAAATGCCCCGCCTAATCTTTCGACGAGCGGGGCTATTTTATTAGCTCAACGCCGGTTGATGATTAGACGGGGGTCGTTTCGGGAATCTCTTCTCGTTTTGTTGCAGTTTCCTTTCGCGAATCCTTCTTGTCCTTGAGGTAGATGAAAGCGACTGCAATCACTACAAAGGCGACGATGGCGAGCGACAACATGCCTTGCATGCTTGCCCAATAGGCAGGCACCAGGAATGGCACTACGAACATCACCTTCCCTTCCACGTCAGACATCTGAAGCGGAACGGACCGAACATCGGGTGCCGGGTTGGCGTCACCCTTCGTCATGAGACTTCCGTCATCGGCATAACCGATGAAGGTGTGCGTGGTCGGGCGGACGTCGGTGTCCTGCTTGAACGTGATGATGTCGGTCGGCTTCAGGGTGTCGGTCGGCTGGATGAACACCACGGAATTGATCGGGAGGGTCGGTTCCATGGAACCGGTCTCGATGATCATCGGGGTGAACATGAAGACGAGGCGAAACGCAGCGATTCCAGCGATAACCACGAGGGCGACCAGCTGAAACCAGTACTTACGGAGAAACTTCTTCATTGATTGATCCTTCTAGCTCGGGAGTAACGGGAGATTCTTCGACGGTGAGTTCTGCATCAGCAGAGGTTTCGGGTGTCGGCTCTACGACACTGGTCGGCTCGGGCGTGGGTTCGACAACAGTAGGTACTTCCGGAGCCGCTTCAACGACAACCGGTACGGGTTGAGGTGCGGGCGTAGCTTCGGGCAGTGCTTCTGGGGTGGAAATCACGACAGGTTCGACAGTAATCGGCTCGACGATAGCAGGCTCCTCGGAGGGAACTACTACCACGTCAACAGAGGGAATCTCTTCGATAGGTGCGGTTTTAACGGGCTCCGCAATTTCCGGAGCAACGACAGTACTTTCTTCCTCTGGTGCCGCTTCGACGACAACCGGCTTGGGCTGAGGTACGGGTGCGACAACGGTGGGCACTGCCGGGGCGGGAACTACAACGGGCTCTGGGGTAACAACCGGCGCAGGTGTCGGTGTAACGACAACAGGCTCGGGAACTACCACAGGGCCAGGAACAACAACTTCCGGAACACTAGGTGCCGGAGTGGGCTGAGGCTGAACCGGTGCGGGTGCAGGCGTGGGTGTGGGTTCGGGCTTCACCGGGTCAACTACGTCCGGGGACGGCTGCTGAATCGGCTCTGGCGCGGGCGCCACAGCTTCAGGCACGGCAATCGGCGCAGGCTGTGCATCAGGCTGTTCGTCAACCGGGGCATCCACCGTAGGTGCTGCTTCCGGGATCTGAATAGTGATACTCACCTTGGCCGGTGCGGTTGCATTGAAAACTGCTCCAGTGGGCTGAGGGATCAAACTTTGAAAAGCCACAACGAACACCGCTGCAGCCATTACAATATTGAGACGGCGTGACATGAGTGCTCCTTGGGACTATCGGGATTGCTATGGATACGTACATAAGATTCAGAAAAATTCGGAACCTTATGTGCATTTCAATAAATTCTATAAGGATGTTAGTGCTCTGGGCACTCACCTTCTCGTGAAAGAAGTGAGTGCCCAGAGGCAATTTCGGATAAGCCCGACGGCTTGTTGCGGTTACTGCTGGGTCAGGGTGACCGGGAGGTTGCCCCCGAAGGTCTTGCCCTGCCACTCGTTGCCGGCGGGTCCACCCAGCTTGACGTCGACCACGAAGGTCTTGGTCTCGCCGGGCTGGAGAACGCCGAGGTCCCAGCCGCTCGCGGGCAGGTTGGTCACCGGAACGAGCGGCGTCTGACCGCTGACCGTGCCGACGCCGACGCGGAGCTGCGTGTAGTCGAGGTTCTCACCCGGGGTCGAGTTCGTGAAGCCGCTGCCGAGGTTGGCGGTAGCGGCGATGCTGCCGGCGTTGGTGACGGAGAACGACTGCGCGATGAGCTGACCCGGCTTCAGGTTGTTGAAGTCGAGGTCGATGACACCGGCGTTGTCTGCGTCGTTGACACCGAGCACCACCGTGGCGGTGTTGATGTCGACGCGCGCGGTGTCGGTGTCGTTGAAGACAGCTCCGGAGCCGGCGACGACGCCGAGTCCGAGGATGGCAGCGGCACCGATGCCGATGACGCTGAGCATGTTGCGGTTGCGCTTGGAGCGGTTCGACGTGTTGAGCGGGGTGTTCGAGGACATTATGTCCCCTTCCTGCAGCTAAGCTGCGTCGGGTGTATCTGAAATGTAAGGTTCATGCGTCTTCGGATGAAGCATGGCACAAACGTGATAATATCATTTTTTAATTAATACGTCAACACTTTTTATACATTTTGTCTAGTTTATTCCATAACACTTATGCTTAGAAAAAGAAAAACCCCGGCTATTTCTAGCCGGGGTGTTCCCTACTGCTTTTACTTAGAAGGCTTCACTTGCCTGGATCGTGCCGATGAGAGCCAGGTTGCCGCGGCCATCCATGACCACAACTTCACTGTCCTTATGCGGCTTGTCTTCGACAAACTGCAGGAACCAGGCTTCTGAGGGCTTAGACCATACAGGTGTCATGCGCATTCCTGCCAGCGTTCCGCCGAGTTCCGAGTATTCGTCAGTCACCAGGTTAAAGGTGTCATCGGTTCGGTAGCGAAGCGCACGTGCCGGGACGAACCCAATCACGTTAACAGGAGTGGCTTTTTCAGGCCGGTGGCTGAGCCAGAGCTCAGTCTCGTTCGACAGGTACATCTCTTGCCAACGTCCTTCGGCGAATCTCGCCTTTTCGGTTTGCTCGGGAAGTACATCAAGCTCCTGAAAAGTCAGGTGCAAGACTGCGCGGTCATGAACGTTGACGTCGAGAATGGTGCGCGAAGCACCAAACTGAAGCAGGAAACTCGTGGGACCTGGAATGTCGAGAACACCAAACTGGTCGATGTTCGGGAGCAAGCCAAGTACCGCACGAAGGTTCTTACGAATGCGGTTGCGTTCGATTTCCTGTTCAACACGACGTATCAGCGACTGTCGGTCATCTTCGCCAACCAGCGATTCAATCGCCAGCTCCATGCCATCAGGGTCCCGAAGGTCCTCGATGGCATGGCTGAGGTTCAGGTAGATACCTGCAGCCCCAGGGCTGGGGTCCTTGTCAGGATGAAGATACCGGGCGAAGTTCCTGAAGTTGGTTTCAGCCAAAGCCAAAAGTTCATCCAGGGCGCCGGTGGAACGTTTAAGCTCCACAATGTCCGGGGGAATTCCCAGGACCTGCAAAGAGCTTGCCATGTTAGTCCCCCTTGAGCTGGTTCTCCAAAAGCATCTCGTCGATGCGGTCGATGTTGTCGTAGCACTGGTTGATGGTTTTCAGGCCACCCAGCATTCCGACGAGGTCGACGAGCAT
>Ga0247808_10001880_pt1 | contig 10177 bp, 13 predicted proteins | sample UWRJL089202R1_FD_179914 | JGI IMG/M metagenome (GOLD analysis project Ga0247808, IMG submission 179914) | Plant litter microbial communities from Arlington Agricultural Research Station in Wisconsin, United States - UWRJ-L089-202R-1 | ecosystem: Environmental > Terrestrial > Plant litter >... | reverse complement strand
CAGCAGGATGATTTCAAAACGAAATCCACCTTTCACACCGGCGATGTGATCGATAAACGGATAACCGATCATGAGAAACAAACAGATTAAAAGACCTAAGCTGCCATCCAGGATAGCCAATATAATGGCCGCATCTTTTTCCGTCCATAAGGCATAGGCGGAGAGTCCTTTCAATAGAAAAACAGCCAGCAGTACAAAGCCCGTTGCAGAAAAGACAACATAGGTTTCTATACCGTATATAGCAAGTTGAATAGGCTTACCGGTGAATCCGTAAGGTATAATAAGCACCGCTATACCACCGAGTACCATGAAGATCCAAATGAAGGTTTTGATCCACCAGGGTAATAATTTTCTTCTTCTCGGTGCTTGTTCGCCAGGAATGAGATCCAGGATTGTTTGTGTAGTATTTTCCATACGATTGGATGAAGCTATAGTGTGATTAAAAGTTAATCATTTTCAGTAAGCTTTTTTTCTATCGGCAAAGACCTTAAGAAGCGTTTGAATTCCATGAGTTGAGAAGGTGTAAAAAAGGCTTTACTGATTAAAGTAGCGGTTTGCGGGTTAGGGTAAAGGAAAAAGAAATGTTTGACCTCATGGATTTTTACATAGTGAGGCCATTTGATGTTGGAGTCTACATGACTGCCTTTGATGTGGATGGATTCATTGGTTATGTCGTATAAAACACTTTGATTGAGAATCGCACTCGCTGTGTACATTTTTTTGATTTTGATTAAGGCCAAAACAGGACTGATGACAACGGTAATGACGAGGCCTGCTACCCATGCTATTTCTATCTGGTGAAGAGCATAGAGAATAACGAGCAAACAAGCTCCCACTATAAAGAAGAGATACAAGGGTCTTAGGAGCATCAAAGATAGAATCGCATGACGGTAATGTGTGTAAGGAATAATGCCCTGGAGACTGAAATGAAATTCTTTGGTGTAGGGAACAACCGGTATTTCTTTTTTCTTTTTAATGAGAAAAAATCCAATAAAGAAGAAAAGGGCATGCACCAACAGAGCGATTGCGAAAGTGAGCAGAGACTCTGTCATTTGCTGATGATCCTGTGAAACGGTGAGCACGATCATTGCCAGGGTAGCCAGCAGGAACATGCTATTGGTGATCAGCAAGAACCACCCGAATCCTTTTTTCATAGTTTAGTTTTTGTTCTAACGGTTTAATATAGTTAAATCTGGTTGTGTATGCTAATACCGGCGAGGTATGTTAAGCATGGCAGATCTTATAATGATTCAACGACCGGGAATTGGAATTTAAATAGTTAAATGTCAATGATTATGATATATTTACTATCATTCACTAAACCCAACCGCTATGGCTTCCTCTTCCCCTTCTTCACCTAAAAAAATAACCTGGATCATCGGCTTGCTATGCGGTGTGCTGGGTATTATTGGACATTATGCCAATGTATCTTTTCTTACAGAATACAATTATACCTTATTGCTTGTAGGCTTCCTGGTATTGGCTGTCGGCACGACTTTCAGAGAACTGTAATATATAGATGTTCTGATGTATGAGCACCGGCGGAAGCCGGTGCTTTTTTATTAGGGAGTATCGTTGCCGTTTATGCTTTCATGATTTTATATTTCTTCTTTTTAGGATTTTTAATTTTGAATTGAATTCTGTCGCATCCTATTTCTGTGCATACGTAATCGTTTAAATTAATGAGTCTTAGATAAATAATAGAATCATCGCCTATGTTGATGTCGCCGACATTGTTTGCACAACCGTTTGTGATGGATAAATAAGAGATGTAGATGGTATCGTTGCTGTACCTGATTGTATCCGTCTTTGGATTGAATGCAGGTGAATACATTTTATCATAGGCTTCCGGAGTGATTTTCATGAATTCTTCTTCCGTGAGTGCTTGGCTTATAGTGCAACTGATCAATCTCCTGTGAAGTGTGACGGTTTCTTGTTCTTCACTTTCTTCTTTACAGGAAAATAGAAAAATCAATAGTGTGCAGCGTGTAAGGAGTGTTGTTATTTTCATGAGCCATCAGAGATCTAAGTATAAGTTACTTATTTAATTCTCAATGTCATCATCCTGATTTGCATTTTTAGCTGCTTGAACATTTCATTACTAAGAAGTGTATTAAAAAAGAAAGATGGATGCACTCACTCACCCTTTATCTTCAGTATTCAAGACAGAAAAGTAAACCTTTGAGCTATTGAATAATAAATGCAAGAAAGAAAAGAATGCCAAATGCTCCGACAATGATCAAAAAAATGCTAAACAGAATCTGGAAAAAGCCGACGACATGATTTATTCCGCTGTCATTCATCGCTGTTTTTCCGTGTTCTTTCCTGGCTAGCTGATATCCAATGATGCCGGATGGTAAGGTGAGAAGCAGTGCCACAGGGAGGAGGAAAATTCCGAATACATGTTCACTGTAGAATGAAATGACAAGAAGCAGTAACGGCATTAGTATAATGATTGCACTGGATAAGTACTTTTTGTTAAACGGTATGCGCTGTTTTTTTTCCTCGTTGATTCGTCGGATGTTATTTTCAATGTCAGGTATGTTGAGGTTTCGCTCTTGTATTTCCTGTTCGGCTGCGCGCATGGCTTCCGTTACATATTGATGCCTGTGAAGTGTTGTAATTTCTACCAACTCTTCATCAGTCTTGCTTTTCATGATGTCAATGAAGATGTTATCCATGTGTGTATTCCTTTCTTATATTTTATTTCGGAAGGATTCAGATGTTATACCTGGGCATCAAATTAATTTAGATCGGAAGTTACAATTTACTCCCGATCTAAACTGGGTGGGATGGATATTAGTTTAGCAAGGGCTCCATGCCGCTGCATCGTAAATAAATGAAAAGCGCACCTGCACCAATTCCGATGCTATGCCGCCTGAAAAGCGATCTTCACATTGAAATACGAATTCATGATCCGTATTGTTATTGCCGGGCTTTATTAAGAGTCCGTTGGACAATTCATTGGCATTGCCTGAAATGTCATTGCCGGATTTGGTTTTCCCTGATACCCTCACCTGAATAGGAGAGCGCGCCGTGTATTCGTAACCGCTGCAGTCAATGTGAACTTTCGCGACAATGTATAGGATGTTTTTTTTAGGCTTGTGGTGGTGGTGGTCGTTGTCATCATCGTTGTCATCGGCTTGCTCGTTATAGCAAGTGACTTGCCCAAGCAAGGTAACATTGCCATAGATGGTATTGTCTTTTCTGAAAGAAACAGGAAGACCGGAAACGTTTGGAATAGTAAAAGTGCTCATGATTTTTTGTTTAATGGTTAGTTCATATAAATCGCCCACATCTCCGAATCGATGCCGCATTGTCCGTACTTTATTTTAAAATAGCCTTGCATGCCCCAACCTGTATCCCAGCTGTTTCTTCCAATCCAGCATTGCTGTGCATCGTCATAACCCACAATGCATACACAATGTCCGCCTTTATCTTTACCGGAGATGTGTTGGTACACCCCGCTTTTATAACTGCCAAAGTCTTCATACACTGTAAGACAGGCAATCAGCGGACCGTTACTGGCCAGGGATTCTTTCATGGCAATAACAGAAGTAAGCTTCTTGTAATTGGTGCTGTAGGTAAGAGAGGAGGCCCAATCCGAACATAGTTTACAAGGTAACGGAACATTGGCGGGATCGTAAGGAAAACACTTGGCGCTGACCACACCTTTTTGCTGCAAGGCAATCAACGCACGATCCGGCCACCAACCCATACTGTGAGGGATAAGCGGTTCATTGCAGGTACGGCCTTCTGAGTAGGCATGGCAATAAAATAAATGTGCTTCCGACAAAGCCACATTAAGGTTAGGGTTTTTAGCCTGGTATTTCAGCGTTCCCTCTGCGGCGGCCACGGTGCCGAAAGCCACGCAGGAACCGCAATCGCCCTGGTAACGGATCTTATTCATATAAGAAGTAAGGTCCACGGAAGAAGCAAGCTGCGCATTTAAAAAGTGCTCTTTGTTTTCAAACAGGAGTTGAGCTGTCGCTTCTCTTTCCTGCAAAGAAAGTTGTCCTTCCTGTGGTCTGAAACCGCACATGGCTTCTAATTGTTCGTCCGAAAAGACCGGATCGCCCGCTTGCCAGGGTTCACCGGCTTCGGTTAATAATTGTTTCAATTCTTGTGACATAGAACTTGTTTGTTAGTTAAAAATAGCGGAAGTAATTTATTGAATTCATCCGCTTGTTTTGCATATCGCACAAAAAATGTTTGATGTGTTTAGACATCGATTTCACGCCAGTGTATCCATTTTGAAACGGTGATTCATGCGAAGAATCAGTTTCGGGTAAATTTCATAACGATTAGACTAGTGTTATACTTTGGGATGCTTCAGCATAAACTCTAGTTGTTCCGGATTGTTTTTATAACTTTCTATTTTACCTACATTCCGGATGACAAAGTTTTCCAATAAGGAAGTAGGATAGGGTTGATCGATTTGTTTTGACATGGTATTGTTTAGTGCCAATGCCTTGAACATGGTGATGATTCCTATTCCCCACCAGCCAAAGAGGATACTTTTTATTTTGGCTGTTTGGTTTTTGTCTTTTAAACAAGAAGGACAAGCAATCACTAATTTCTTTTCATAAAATGTAATAAAAAATAAACTCACTACATCTCCGATCAAAATCGCATTCAGTTTTGACGTCGTTTTGGAACAAACCGGACAAGGCAGTGATTGGATGGTGTCACAATACATCAGCAGCTCCTGTGTGCTCAGTTCTTTCAACTGAACTTCTATTCCACTGGAAGCCTCTGCCATCAGGTTTCTGCGCTGCATCTCCGCTTTCATGATGGCCAGTGCTTCAGGTCTTAGATCCTTAGAGTCCTTAAGAGCTATTCTCGTAAGTTCCTGATCGGATAATTGGCGGTATCTTTTTTTAAGTTCGTCTGCTGTCATGAAAGCGTTTTTATTTACTCATCCCTGTTGACTCCATTGGAGACCACTTATTTCGATTTCAAAAAAGCATCTATGATTTTTTCTCTTTTCAAAATGTTCTCCATGGACTTTTCCATCAGGTCCGCTACAAGTTCTTCCGGCGCGATAGAGGGATGTCCTACACCATAGGGAGGCTGTGGATTATATTCCAGCCAGAGTTCCAGTTCTTTTGCTCTTTGCGATCCTTCGAGCAGTCCAACCAGTTGAAGTCCAAAATCAATACCTGAGGTAATGCCTCCTCCGGTAATGCGGTTATCGTCTTTCACCACCCGGTCTTCGGAAACGATAGCGCCCATCTTTTCCAGCAAATGCAGCGAACGCCAGTGTGTAGTTGCCGTATAGCCTTCCAGCAAGCCGGCAGCAGCCAGCACGAGAGAACCCGTACACACGGAAGTAATGTATTTGGCTTGCAGACCGAGTCTTGTGATTTCTTTTAGAACAGCCGCATTTTGAATGAGGGCATTGACGCCTGTTCCTCCGGGTATAAAAAGAATGTCGGCATCCAGCACAGCAGACAAGTCATAGTCCGCCGTTACTTTTAGGCCACCTTCACAGCGGATCTCTCCGGCCTTCAGCGCACAGGTTTTAATTTTCCAATCTCCGACTTTATTGAATACTTCGTAAGGACCGATGAAATCAAGTATCGTGACCTCATCAAAGAGCATCATGGCAATGGTATAATTCATATCTTATTTTTTTATAGAAAATGGAAGAGAATTTTTTGATCTCCTATGTTTTAGTTTTATTGATTTTATTCATTTGAAGCAAGACAACCAAAATGAAGCATGTTATATAACACCCACCATAAATGAAAATCAAATGTTTTGGTATTCCATATAGTCCTGACCACATCAGCATACCCAATCCTAAGATAAAGGATACGATGAAATTTACAATAGTCGAGAGAAGAACAAATTTCCAGGCAATTGTTTTTTCTATGAACCAAATGAATCCTTGAAACAAAAGGGAGCTCAGAAATAAAAACAACGTATAATTGACCGTTTCATCTCCTTTTGTGTGAACATAGTCTGAAAAGTGGAAGGCATGGTAAAAGGTCAGCAAACCAATAATCACAACATAAGCTATCAGGGAAATTACTATTGTCCATTGTTTACCTTCCATAAAATAGTTATTCATTTTCCGCCCGTTGCTTTTCAATTTGTAAAATATTGTTTTGTATGTCTTTCATGATGTTGCCGGCCCACCAGCTGGCATAGAAATTAAAGGTGGTGTTCAGTTTGAAGTTACTGTACAAATGCAGACGATAGGTTTCTTTATTTAACTTTTCCAGTTCATAAGTTCCGTTCAGTACATCAAAGTATTTTCCGCCAACGACCAGGTGTTCGTCCATGGTGGTCAATGGTATTTCGTGCGGAAGTGCCTTGATGGTAAAGGACATTTTCTTTTGGTCGATGTATTCTGTAACTGTCTCGTGAAAGACTAGTCCGTTGGTAAAAATGGCCTCTCTGGATGCTCCGACACCTTCGTAATTTAATTCGGCTTTTACCGGTCTTGGAAAGTTTAATAAGTTGGTCAGCCAGCCTTTGTCCTGCGCTGCGCTGATGGTTCTTACTCTTGTCACATTCTTCCAGATCTTATCGGCAGGAGCCTTGATGTCGATGCAGGTATAGGCTCTGTAAGGGGTTGTTTGTGCACCGATATAATTTTCAACAGGAGAAATCAGCAAGGGCAATACAACAAGAATGGAAACGTACAGGTTGTTGTCTTTTTGACGGAGTTTAAAATAACCGCCAATCAATCCTCCAATAGAAGCGGCAAATAGGAAAATAGGAAGGATCATCAATAAACAAGGCCAGCCTTCAATGGCGAAGACTAAGGTGATCAGAAAGAACGCAACAATAGGAACCCAGGGAGCGAAAATTCTGTACATCAATTTCTCTACATTTTCTATCCCTGCAAAATAAACTGTCAATGCACCGACAACAAAAGGTAAAAGAAACAGAAAGGTTCCGGACATCATCACAAACACGCTGCTCCAGCTCGATTGCCCAAATACAAAGCGCAGCAGCAAAGCGTATACAGTGGGAATGGCGATGATTTTTAAAGTGGTGATGAGTCTTGATTTATGCATAATGCTGGGATTAATGGGTATTACGTTACTGACACAAACGCAGATGCCGACCTGCTTTTAGGATCATTCAAAAGTAAAAACGGCAAAAGATGTTGATCGATTCACTTTCAATATACTCCCATTTTTTTCAAATCTGACGATTGAAATGCATTTTTCAATCGTCAGATTTGAAATGTTTTTAGCAGCTCTTGAGTAGGTCAAGAGTTTGAATATTTACAATAGTTAAGACTGCAGGTTCTGCATCAAAGATTAGCGGCAGAGTTTTTGATTCGTTGAATCATACGAGCAATTTTCAGTATAAACCGTTGTGCTATGTTATCCACTCCTTTCATGACTTCTTCTTTAAAACCCATTGCACAGGCAGGCCTTCTGGCGAAAGGCGTTGTATACACCTTGCTTGGTGTATTGACCTTTATGGCAGCCTTTCATATCAATGGCAAGTCCATCCGTTCCACAGACAAGGAAGACGTTTTTGCTTTTATTTATGAACAGACGGGCGGTCAGATCTTATTGGGTATTATAGCCTTTGGCCTGATCTGTTACAGTGTATGGAGAGGTATACAAGCTTTCGGCGATTCGGAACATAAAGGAAAAGAGGTGAAAGGTCTTATGGCGAGAGCGCGCTATCTGTTCAGTGGACTGGTGTATGGCTACATGGCTGTACACGTTATCTGTATGCTGGCCGCCATTCAATCTTCCGGTTCAGGAGATGGTAAGCAGGAGGTGGCTAGAGAACTGATGAACAAACCGTTTGGTCAATGGTTGGTCGGTATATTGGCAATTATACTGGTAGGAGTAGGTGTTTATCAAATTCATTATGGACTTTCTGAAAAGTATAAAAAGCACACCGAGAAATTGGGTGGGACGAAAGGTCAAAAAATATTGTGGAGTGCGGGGAAAATCGGCTACACCGCAAGGGGTATTGTATGGTTGCTGATCGCCTGGTTATTTGCTAAAGCGGCCTTCTACGAAAATTCTTCACAGGCAGGAGGTTCCTCTAAAGCTTTTGGTTACCTGTACCACATGTCGTATGGATCCTATCTGTTGGCTGTTATAGGTGTAGGACTGATGTGTTATGGTATTTTTAATTTTATCAGGGTGCGGTATGAAAATCTGTGAGTCTTGAATAATAGGATCATTTATTTTAGCACGAAGTAGTGTTGAAGTTGGTTATGCAGGAAGAAGTATGCATAGAGGTTCGCCAGGAGCTTTAAGTATGATTTTTTATTGAGATTCCTAAATGGATAAGAGCCTCACTCATTAGTTTTAAACTTCTTTTACGGCCAATTTTAATATAATGAGGAGTTTCTTTTATCTCAAAGTAATACTGTATATCAGAACCGCCTTTTCTTTTTATAATTAATTGTTCAATAGCGAAAATATAAGCGCTCTTTTTAAATGGTGAATGGATTACAAGTGTTCCTTTTGCTTCTGATTTATGAATGAATAGTTCTTCATAAAAAAATAATTTGTAAATACTGTAAAGCATTAGGATAACAGCACAAAGTATAATGGATAATAAAGCAGCAGGATGGATGTAATATCCTATTATTGATAAAAGGACAAGTAGGATAGTCCCCTTTATACTAAAGAACCTGCGTTTAAACAGAAAGGAGTTATTTTCTGCATCTTCTTTATAATAGATGTCGTTTGTAATCCACATGGTTATCTACGCAATAAACTGTATAATGATCCAGGGCAAACCCACAGACACTGCTACGCCATACAACACATCCAGCCAGAAGAAAGAACCTAAGGCACCCAGGTAAATGAATCCGACAATAGGGAATACAAATACCTTGGTCAGGAAAGACGTTTCTTTGGATTTCATGGTAGAGTCCCACAGCGTTTCTGCATCTCCTGTGCTTGGAAAGGCGTGGGTGCCGATAGATACACCAAGGTAAAGCAGGATGAAGTCGAAGATGTTGGCATCGTCAAATTTGAATTGCAGCGCCGCAGGAAATGCAATGACAAAGGCCAGCAACGTATTGATGAAAAATGGACCGATAGAAATAAAGATGGTTTGGTAATCTTTCGGAGCAGGTTCGTGGAGTACATAACCCGCCGGCGATTCGGCCTGGAAGTAAACGACTTCAAATACCGGCACCTTAAACCAGCGGCAAAACAATTGATGAGCGAGTTCATGAACAATGATACCCGGAAAGGTGAGAACACTAATGACAATACCTGGAATAAACATAAGCTATAATTTTATAAGAAGATTAATAAATAACGGCACCGGTAAGTATGGATTCGAGTCTTTCGGAAATGGTATGATCGCCGGAATGTCCTTCTTTTCCCCGAATGGTTTGCAGGAGTTTCATGGCCTCAGCTTTTTTATTGCTGAAATAATACCACATGGCCTGTGCCTCAAGGGTGACCGTTTCTTCCGGAGCAATGCGGAGTGCCTGGTTGATGTATACCTCCGCTGCTTTGAGCTGGCGGCGTTTCAATTCGATGCGTGCTTTCTGCGTGATCATACCGATGTCTTCTTTATTCACCAACAGCAGTTTGTCGCACAAGGCCAGCGCCCCCTCGTAATCTCCGGTGTTTCTTTTGGCTGCAGCCATCAGGCTGATGGCGGGATAGTAATCCGGTGATTCGTTCAATACTTCCTGCAGCATGATTTCGCTGTCTTGATAGGCTTTGAGATCATAAAGTTTTTCAGCGATGTATCTTCCTGCAAAAATAAAATCAGGTCCTCTGGTACTGTCTAGTTCAGCGAAGAGCTGCTTGAGGGAATCCGGATTGTTTTTTATCTGTTCGATACGGGGAATGAGGGTCGTGTCTTCGGGAAACACATTGTTGAAATTCAATAAAGCAAGTTCTATCTGCTGCAATACGTCATCATCGAACGTCTTATCGACTATTTTATCGTAAACAGCTCTTGTCGTGTTCAGATCCCAATTGTAGGCACTTGCGATCAACAGCTTGGCATTGATGTTAGGATTGTCCGGAAACACTTCCAGTACCTGTGTCAACTCGCGCTGTGCTGTTTGGTAACGGTGTTCTTCCATGGCTTTTTCTGCACGGCTCAGGTTGAGGGCGGCTGAATAGGATTTCGGAAAGCGTATCGTACTGATGACCATTACTAAAAGAATTCCTCCGGCAAATAGCCAGATCCATCTTGGAATGGGGTAGTGGAT
>Ga0247808_10001879_pt1 | contig 10179 bp, 10 predicted proteins | sample UWRJL089202R1_FD_179914 | JGI IMG/M metagenome (GOLD analysis project Ga0247808, IMG submission 179914) | Plant litter microbial communities from Arlington Agricultural Research Station in Wisconsin, United States - UWRJ-L089-202R-1 | ecosystem: Environmental > Terrestrial > Plant litter >... | reverse complement strand
CCCTTATGCGGCAGATCTTACCGCCAAACACCGGAAATGGGATTTCCTGACTGGCGACAGTGCGCAGGTATATGACCTGGCAAATAAGCAGTTATTCATCGATGCCCTGCAGAAAACGGAGAATGGACAGAAGAAATTTATCTATAGCAACCTTTTCGTCCTGATCGACCCGCAACACCGCATACGCGGCTATTATGAGGCAACAAGTCAGGAGGCGCTCTCAAAACTTGATGATGAAATTAAAGTACTCATTACAGAAGAATTAAGAAATAATACAGACGGACGCTAGTCCGTAATCCAATTACAATGAATATAACTGATAAAATTTTCTTGCGCCTGATCTGGATCGTTACTGCTGTAGTGCTTACTGTAGTTATTATTTTAAAGCTCGTTCCTGCGCCACAAACTATCCCATCGTTTGTGTATGTGTTACCACACCTCATTGGTGGAATTAATGCTGTATGCTCCATTTTGTTGATCTTGTCACTGATCCTTATCAGGAAAAAGAACATTCAGGCGCATAAGGTCACTAATGTGATCACATTTTGCCTGTCGGCGATTTTCCTGATCTTATACATCCTCTTCCATCTGTATGAGAAGGATACTAAATTTGGGGACGCAGATCACAATGGCATTTTATCTGCTGCCGAGGCGGCGGCTGTAGGCGCTGTGCGCTATGTATATTATGTGATCTTATTAACGCATATACTGCTTGCGATTATCGTTTTACCATTAATACTGATTAGCTTTTTGCGAGGCTTCAATATGCAGATCGAGAAACACCGTAAAATTGTGCGCTGGGCTTATCCGGTATGGTTATACGTAGCGGTAACTGGTGTTATTGTCTATCTGATGATCTCTCCCTATTATAATTTTTAAAACGATTTTTCGTTTTATATGTATATTTGAGCATAGCAGCATGGGACATGTTGAGTTCCGGGCATGATAACATAAATCAATGAAGAAATTACTATACATCCTTTTATTGCTCATGATCACAAGCGTTGGGCAGTATTCGAAAGTTAAGGCGCAATGTGCGATGTGCACCATCAGTGCCGAACAGGGAGTAAAGAATGGCAATACACAGAGTAAAGGATTGAATACCGGTGTGTTGTATCTGATGGCAATCCCTTATTTGCTGATTGGAAGTCTGGGTGCACTCTGGTATTTCAAATTCCGCAAGAAATCAACTCCTAGCCTGGGCCATGATTAAAAAGGAAACGCTTCATTTTTTGAAAGACGTTGACCAGAATAATAACAGGGAATGGTTCGCCGAAAACAAAGAACGGTATGAAGCAGCCAAAGGGGATCTCCTTCAGTTCATCGCAGCGCTGATTCCATTACTTGCCAAAACAGATCCGGTTTTCTCCATCGATACCCAACCAAAAAAATGCCTGCTCAGGATCTACAGGGACGTTAGGTTCAGTAAGAACAAAGATCCTTATAAAACGAATTACGGTATTTACTTTGCGCCGGTTGGCAAGCACGTCAATCAGCCAGGTTATTATCTGCATTTGCAGCCAGGCAAGTCTTTTTTTGCCGGGGGTTACTGGATGCCTGAAGCATCAGACCTCAAATTGATCAGGGAAGAAATTGATTACAGTGGTGATGAATTCAAAGCGATCGTAGAAGCTCCGGCATTTACTAAGTATTTCCACCTTACTAAAGAAGACACGCTGAAAAAAGCTCCGAAGGGTTATGATACAGATCATCCACTCATCGATATCCTCAAACTCAAAAGTTTCGAGGCAATTTATCCGTTGAAGGACGAAGAATTCTCGAAACCTGGTATATTAGCTAAACTTGATGCTGGATTCAAGACGGTGTATCCACTGATCGCCTTTTTGAGAACAGCAGTATCCAATACGAATTAAACAGCCTTAAGGCTAAACCACTCCTTTATGAAGAAACTTACTTTTTTTCTAGCCCTTGCATTATTCTGCAGCGCATTCACTTCCTGTGTTGTCATGTCCACTAAGAAACATAAGGCACTATTGGCTAAGCAGGATTCCCTGAGTTCAGGTTGGACGGAATCACAATTAAAGAATGAAGAGCTGGAGCGATTGCTGAATAAACTTAGAAAAGACACGTCAAATATCAATGGGCAGCTGGCAGATCTGCGCGGCCGCTATTCTGACATGGATGCGAATTATGCGAAATTGCGCAGTAACAGTTCTTCAGAGATCAATAAGTTGTCTGAAGACCTGAAGAAGCGCGAGCAACGCTTAAAAGAGGTTGAAGAGGTGTTGCGTAAGCGTGATGAAGCAACCAATCAGCTGAAGGAGAAACTGCAACAGGCATTACTTGGATTTACCAAGAACGGACTTACTGTAGAAATTAAAAACGGTAAAGTTTACGTCTCGCTAACTGATAAACTGCTTTTCCCCTCGGGAAGTATTGTGATTGATGAAAAAGGCAAGCAGGCTCTGACGCAGTTGGCGAATGTACTCAAACTACAACCGGAGATCAATATTGCTGTAGAAGGACACACCGATACACAAAAGGTAAACAATCTTGGACAGATCAAGGACAACTGGGATCTGAGCGTGCTGCGCTCTACTTCGGTAGTGCGTTACCTGACAGAAGTTGAAAAGGTGGAAAGTGTGAGAATGACTGCAACCGGTAAAGGTGAATTTCAACCCTTAGGTCCTAATACTTCGGCCGACGGCAGAAGTAAAAACAGAAGGATAGAGATTGTACTCTCACCTAAGCTGGATGAATTGTACGACCTGATTAAACAATAGGCATAAAAAAAGCTGCCTATGAGGCAGCTTTTTTTATTTCAATATTAGAATGGACTTGAGAAATCTGCAAATGCAGGTAAGATCAAATCTTTTTCAGATAACAATAATTCGGATGGTTCCAATGTGGTATTCCAGTTGATGTTCAGCGTAGGATCGTCCCAGATCACACCAAGTTCCGATTCCTTATCATAATAGTTCGTTACTTTGTAGGTAAAGATCGTATCATCTTCAAGCGTTAGAAAGCCATGGAGAAAGCCTGGTGGAACCCAAAGCTGTTTGTGGTTCTCTCCGCTCAGTTCAATACTGAAATGCTGACCGTAGGTAGGAGATTCTTTTCTGGCGTCAACAGCAACGTCCAGTACGCTACCCTGAATGACGCGTACAAGTTTACCCTGAGCAAAAGGTGCTTTTTGTGCATGGAGACCACGCAGGGTGCCTTTCTGCGAAAAGCTCTGGTTGTCTTGCACAAAGCTGGCCTGGATACCGGCTGCTTCGAAGTTTTTCGTACTGTAACTTTCGTAAAAATAACCCCTGTTGTCTTTCCAGACTTTAGGTTCGATCACAAAGAGATCTGCAATCGGCGTAGCTGAGATGTTCATATAATTAATCGATATATTCCATTAGTGTACGAAAAGCAACAAATCTGTCTTTAAAGCGCTCGTTTAGTTCGTGTTGCAATGCCGGGGCAAAGTCAGACTGGTAGCTATCATAGTCTTCAAGCGTTTCGGCAACATATTGTGCACAGAAAGTAACACCTTCGTTCGGAGAGTCAACAACCTTGAGCAGTCTGTTTGACAGGAATTTTCCTGTAGCCATCACCTCAGGAATATGTTTTTCCTGCATCCATTGCTGCCATTCATCTGCCGCAGCATCATCAAGTATTAGGGTAACATTATATAAATACATAGCGTAAAGATAAAATTATGTTCCTGTATTATCGCCTCTTAATTTTCTAAATCGGAGACGGGCATCTGCCGTAAACATGCTTCCCGGGAATTCATTGATCAGGCGCTGGTAAAGTAAACTTGCTTCAGCAGTATTGTGGAGCTGATTTTCATATAAGTCACCAAGGGTGAATATGGCATCATCTATCCAGAGACTTTCAGGATATTCCTTTACTAACTGTTGTAAGGTTGCAACTGCTTTATCCAATGCAATGCTTTTAATAAAGATGCGCGATTTAGCCATGAGGATATCATCGGCAAGGGTGTTTTTGGGGTATTTGATTGAGATGCTATCGAGCTTAAGCAAGGCATTGGACTGAAGATTCCTAAAATTGAGGAGCTCGGCGTCAGCATACATTTTTAATGCAAGGCTATCGCTGCTGCTTTGGGTATTGTCTGATATCAGCAGACTTAAGTTCAGTGCATCATTTGCAATGAGTTGTGATGTGGAAGCTTTCAGTACATCGGCCTGAGACTTGGCATAGACAAAATTTCCCTGGTAAAAGGAAAGCCTGGCTGCTCTGAATTTTGCATCATTACCGACGATCTGGTTTTCAAAGTCGCCGGCAACCTGCTCATACATCAATATGGCTTCCCAGGGTTGTGCAGTCAGGATATAGATATCACCGAGATCCATCTTAAGCTGTCCTTTTTCTGCTGTAGACAGCCCGAGGATTTTCAGCGCATTTTCAAGTTCTGCTTCAGCCTGCGGCAGGCTGTCCAAATAGTAAGCCTGCAGGTTTGCCAGGCGTTTAAGTGCCTGAAGTGTTTGTGTATTTCTGCCTGATGTCTGGAGTAATGACTGGTATTGTGCGGCAACCTCAGCTAATACTTTACGATCGGTCTTGCCTGTTGTGGCTGTCGTGTATTTGATGTTAATGAGTTCTAGTTTTGCTGGCAGGTAATACTGGTTGGTATTCCCTTTGGTGATCAGGTATTCATAGGCAGCAAGTGCAGTAGGATATGCCCCGTTGGCAGCAAATATGCCCGCATGCTGATAGAGGCTCAGTCCATCGCCCTGCAAACGGGTATCTTGTGCAATCAGTTGCTTCAGCGCAACATCATAGCTCTTTTGCTGCAGGTACTGCCAGATCAGCAGGTTGACCAGTACCTCTGCATCAGGGCTTTTCTGCAGCTTTTTTAGTAGTGCTGTCTGCAGTAGCTGGTAATCTGCATCGCTCTCAAATATAGACGCCAGGATGTTTTGTGCCTGTGGCAGCAGCTGTGGTACTGTAGGTAATACATTCATATATTCGGCAATGAGCCTATTTTTATCCTTACGGAACCTGAAGAGACTCAGTAACTCATAATTGAAAGCTTGTGGATTATTGAGTTTCTTTCTGCCCTGCTCAAAGGCAGCAATAGCCAGATCGTATGCTTCAAATTGGTAAAAACTATTGGCAAGTTCACGGATCCTGAATTCATCATCCGGCAGATTTGCTAAAACTGTATTGAAAATCTTTGCCGCTTTATCGGCTTCGCCCTTTTCCTGTAAGATTCTGCCGGAGGCGATCACATACCTGGGATTGGAGGGGGCATTTTTCAATTGTTTTTTAACCAGCTGCGTTGCTACATCGAACTGTTTAGTTTTGAGCAGTGCATTCAGGTAAAAGTCAAAGTAATTCTCATTAGGCGATTGCTCAAAGAGCCGCTCATAGATCAATGCAGCCTTATCATATTCACCTTTCTGGTAATATTGATAAGCAACCATATCGTCACTGTTGAACTGCGCATAGCCAAAAAGGCTTTGTGTGATTAAAAACAGGATGATGTATAATGATCTGCGCATAGGCGTTCTATTCTGTAACGTTAAAATTAGTATTTTAAATGTTACCTAGTTTATATTTCGATTGCTTTAAATATCATTAATTTGAGAATGTGTAATGCCAGTATGGTTAAGTAACAATGTTAGTGTATTGTCCCGAAGGGCAACCGGTGTTATGTACTTTTGTAAGCTATTGAATATGATGAACGGGTATAAGAAATTTTTCTGGTTTGCTTTATTGCCGCTATGGTTTGCCTGCAACAAGCCTGGTAAGAGTAACCTCATTCCGGTAAACGATTTCTTTAAATCGCAGGATAAGGTTTCATTCGCCTTGTCGCCAGATGGAAAGACACTATCTTATCTGAAGCAGACAGATAAGGTGCAGAATATATTTATAGAAGGGACTGAAGGTGGTGAATCTTTTCAGGTTACTAATCTGACTGAGAAGGGCCTGGGGTTTTATTTTTGGGTGAGTGACAATGAACTGATCTATTATAAAGATAAACAAGGTCCGGGCAGACAGTCTGATGTATTTATCATTGATAAAACAGGCAGCAATCAGCGTCAGCTGAACGATAATGCGAAAAGCAGGATGCGTGTCCTTAAGGACCAGCTGATCGATAACAAATATCTTTTGGTATCATCCAACAAAAGGGATTCTACGGTTTTCGATGTATACCGACTTAATGTCCGTGATGGTAAAATGGAGATGGCAGCCAGGAATCCGGGAAATATTACCGACTGGATTACCGATGCTAAAGGTAAGCTTAGGCTGGCTACCTCGAGCGATGGCGTAAATGAAACGCTGTTATATCGAGATAATGAGAACATGGCCTTTAAGCCGATTATCACCAATAATTTTAAGACGACTTTAAAGCCTATCGCCTTCGCGGAAAGCAGGCCACATACTATTTATGCGATCTCCAGCGTGAACAGGGATAAAAATGCATTAGTTGAGCTCGACTGTAATACGGGTAAAGAAACACAGGTGCTTTTTGCTAATGATACACTGAATGTTATAGACGCACAATATTCAAGAACTAAAAAGCGAATGGGATTTGTGGTTTGTGAAACCTGGAAGAAAGAGAAGTTTTATCTGGATGATACTGTAAAATCTTTTTATACGAAGCTGGATCAGTTACTGCCAAAAACAGAGTCAAGAATTATTGACCGTGACAAGGCTGAGAATGTATTTATTGTACGGACTTTTACAGATAAGAATCCGGGATCCTACTATCTGTATTTTGCTGACAAGGGGAAGATACGGAAATTGAGCGACTTCAATTCTTCTATTCAGGAAGACGAAATGAGTGAGATGAAACCCATTTCTTATATTTCGAGGGACGGTATTAAAATCAACGGTTATCTTACGATGCCTATCAACAGGCCGACGAAAAATCTTCCTATAGTGGTACTGCCTCATAACGGGCCTGGAAACAGGAATACCTGGGGTTACAATCCCGAGGTGCAGTTTCTGGCCAACAGGGGTTATGCAGTCTTTCAGGTGAACTTTAGGGGCTCATCCGGTTATGGTAAGGAATTTATGGCCGCAGGCTTTAAACAATGGGGCGGTAAGATCAATAATGATATCGAAGATGGTGTGCAGTGGCTGATTAAACAGCATATTGCAAATCCAAAGCGGATTGCAATCTATGGAAGTGGACTGGGAGGTTATCTGGCATTGAACAGTGTGTACTCGAGTCCCGGACTTTATGCCTGTGCGGCATCAAATTCAGGCGTGATTAATCTATTCAGTTATCTAAAAGCAGTACCGCCGTTTTTGAAAACGAACCTGCAGATGTATTATACGATTATCGGTAATCCGGATACCGAGGTCGAATACATGCGACAGGCATCGCCGGTCTTTCACGCTGATAAAATTAACGTGCCGGTGCTCATTGCACAAAGCGTTAAAGACCAATGGGTAAATTCCGGAGAAGTTATTCAGTTTGTAAAGGAACTGAAGAAGAAAAATGTAAACGTTACGTATTTCGAGAAGGATAAGGAGTCATTTTCGGGGCCTAATGAAGAGAGCCGTCAACATTTATATGTAACTTTAGAACAATTCCTCGAAACCAACCTGAAAAAGAAATAGCCAGACCTAATGACCTCAGATAAGAACAGCGGTTACCGTAAGAACTTTTCCCTGATCGTTCTTTTTCTGATCCTGATTTCTGTGCTGTTCATTTTATCGCTTTTCCTGGCGTACAATTTCAGCAAGAAGTTTATAGAAAATGAATTTGTTTCTGAAAAGGTCAAGGTTTTAGAGAGTAGCATCAAGCCTTACAATGATTTTTTCCAAAATAAGCTACCCGAGGTATCCTATTATAACGGCTATTTGGATTCAGCAACTACATCCAGATTTGTAGATACGCTCCTGCTTCAGTATCCTTTTGTTTCGCAGGTCAACTTTTATGATGCAGAAGTAGGTAGCGTTCCTGTAACCAATGGGCTTAATACCGGGCATTTTTCCTTCGGTCCAAAATATATTTATCAGTTTGGCAGCCTGGTTCCTTCAGACTCCGTGAAAATATTTTCCAAAAGTGAGCCTGGTAAATTTAGCCGGGGAGATGACTTCATGACCCTTGGATTCAAGCTGATTTCGTACATCGAGACACTGGACACGGCGAAGGCACCAAATGCCGATGAACTGTTTACTAATTTTAGCATTGTCAGGGCAAATAAGATCACGTACCTGAATATCCCACGGTTTGAAGATCTGAAGGTGTACAAACAAATGATGCGCACCAAGCTGAAGACTTCACCGGTGTATCAGCAGGATATGTTATCCTTCTTTTTGGATCCTTATAAGATCAGGATCATCAATACCAAGCCTAAACTGTACGAGAACATCCGCATAGAGCCGTTAACCTACGATCCAATAGATACATCTTCTGATTACAGTACCACAGAGATCACGCTGCCAGGTCCGTTCTCTGACTATAAGCTCTATTTCAGCTCAGCCAAATCATTTGTGGATAAGGCGATTTTCCAGTATTTCCTGCCAATTGCCCTGATCGTACTGTTCTTTTATGTGATCCTGGTCCTGATTGCATTTTTGATTTACAGGAATTTAAATATCAACCATAGGATGTTTAAACTGCAGTATGACTTTGTAAACAACCTTACCCACGAATTTAAGACACCTGTTAGCGTTATAAAAATTGCAGGTAATAATATTAAAAGTGCGGCATCACTGACAGAGCGGGAGCAGCAGATGTACGGTCGGATCCTCGATGAAGAAGCAGATAAGCTCAATGGACTGATGAACAAATTGCTCGCCTTTACACAGATAGAAAATAAGGCGATACAACTCAATCAGGATGAGATCAATATTGTAGATTTTATCGAAAGTACGATAGAATCTCATCAGCTGAAGTATCCTGATTTCAATTTCAGCTATGAAGTGAGCGGTTTTATCAGCTTTATTACCGATCCTGTCCTATTGGGTAGTCTTTTTGATAACCTGGCAGAGAATGCTTACAAATATTCTTCCCCTGAGCAGAAGTTTCTGCATGTTACAGCGAGGTTGATTAAAGGGAAAATTGTATTTAGATTTACAGATCACGGAATAGGTATACCTGCTCCGGAAATTAATAATATATTTAAAAAGTTTTACAGGATCCAGAATCAATACAACCAGAATGGAAGTGTTGGACTTGGTCTGGCTTTCTGTAAGGAACTGGTTAACTTTATGAACGGTGAAATCACCGTTAAGAGTAAGGTAAATCAGGGAACGGAATTTAAAATAGTGTTACCATATAACGATTAAGACATGTCTAAAGGGATTAAAATACTGATAGTTGAAGATGATGAAAACCTGCGGTTTTTAGTTGTTCACCGTTTAAAGGCTGAGGGCTATGATGTGCTTGAAGTTGGAGACGGGGAGCTTGCAGAAAAGACGATTCTTTCAGAGAAGCCCGATATCGTGCTGCTCGACTGGATGCTACCTGGTAAACAGGGCGCTGAAGTATGTGAGGATGTGCGTAAGCAAGGTTTCGAAGGTCTGGTCATCATGATGACCGCAAAAGCCCAAGACGTGGATAAGATTGATGCCTACAATTTTGGAGCCTCAGATTATGTAACCAAACCGTTCAACATGGATGTGCTTGTTGCGATGCTGGATAGTAAGGTTAAGTTCCTGCTGAACAATGACCGTTCTGAGATTCACCGTTTCGGTGATATGGAACACCACCCGAACATCCATACTTTGTACAGGCAAGGGAGGAAAATTGAGCTGACGATCCTTGAAAACAGGATCTTATTGTATTTCCTGCGCAATCCTAATAAAGTAATCAACAGAGATGAGCTGATGCTCGTCGTTTGGGGTTACAATTCGGATGTTAACACCCGTACATTGGATATGCACATCGTAAGATTGCGCAAGAAAATTGAACTGAACCCAGACAACCCGCAGCTGTTGCAGACAGTGCGCGGAGTCGGTTATCGCTTTAACGCCAATTAGGCGTTCTTAAGGGTGAAAATGGTGATCTCTGGCAGTATACCAACTCTGCCGGGGTATCCCAGAAATCCATAGCCTACATTGACGTATAGCTGCTGTTTGTTTTCGGTATACATACCGGCCCATTCCTTATAAATATATTCTACAGGGCTCCACTGGTATTTTTCTGTGCGTACGCCAAACTGCATACCGTGTGTATGTCCGCTGAACATGGCGTCGATCTGTGGATATTTTGGCAATACTTCTGCTCTCCAGTGCGAGGGG
>Ga0247808_10001878_pt1 | contig 10181 bp, 10 predicted proteins | sample UWRJL089202R1_FD_179914 | JGI IMG/M metagenome (GOLD analysis project Ga0247808, IMG submission 179914) | Plant litter microbial communities from Arlington Agricultural Research Station in Wisconsin, United States - UWRJ-L089-202R-1 | ecosystem: Environmental > Terrestrial > Plant litter >... | reverse complement strand
AAATTGGGAAATAAGCTCTCCTTTGCTACATAAATGGGGATGGCTAATTCGAGGTTGCCCAGAGATTATAGTGTCTACCAATTACTGGCGGAGTCGGAGAGGTGAGAAGCCGATCGCATGCCCAAGTTTTGACCAACGTCAGGAGGAGTATACCTCAAAAGAAATATGAGTACTACCAATTAATGGTTTGTTGGTAGACGGCCAGTAGCAATGATTGTCTCTTCTTGCACGATAGGAGATATACAGGAGAAGTCACATTATGCAAAGTGACACCACTCAAAAGTTTCCTGTCAACATATGCAAGACCTCTCTCAATGCGACCCATTGTTTTGAAAAAGTCAGACTAGGTTAATTGATTACTTGAAACCTATAGCAATATCAGTGCTGGCGATACTTCATTATTGCACTGTGTAAGAACAGCAGTATATGAACCTGCCAACTCACGCTGCAATTCATAAAGAAAATGGTTCGGATTAAAATGGATATGAAAAACAAAATCAAGAATCTAGCCAGCACCCTTTTGCTATTCGTAGCAACGATGATCTGCATGCATGCAGTAATATAATGTCCCACAGAACCTGTACGGAGGGAAAACAGACGAACATGGTGTTCTTACAGCAACCTCTACTTACCCGCATTACTTCAACTTGTTATACTTCATTCCCTAACATTGTCTCCATGAGATCCATTCAACAATTTGCATGAAACTAAGCGCTCAGTTTGCGGAACTGCAGCCTGATTAGTACAGTATGAAGTAAAAATCATAGATAAAGCGGACATACCCCAAGGAACGGCGAAAGAGCTGCTGTAATGCCACTGGCAACAACAGTCATAATGTAATTAACGCTCATTGCATCGACAATGGCATTTGCAAGCTGGGATTGGATATCTTCGGAGAAGCTTTGCCACTCGGGACTGTTCGCGCCGGCGAGAATCACACGTGGGTCGCCAGAATAGTCTGACGGCAAGATTGGGGAGATGTACCTGGCACCTAGGTTTTGGAAAATGCTGCCGCTGAGAGCAGGGAACAGAGTGATGCCGATACACTGAACAAGACTGATGACACCAATGGCGTTGAATATATCCTTGGAATCCACGAGGTCTGAGACGCACCCAAAAGCAGTAATCATGAAGCAACCGCCACCAATGCCGAGTAATACGCTGTAACCGTACACCGCCGCGACGCTCGTGTCGATCGAAACCGTGTACAGGAGGGCGCCTCCAACGACTGCCAGAAGTGCACCAACAAAGAACCACGGCATGTAGTAGCCCCACCGTGACATGAAAAGTCCGTTCAGAATGGCAATGGTGGAGATCATGAAGACAAACGGCAAGAGTTTGATGGCGGCTTCCACGGGTGACTCGCCTCTGGCAAATTGGAAGTACAGCGGTATGTAGTAAATGGGAATGTATATGGCCGAAGCGGCGGCAAATGTGGCGAACTGTAAAATCCCCAACTTGAAGTTTCTGAGCAGATGACTGGGGTACAATCGATTCTCCTTCTCGACAAAAGGGTGGAATTTGTGCGTCAAGATGAATCCGATCACGAGAATACCTACAAACACCCAAAGAATAATCATGCTGTAGGAGTCAAACTCGAATAAGGTCCCACCATAAGCAATGGCCATGAAGAAGGAAACGCACAATCCGGTCCAGATGGTTAGCCCGAGCCAGTCGATCTGGTTCATTCTCTCTTTCGTAGATTGACCCTTGGCAAAATCGATTGACGGCAGGATGAAGACCAGAATGGGCCCGGCAACTGCAAAAATAAAAAGGTTGATATAGAAACCCCATCGCCAACCAACGCTACTCTCTGCGAATGCTCCGCCAACCTGGAGTTGCGAAGTCAGCTATGCATGTAATATAATCAACGCTCGAGGCAAACTTACGATTGGGCCCAGCACAGTACCAATTCCCCACGTAGGAGAGATCAGAGCTATGTAGATAGGGCGCTCTTTAGGAGTAGTGACCACACTGAAGAAGGTCAACGAGCCAACGTAGATACCGCAACCACCGATACCAGCAATCATTCGCCCGACAATAAGAGAGTCCATTGTGGGAGCAGCACCAGAAACGGCACTGCCGACCTCAAAGCAAACCACGTAGCCGAAGTAGAGCCATTTGATATCGAAAAGTCCGTAAAGCTTGGATTGAATAAGCACCAGCGCAGTAGAAGGCAAGGCGTAGGCGGTGGCGAGCCATGGAAACTTTTGAAAGTCTCCTAAGGATTCGATGATGTTTGGCTGGATATCGGCCACCACAGTAGTGTCGAGGGCAAATAGGAAGACACAGGAAAGAACGGCGCCTACGGTCAAAGCCCACCGAACACCATGAATTTCGCGCCTGAATTCGGGTACCTTATCTTTTGTTGCATCTGCTACTTTTTCGCCGTTGACAGTTGGACTCTTGGTACGTGTCAGGAGACTGTTGGCAGGACAAGTCATCCTTTCTTCATCATTCATCTTGACAACTGGTGGACAATGGGAGTTTCGGTTAAGGTAATGGACTAGAAGGGAGGCGAGCGTGGCTATATCAACAATCGCACGGCAGGCCCAACTCTCTGATGATGATTCAGGATGTGATGCTACCTAGAATAGGGAGACTCGTGGTAACAGCTTGCCGCGAGGTACGGTAGGCAGGAATACGTTGCTGCAAGAAGAATGAATTTTCAAGTGTACTTTTGATGATGGAGCTTAAGACTTTCAATCCGCCATGTGAATCTTGTGGAATTAGCAAATACTAGCCTGTGTTTGCGAAGCTCCTGTTAAATAGTTATTTTACCGTGAGCCAAGACGAGGTCTGTATCGGGTGCTAACTCATGTATATGGATGACTTGAAGGAATCTTGGAAGTCAGCCATTTGCCTGGAAATATGATCAGCGGATTTGCTTACTTTGAACTTCGATCTCTTTTACAGGTGGTCAGGAAGAAGTTCATACTTAGCAAAACTCCAAGAACCGAGTAGCCAAAATTAATCTCCGTCAATGGGGAACCAAAGATGATCGCAATGTTTCCATTTTGAGTTTGTATGACCAGTGCTCGATAGGTTTGGTCAGAATGAAGAGGAATTATGGATATCGATTGGTGAGCATGACCTAGCTTTGAAGAAATGTGAACCGTGAATTTCCACTCTTAGAATGACATCTCCGGTCCTTCCAATATATTGTATGGATTTTATAAGTTGAGAACCTTGACACTTGGCATGCTAATGCATTTGGCTGACCATCCATGTCTTCATTATCCTTCACCTTGGCCTAAACGTAACGAGGCACGGCCACTCACAACCCGCAGTTTTTGTCAAAAGGTATGATTTGCCTCGCGATTCATTTACCATATAAGTTCTCATACTTTCATAATAATTGATTAAATTATTTACGGAGACATTTAAAATGGAGAAACGATGTGAACGTTGTGTATCACGTGTTTCGGACTTTGAAATACCCACCAGTGTATGTAATACAATTACCATCCGAATCACGAGCCCAAATTCCAGTATTTTTAGCTTGATTAGGCCAGTTGGAAATGCTTTTTCCACTACTAGTTTTGACATTGACAGAGAGGAGCTCGTTTCCATACATATATCAAATTGAGAAATTATTCTTGGCAACGCCCCTTTAATGTTCTCACTACCGAAGCCTTTACCATCACCCATTTGGTACCTGATGAGTCTCGAAGCTTAATGTGAAGCTTAATTCCATCTCAAAGCTTAATTGATCTCGGGGGCTCTGCAATCTTCACCAGAAATAATGTCTAGAGGAAGTGGCGCGCAATTGTGGTGGCAAGGGTCTCAGGTGATGTCCCGTCTTCCAAAGTTGAAAGCTCTGGCTGGTGGTTAGGATCCTTGAGGTTCCGATTTGAGATCTGATTGACATCAGGCCATGGACCTTGCATGAACTTGCCACAGCCTTGCCATAAATGGCGTTCATTATAACATCCTTTCCAGCTGAACGAACACTTTCTATTCGACCTGGCTCCAAATGGTTCCAGCTTGTGGAAAAGAAAATCTTTGGCTTCAGGATTGTTGGGAGGGATAATATGCGTATATCTCAATTATCTACGTGCATGGCATGAGTACGCGAGCACGCTGTATATAATTGGAATTACTTGGCGAAGGAGGAGGAACGTATGGCGCAAATTAGCGAGGTCTAGACCTAGTGAATACAGGTACCCATCTAACTCAGTCCCGAAGTTTATTTGCAAAAGACTATATAAAGAATTACATGTCACCAAGAAAGTAGAATTGGAAGTCATTCTAGGTTACGAGACTGTATCTTTAAAGTCAAGTAACTAAGAGAGAGAAAACCCACTTCTCAACATGCAACTCATATATTTTCTCCTCTCGAGCATCTCAACCATTTCCCTTGCTTCATTTGCAACCGCAAAAGATATCACGGGCCATGCTACAATCCGAGTCAACAACCTCTCCACGGGTCAGACGGTTGGCTGTCTGAACAGTAGTGGCAAATGGACAGATGTAGCGCCAGCCGCATGCCCAAAGTTCACCACCAAAACCGGCAGAAGTAGGAAACGCAAAGATACCACGACCATCGGTAAGTTGCCTTCATGCCCACACTTGGCGCATCAATACACATAAAACTACTTAATGACTTCGCAACTAGTGTCTTCTGATGATGCTCTTTGTGGATTTGCAAGGGCTACAGTGGGCGAAGTCTTCCAATGTGGTGGAACACTCGTTCGAACCAGCACTTGGAGCGTAAGATCTCCTTTTCATTTCGGTTGTGAGGCATTCACTAATAGTCATATAGTTGAAGTCAGATGTTTTAGCTACGGATCCCGAGGGACGAGAATTTACTGCCCCAACAATTCCATCTAATGTGACCACCGAGGTTACCTTTGGCGCTGGTGTTGACGGGCCCGTTACTTTGACTCTTTCATGGGTCAATTGAACCAGTTCGTGGGCAAATTGAACGTAAAGCAGAGAAGTCGGTGTTTGATAGTGTAACTATAGATACGTTCATAAAATAGCAACAATATGTTAATTTCTTTTGATCCGCTCGGCTTTGTCTGTCATCTTAGTCTGCACATCATAATCAAATTTTCAAAGCTCAGGGTGACTATTAAATCCGATCTCAGATTGAATCCTCCTCGGCAATCGCCCAGGACCCCAATACTCTTTTTGGACATCTTCTCACTAACTCAATCCTGATGTGGCCTGCTGGTCAACGGAATCATTTCCTCTCCCTGAATTGCTCTATTCTTTGGTACTCCATCTTCAAAACCCGCCGTATGCCTTGCCCAAGCTCGCTTCTCCTTCCACCAATCGATTAGCCTCCCCAAAAATCCCTCGCTTCTCGGCGTTGTCATGCGATAGTTATTCAACCATGCTTCTTTGGCAGCTCGTTGCCTTCGCTCGGTGTCGCGCTGCTTCTCGAGAAGTTCTCGCCTCCGCTGGGCACGCTCTTCTTTTTCTTTACGTTCGCGCTCTTGGGCGGCGACTGTTTTGCCTTTCTGGGAACTCCAACCTGAACCCATTGGCCTTGTATTGCGACCGAGATGCGCGTGTTGTAGGGAGAGAGAGAGAGAGAGCGCTTGGATGGGGTAGCTTTGATTGTGAGGAACTCAGACAAGCTGGCGGCAGAGGGGTGAAAACGGCATTGGTCTCATATAGGCTTCTTAGAAATGACCACTGCAATGCCCGATGCCCCGATATATAAAACAATGTACATTCACCGACTACAAGACATCTTCAGATCGTCTATCAGCTCAACCGCCGTGATCGCCACATATTTCCCAATTGAGCATATTTGGCGAGCGAATACCTGTCAGCCGCCAGCCTCTACGTGGCACAGCCTCAACCGACCGGTCATGTTCCAGAAGTTGATAAGAACATAGGCCTTTTCGAAATCTATAGCTAAGGCAGCCGTTGAATATCACAACTCATACTGTATCATGAGAATGAGTTCTAATTATTATATAACACTTGAATTAGGACTTGCGCCAGGCTGTCAACACATGCAAGTCAAATCTGCAGTTGTTTTCTTTAGCATTAGAACACTTGTCTGGAGGCTCAATTACTTTGGAAGCTGCAGTAGAATGATGTCGTCCAGAAGGTGACTAAGTCTCAAAACAGTAACGACAGAGGGTTTGATCTTAGGCTTATGTCGCACAGAAACTTTATGTCAAGCTAACCTCACCCATCTGTCGCTTCCCAGAGCTAGCACAGCATTTAGGCATCCACTTTGTTACAGCCGAGAAACCATGTTTCGAAAGAACAAAGATTGATAGTTGCTTCAACAGGTATTGAGTGTATATGATCAATACCACAACAATAAACCACACGTGAATCACCCCGTCATCAGCCAATCACAGCTCATCGCATCCTCCCGAGGTTGCACCAACCCATCCCTTGGCATGCCAAGCCATGATGTTTCCAAAATTACCGTCAACCCCACATTTCCTGTCGAATCCGGCTTGGCTCCACTCGCAATGAGCATCCTATCATGACATGCATCTCCCTGTTTTGTTGCAGGTCTGGGCTTTTGTTGCACGTCGTAACATTTCGTTCGAAAAATTGCAAATCGCTGTCGAATTGCGGTCGAATCGAGATCGCCGGGAAATCATCTTTCTGGATGGGGGCGGGTTCGGAGATGGCTTAATTGCTTTGGTCTGGAGAAGTGTTGACGAGATGAGACTTGGTGTTCCTCGCTTATTTGCTTTCTTACTACCTGCTCTGTTATACTTTCATAAGCATTTGCGGGTAGCGGCGCAATAAATCTGACATCGCTCAGGTTTAGTTCCGCCGGCTAGCGAAGATTTAGCAACCTCCAGATGATAAAATGGCATTTACTCGGGAAGATATAGCACAAGGAGTTTATTGTTGTGCGTATATGAAACAATCCTACTTCCCTCCTCTTGCATCGTAGCGAAGCTCTCTTGATACACTGGAACGGGATGTGATTCAGTCACGTGGCTCCAAAATTTGGAAGCAACAGCAATTTCCAAACTCACCGGTTGTGTACGCTAACAAAGATTTGTGAAGCGAATCTAACATAGCTATTAAATAGTCTGACAAGGAGCATGCTGCCAGAATTCACAATCCGCGGGCTATTTCACAGACGCAATTCTTTGATTCTTGTAACTCTTGTAGTTGCGGGTGCATCTCGTTGGAAGGACATTGAAGACTACCTGAATAATTAAATCCAAACCTGTCGGACTAATTTTCTACAAGCTTTCATCATCTTAGTCATTGGCTGACCCCATGAGCTGATGACTTTTAACCATATCTCTCAGAGATGTAGCTCCGGTCGGGGATCGGATGAGTGTAGGTAACTTTCTTCTCCAGCAGGTTGAGGAATGGAGCATCTCCAAAGGCGTTTAACGAAAGTCGTCCTGTCAAGACTCGACTGCAGTCCCTGGACTGGGCCGTGCGTGATTAGACGTGTTGTTTTGGGATGAGGCTTCACATTTCATCCTGAAAGCACTTCCTCGCATTTATTAGTTGAAGCCGTGAATTTACTAGTAGACATTTATAGATCCATAACAAGTGAAGTTTGAGTTACCACTCATCAATATTGGGTTAATCAAGGCGTAATTTTTGCTAGGACCTATCACTACTGTAATTACGTGTATCGATCTATTGTCGGGTTGAGGATTTACCATCCGTCTGAGAAACTCAATATGGGTGGGCTACATGTTCTTCAACAGGTCGGCAAGTCGTTTGAACAAGCTTCGCCTCTGCTAAATATAAGTAAGGTAAGTGACCCTCCTCCGCTCCCTTCGTCAAGCTTAGAATAGCTCCACCAGCATGCCCATCCATTCTGGACCAACAAAGCCCCATCCCTTCCTCCCACCGCCGTCAAGCCATTTCTTTCAAACATACCCAAGAGGAAGAATCCAGGCTAAATTCCCCCAACTCAACCCCATGGCACGAGTGGCCCAAACGGGTGGCTCCCCCGACCAGACCCCTGGCATTAATTGCCCCGCTGTCAGCTCCAAACCCACAACCCTCGACCAGAAACCCCAATCTTTTCGTTCTTTTGTTGCACGTCGTCACATCTGAGACTTTGTGGAGGGTGTGCATGATGCAGACTATCTTAGATGATTTACGCCTGGGATCAGGGACGATTCAATTGTGTCCGCCAACGGTATCCTGCCATGGTAGCTCTCGGGGGCTGCAATCGTGTTGTTCGGTAAGAGAAATATGGGACGTTTGGACCGGGGAGGTTTGAAGTGATAGAAAAGTAGTATGTGGTGCGTTCTACAGCTGGTGGACTAGAGTAGTTTATCTGTGGTCACTCATGAAGTGACAAGAGACAGCTGATATTCGAAACAAAGATAAGCCTACAAGCGATGTAAAATCGGTACCATGTCTCTGTTTTTGTGTTGGCTGTTCATAAGTACACGTTTTGATAAGAGCACGATTGGGGAATAACATGGTTTAGAGCCAAGCTGGAAGCCCATCAACGTGAAACGGGAGTAAGTTTCGAAAGAATTCACGATATGTATATCAAGATGAGTTCATCGGAGGTGATTGCAAGTGTCATCTAACCATGAGCACATGCTGTAACCACTGGGAATCTGGAATCGATCTCGCGACTGCCTTTTCCAAGAGGGTCAACTTCTCATTTAAAAGGAGCTTCTCAATATCGTGAGATGTAGGCCAACATAGGGCAAATCCCGCAACTCGCTACCTACTATGAGGGGAAAAAAGCATTTAAATCGAGTCTAAGAGCCATACTCCAATGGACAGGCAGAAGCTACCCCTTCCATCTCAAACGGTGATCAAGAACGTAACCACCCCCCTTGCGGGAACATTCCCATTCACACTACCTCCCGAGACAGTGGCCGTCGTCTCACTGGCATCATGTGAATTATCCGTCACTATAGCTCTGACACTCCCCGCGACCAAGCCGCTCGCGTTAATCGTCACCGCGGTAGCAGCCGTTCCCGAGTTTATAACAACAACCGCCACGCTGCCGTCCGCATTGAGATATGCACTCGTCTTGACGCCCGACCCAGAAGCCGACACCCGCACAGCACCTGGTCGAATAAACCGACTGAATTGTGCAAACGCCCATAGACGTTTTGAAGGCGTCACAGCACCGTTGCGGATCTCGATTAGTTTGGAGTTGGTGGTTGAGGAGCGTTCTTGGGCCCCGATCCAGTAAAGATAGCCCGATAGATTGGCGCCGGTAAGACCGTCGGAGATTTTGTTGACCCATGTAAAGCCCTCGCCTGCACCACCATTGCTGTACCAGGCGGCTGTCCAGGCCCCGTTGTTATCGGCTAATTCAGTCATCCAAACTGGAAGTCTGGTGTTGAGCGTGTTAGGACCGCCGGTGTAGGCATGCGAGGTTATAATTCCGAGCTGAGAAGTGACGGAGGATAGTTGAGAAAGCATAGTTGAAGCGGTTCCATAGCCCATTGCATCGCAGCAAGTGACTTTCACGGATGACAGATTGGCATTTTGGAGAGTTGGATACAGCACTTTGATGAAGTCTGCTGCTTGGGTGCCTGAAGATTGCATCGATGCATAACTTGTCGCTGCGTCTGGTTCGTTTAGAAATCCCAGATGTGTGATCTGTATCCCTTCCTGTTGATAAAACTGGACGTATTTGACAAGGTAGTTTGCGAAGGCTTGCCTCCAATCCCCGCTCGAACATGAAGCTCCGGAAACACCGCAAAGAGAGCCGCCGTTCGCATCGTTGTTATTCGTCTTCATGAACCCCGGCGCACTCCATGCATTGGCATAGAAGGTCTTAACACCGTATTTCTGCGCTTCCTTAGAGACAAACAACTGCCCGCTATCTTTGCCGTCCCAAACATACTTTGGTGTACCGCTCGGTGAACCTGGTGATGTTGGCAGGATCGTGTTCATGTAATCGCTATTAGAATTTGGAGTGGACCCGATACCGTTTCGGAGAATACTGAAGCCTGCGATCTATCAGATTACTAGAAACCAGTGGACCTGTGTGTTTACTGACCTGCGCCGCTAGTTGTGTTGAACAAGAGATCCAGCGCATATCTCTGCTGAGTTGCGGCGAGTTTGACGATGCCATTCGCTCTCTGGAACGCCTCTGAGCACCCAAACCCATCAATTGTCTGATATTTCGTCCCGAGATTAACGGAGATGGTTGTCGCCCGTTTCTCAAGAGAAACCGAAGTCGCTGTCGTCGCAAAGACTACCAGATGTAAAAAATGCATAGTCAAAATTGTCACAAC
>Ga0247808_10001877_pt1 | contig 10190 bp, 10 predicted proteins | sample UWRJL089202R1_FD_179914 | JGI IMG/M metagenome (GOLD analysis project Ga0247808, IMG submission 179914) | Plant litter microbial communities from Arlington Agricultural Research Station in Wisconsin, United States - UWRJ-L089-202R-1 | ecosystem: Environmental > Terrestrial > Plant litter >... | reverse complement strand
AATATTAAATTAAAATAAAGTCAACTGTTGAGAAAACTGATTCTGAAATTTGGACTGACTTCCGCCGATGATTAATTTCCTCAAATTCAAATCGGTCAAATGTTTCAAGAATGGATTGCCGTAACTGAAATCGATGAAATATTTTGCACGATTGACTGCTGCACCTAACTTTTTCAAATTATCAATATTCAAAACCTGGAAACGTCTGGAACTGACAATTTTCATTGCCGTTTTCACACCAATTCCCGGAATTCTGAGAATCATTTTGTAATCCGCCGTTTGAAGATTGACTGGAAATTGGTCTAAGTGACGCAACGCCCAACTCAATTTCGGGTCCACTTCCAAATCCAGAAACGGCATATTGGAATCCAAAATCTCATCCGCTTTGAAACCGTAGAAACGCATCAACCAATCGGATTGGTACAAACGATTTTCCCTCAAAACAGGAACTTCCGCAGTGATTGCCGGCAAGCGATTATCCGATGTCACAGGAATGTAACCCGAATAATAAACACGCTTCATTCCATAATTCTGGTAAAAATGGTCGGCGACTTTGATGATTTGCAGATCATTTTCGTTGGTTGCGCCAACAATCATTTGTGTGGATTGTCCGGCTGGAGCGAACTTCGGAACACTTTTGATGATTTTCTTCTCGTCTTTATATTGTTGAATTCCTTTTTGCACGATTCGCATCGGTTGCAACATATCTTCTCGATTTTTATCTGGAGCCAAAAGCTTAAGTCCGGATTCTGTCGGGATTTCAAGATTAACGGAAAGTCGGTCTGCATAAAGTGCGGCTTCCTGCATCAAAATATCACTAGCCCCAGGAATTGATTTGAGATGAATGTAACCATTGAAATTATGTTCATTTCTCAGTTTTTTTGCGACACGGACCAAACGTTCCATCGTCGTATCCGCATCTTTGAAAATCCCGGAACTCAGGAACAGTCCTTCGATGTAATTTCGGCGGTAAAAACTGATGGTCAAATCCACCACTTCTTCCACCGTGAAGGCGGCGCGTTTGATGTCATTTGATTTTCTGGAAACGCAGTAGATGCAATCGTAAATGCAGTGGTTGGTCAAAAGGATTTTGAGAAGCGAAACGCATCGCCCATCCTCTGTGTAAGTATGACAAATTCCGCTGGCAGAACTGTCGCCCAATCCCCCATTATTTTTCCTTTTTCCGCCACTTGATGAGCAGGAAACGTCGTACTTGGCAGCATCGGCAAGTATTTCCAGTTTTTCTTTTGTGCGGTCAAAGTTCATATTTTTGGTGAATTTTATTTAACGAATTTTGTTCTAAATGAATGTCAAAAATAAAACCATTTGAGGGAATTGTTGATAGATATTTTGAATTAAGTTACTAACAAAAATTACGATTTATAATTTTAATCTATTTCTTTTTATCTACAAGGCTTAGTTATCCAAATTTTATTCATCTCATTATGCAAATCGGCAATACATTCAGCATTATAATATTTTTTTAAATTCTCATAATTCATATTATTACCTTTATTTATAAAAAGAATGCTTTCAGGATTTCCATTTGATTTTAGATAATTATATTGCGGGAAAATTTTAAAAGATTCAACATATTTATTAATGTCATCATAATGATTAATTACGTCATCGACATTATTAAATACAATCCCCGTTTTCTTTCCGAAATCTGATTCTGTTCCAACATTCAAATTCCAACTCATTGCATTTTGACAAATAAAATTAACAAATGAAAATTTTCCAATTTCGGTTATGTAAACACTTTCCGGGAAATGATTAACGTCTTTGCTTATCCCGTAGATTGATAGTATCCCTTTATTTTTAACTTTTAAAACAACACTTACATCCTCAAATGTTACATCTTCATTTCCCCACATTTTTATGATTTCTACTTTATCATTTTTTTGAAGATTTTTTTTAATCGAATTAAATTCACTGTAATAGAAAAATTTATAGAAAATAAAAATGGATAAAACTAGAATTGTGAATACTCCTAAAATTCCTATAGCTGTATATTTAATTATTTTGAGATATCGTTTCATTAGTTATTTTTAAATTAAACGAAATCGTGTTTATAAAATTGCGAATTATATAAAACCTATCCCATCACAATCTCCCAAAATCCTTATCTTTACAAACATAAAATTTTACTATGAACCATCAACCGGTTGAAGGTTTTTCCAAATTGTCAAAACAAGGAAAAATCGATTGGCTAATCAAAGAATATCTCGGCGGAAACAAAGAACACGAAACGGTTCTCACTCAATATTGGAACGAAAATCCAGACCTTCAAAAACTGCACGACGAATTTTCTGAAAACACAATTTCCAACTTCTTTATGCCGTACGGAATTGCTCCAAACTTCCTGATTGACGGAAAGTTATTGGCACTTCCAATGGCCGTTGAAGAAAGTTCTGTTGTGGCGGCAGCTTCCAAAGCAGCAAAATTCTGGATTGACAAAGGCGGTTTCAAAACAACGATTATCAATACAGAAAAACTGGGTCACACGCATTTTATATTCAAAACCGAAGCTCATAAACTGCTTCATTTTTTCAATTTTAAGCTGAAGAAAAAATTATTGGAGGCGACGGAAGATATTACCAAAAATATGCGCAACCGTGGTGGCGGAATTCTGAATATCAAACTCATCGATAAAACGGCTGAACTGGAAGATTATTTCCAGCTGAAAGCGAGTTTTGATACGGTAGATTCTATGGGTGCCAATTTCATTAATTCTTGTCTGGAACAATTCGGGAAGACTTTGAAAGAAGAAGTTGCCAAGGAAGAAAGTTTCTCTCAGGAAGAAAAAGATTCACTGCAGATTGTTATGAATATCCTTTCCAATTACACGCCGGATTGCATTGTGAGAGCCGAAGTTTCCTGCAAAATTGAAGATTTGAAAGACGACAGTGGCATTTCGAATGAAGAATTTGCATGGAAATTCAAACGCGCGGTGACGATTGCAGAAATCGAACCTTACAGAGCAACGACGCATAACAAAGGGATTATGAATGGTGTGGATGCTGTAGTCATTGCAACCGGAAATGATTTCCGTGCGACGGAAGCTTGTGCACACGCATATGCCGCAAGAAACGGCAAATATTCTTCACTCACACATTGTACAACGGATAATGGGATTTTCAGATTTTGGATTGACTTGCCAATTTCGGTTGGCGTGGTTGGCGGTTTGACAAATCTTCACCCGTTGGTAAAATTCTCTTTGGCTTTATTAGGGAAACCATCTGCTCAGGAATTGATGAGTATTTTGGCAGTTTCCGGATTGGCGCAGAATTTTGGTGCACTTCGTTCTTTGGTAACGACAGGAATCCAGAAAGGTCATATGAAAATGCACCTCTTCAATATTTTGAATCAATTTGGTGCAACGGAAGATGAGAAGCAGCATTTTGTGACTTACTTCAAAGACAAAACGGTGAGCCATCACGAGGTGATTTCGGAATTGGAAAAATTGAGAAATAAATAGACTTATGTTCGGAATTTTACTTTCAGTTTTCATCCTGATTTTTGGAATATTTTTACGATTTACAAAAGATCCGGGATTCGCTCAGAATAAAAGATTCGGTTGGATTTTCATTGCCATCGGAACTTTATCATTAATTTTTAAAATTTTAAACTACGACCTAAAATAAAACTCAAATGAAAAGAATAATATTATTATCATTGGTAATTTTCTTTTTACCTTCTACAAAACTTAGTGCTCAAAAAAGCATAAAGAAAAATTCACAACTTAAAACTCAAAATATAAAAAAAGGAAATCCTGAAGCGGAAAAATGGATTAAAGAAAACATAGAAAATCTTTATAATAATTTTGACGACAGACCTATGACCCAAGAGCAATATATGCAAAAACAATTGGTCTTTTTTACTCAAAAATATTTCGATTTTAAATCTGACGCTAATAATTTAAAATATGATAGAAACGAAATAACCGAAGAAGAATTTCTGAAAAAATGGGGCAAAGATTACCCGATGAAAGATATCAAATCAGATGAAATCCTTCTTTTCGGAAGATTAGACTTTGATAAAATTATCGTTTCTAATATTAGATTTTTGAAAAAAAATGATAATAAACTGTGGTATTCCTTATTTATTGAAGACTCCAAAAGCGGAAAAAAATTACACAAAAAAATTCTTTTAATACCTGTCGAAAATTCTTTTAGAATTGATGAAGTTCGAAATGTTCAATAAATTTATTAATATATGAAAAACTTTACTCTAATCATCGGCGGAATCTACGGTTTGCTATCTGTAATTCTTGGTGCATTCGGTGCGCACGCCTTCAAAAAAATATTATCAATCGAGAGACTGGAAAGCTTTGAAACGGGCGTCCGTTATCAAATGTACGCGGCGTTTTTCCTTCTGATTGTTGGTTATATTTTGAAATTCGAAACGGCTTCTGAAAAGTGGATTTCCATATTGATGATTGCGGGAACTTTCTTATTTTCTGTGAGCATTTATTGTCTGGCTTTTCAGGATGTTTGGGGCGTTAATTTGAAATTCCTTGGACCAATTACGCCACTTGGCGGATTGTTTATGATCATCAGTTGGGGAATGTTGATCTGGTATTTTGCTAAAGCTAAGTTTTAATTAGTACCATTTCACCACATAGACACCTAGTTATTCTAGATTTTGGAGATAAAATAGTTGGACACTTGATTCTATTTTATCATAAATAAAACAAACATTTCGTTCTTCTATTTGTCTATGTAGTTTAGTAATTTTAAATAGACTCTAAATGTTCTTCATCTTCGGAATCAAAACAAAACTTGTAGGAAAAGAAGACCGTAAAGTCCTGAAAAATGGCTTTATGGCGAATGCTATTGTTTCGGTTTATAAGAATTATTTCGAGTTTTTTTTCATTCCGATTTTTCCATTCAGTAAGAAATACAGCATTTACATTCCACATTCGGATGAGTATTATGAGACCGGATTTGGCTCATCTAATATGCAGAAAGAATATCTGGAACTTTGTAAAGAAGTGGGGAGGAACTACTGAAAACCGAAGCTGTGTGAGCGATGGTAGCGGAAATCCCGGAATAAGCATCGGCCAAAGCCTTGGAATGAGGAATTGCAGCGGTCGTAGCGACCCGAGCGGCTGGAACTCAGCGCTGGCGAGGGACACACCCAGATAATTCTGAAAACTGATTTCAATCAGACATTTATATAATGTAATTCGTCACTTTTTCTTAAATTTGTGAATCTTATAAAATCTAAAAATTAATCAATAATATATTATGAATCTTCACGAGTATCAATCAAAAGAGATTTTAGCAAAATACGGGGTTAATATCCAACGTGGTTTTGTTGCAAACAATGTGGACGAAGCTGTGGCTGCTGCCGAAAAACTGACTGCTGAAACCGGAGCACAAGCTTGGGTAGTAAAAGCTCAGATCCACGCTGGTGGTAGAGGAAAAGGTGGCGGTGTAAAGTTCTCTCCAAATATGGACAAACTGAAAGAAAACGCTGGAAACATCATCGGAATGCAACTGATCACACCTCAGACTTCTGCTGAAGGTAAAAAAGTTCATTCTGTTTTGGTAGCTGAAGATGTATATTATCCTGGAGAATCTGAAACTAAAGAATTTTATGTTTCTATCCTTCTAGACAGAGCTTTAGGGAAAAACACGATCGTTTATTCTACAGAAGGTGGAATGGACATCGAGCACGTTGCTGAAGTTACGCCACACTTGATTCACAAAGAAGTGATCGACGCGGCTTACGGATTGCAAGGTTTCCAGGCTAGAAAAATTGCTTTCGGACTTGGTCTTGAAGGGAATGCTTTCAAAGAATTCACAAAATTCATCACGTCTCTTTACAACGCTTACATCGGGATCGATGCTTCTCTTTTCGAGATCAACCCGGTTCTTAAAACTTCTGATAACAAGATCATCGCAGTAGATGCAAAAGTAACTTTGGATGACAACTCATTGTTCCGTCACAAAGACCTTGCTGAATTGAGAGATACAAGAGAAGAAGATCCATTGGACGTAGAAGCTGGCGAAGCTGGTCTTAACTTCGTGAAGTTGGACGGAAACGTGGCTTGTATGGTAAACGGAGCTGGTCTTGCAATGGCGACTATGGACATCATCAAATTATCTGGCGGAAACCCTGCAAACTTCTTGGACGTAGGTGGAACTGCTGACGCACAAAGAGTTCAGACAGCTTTCGGAATCATCTTGAGAGATCCGAACGTAAAAGCAATCCTGATCAACATTTTCGGAGGGATCGTAAGATGCGACAGAGTGGCGCAAGGTGTTGTAGACGCTTACCACGCGATGGGAAGCCTTCCGGTTCCATTGATCGTAAGATTGCAAGGAACCAACGCTGTAGAAGCTAAAAAACTAATTGACGAGTCCGGACTTCCTGTTCATTCCGCAATTACTTTGGAAGAAGCTGCAAACAAAGTAAAAGAAGTTCTTGCCAGCTAAGAATTTTTTAACATAAATATCAGATCCGTTCAATTATTTTGAGCGGATTTTTTTTATGCACCTTGTCAAATTTTATGATTTGGGCAGCTTAATCCGCCTTCCGTTCCCAATCTTTTTTGCAGACAATTTCCAGTTCAATAGAATTGAAGTACAAGCAAAAAAGGAGTTCCACTCAAGTCGGGCTGCGGCGTTCACGATAATTTAGAAGTTTGGTTTTTCAAATCTCATTTTCCATTTAATATGATATTTCCTAAAATAAAATCAGAAAGAAAACCGTTTCAAATTTAGGAACGGTTTTTTAATTCGATAAGGCCAAACTGAAACGATGAAAAATATCTACATCCCAAATCCCTGCTCAGAAAACTGGAACGAAATGAATCCTGAAGAAAAAGGCAGATTTTGTTCCGTCTGTTCCAAATGTGTGATTGATTTTACAGAAAAAAACACTCAGGAAATCCAGCAGATCATTGAAGAAAAATCGGATGAAAGTGTTTGCGGAAGATTTTACAATCATCAGTTAAATACTGAAGATTCTAAATCTTTGAAGTTGAAAGAGAAATTTTTCAGATATATTCCTGCTGGCTTTCAGAATAATAGACTTTCATTGGGTTTATTTTCATTAATATTATTTCTTATGGGCTGTACTAAGCAAAAAGAGAGTTGTATTGCTACGACCGGACTTGTAATGATTGAAGAAGATACGGTGCAGAAAAATAAAGATTACATTATCGGAGAAACATTAGTTGAAAATGATTCTGTTGCGAAAATGATTCATAAAGATAGTCTGAAATTAAAACCTAAAAAATAAACCACTAAAGAAGAGATGGTTTTACTGAAAATTATTTGTTTTCTGATGCATCACCAACTTGCGTAATGTTGATACTTGTTGGAGTAACCAATTCAATTCCTTCTTTCACAAGCCTCTCATTGATTTGCATAATGGCTTCGCTTTTTACATTTGTAAAATTGCCGCCAATTTCCAACCAAAATTTGATCTGCATTGTGAAAACGCCTTGTTTCACATTCGTGAAAACCACATCAACAGCGTCTGTTTTGTCGACATGTTCAAGAGATTTGATCTCGTCCAAAATTGCAGCTTTAGCTTTTACAATATCTTCTCCAACCGGAATTTCAAAATCCAGAATGATCCTACGCTGAGGTGAAGCGGTAATATTAAAAAACGGAGAGTTAAAAATCACCTGATTCGGAATGTAAACTTTCTTTCCGTCATCCGTAATGAGCTTTGTGGTAAGCAAACCAATATCCTGAACAGTTCCGGAATTCCCGCCAATAGTAACATAGTCTCCAATTTTAAAAGCCTTGTCCACACTCACCAGCATTCCCGAAAACATGCTGGACACAAGATCCTTAAGTGCAACACCGGCTATCACCCCGGCAACTCCTAAACTTCCAAGAAACTTCATAAAGAAACCGCTGAAGCCCATAATTTCTAAGGCTATGAAAGTTCCCATCAAAATGATTAAAAACTTAAAAACCGAAATCAATGTAACTACTGATTCATTCTTAGTTTTTGGAAATAATTTGTGAAATAACTTTACGGACCATCTGCTGAGATAGGTACTGGTCATCAGAAAAAACAGAAATACTATAATCCCAACGATTAATCTGGGGGTCAGCTCAGCAAAACTAATATACCATTTTTGCAAAACGTCATAAACTGTGTGTAAATATTCCATAATGTATAATTAATAAAAAAAACCGACAAAAGCCGGTTTTACTGTATTTAAAATTTAGATTTATTTAACTTCGTTTGCAAGTCTTTTTGCTTGTCCGCTTGGCAGATAAATACTGAAACCAACATTGAAAGTAATTTTGGAAGTTAGTCCTTCATTACCAAAACCAGTTACTCCGTTATATTTTACAAGTCCCTCCACACCAATGTTTGGTGTAATAAAGTATGAATAACCTGGGCCTACACCAAAATCTAATCCTGTTGTAGATATACCGTTTTCAACTGAAGTTCCTCCTACACCTAAGTTACCTTCGAAAAACCAACGCCCGTGATTCAGAAGATTATCAACTCCCGCTTCTCCCGGAGATATAAAATAACGCCCTAAAGCACCAACTGCATAATTGAACTGAGTAGCTTCACCTTTACCAGGTTTTGCAAACCCTAAATTAACATAACCTCCTAAAGCTACATTATCTTTGATAAAATACGCAGCTTTTGGTTGAATAGAAAAATCGTAACCAGCACCTGTATTAAGTCCAAAATTACTTGTGACAATGCTACTTCCAACCATCCAGTTTCCTTCCTGTATCTGAGCATTTGCTGTAGAGAATAATCCTGCTACTAAAACTGCTGCTCCAAAAATCAATTTTTTCATATCGCTAAATTTTTCGTTTATAATTATATTTTCTACATTTTACAAAGGCTGTGCCATTTTATGGAAATATGATGAAAATCAAGATTGCTGAAGTTTTAGAAAATGTTAGTAAATATTCAAATTTATTAGCGTGAGTTATTCGCAATTAAAACAAAAAAGCCAACCTTTTCGGGTTGACCAGTAATTATAAAGAATGTTTTTTATAAAATTATTTTTCTAGTTGTAATGCCTTTTTCAGTAGTAATTTTTACGATGTAAACACCTTTTGTCAAGCCCAAAGTTTTGATTTTGATTTCTTTCGAATTTTTACCTGAAACAGTGCGAATAAGTTTCCCAGAAACTTCAAACAAATCTGTGCCTGTGATAACTGCATTTGCTTTTACAACCAAATCATCATTGTTTTTATAAACTAAAATTTCTTTGGTTTGAGAATCCTGAGCTGAAAGAACATTATTTTCATATAAGATACTGAATCGAGATTCATTGGTTCCGGTAGCGGTTACAAAAGAATAGTAGTTATTTTGCAAATTGGTAACGATTCCTGTTTGATTATCTTTAAGATAGATTGCTTTTAAATTATCTTTGAAAACCCCTTCTTTATCATCCAAGGCTATAACCGCATTACCAGAAGCGGAAGAAACATATCCTAGACCAATAATATCTGAATTGGCAATCGGGAAGTTACGAGCCTGAATCTGTAATTTGTACGGATTTACAATGGAGAAAAAAGCATCATTTCCTACAGAAAACATATCAGCATCATAATCTTCATCATAACCATTCGTCGCATAAGGCACGTGGGCAATGAGGATTGTATTTGCAATGTTATTAGGATTAATGAACTTCAGCCAATATCTGTCAATTGTTGTTTGTGGTTCTTCACCATCACCTTCGTCACCATCACCTTCATCGTCCTGGGATTTATTAAAGAAAATTGAATCTGCAATATTGGAAGACCTGGAGGCATTAGTAAAAGTCAAAGGTGCATTATTGAATCTTGCCTGTACAATAAAGCCTTGAGCTACTTTTGTAAAACCCAATGGTCTAAGTGCCGGTTCTTCTATATTACCGGAAACAAAAGACGGCCCAACTCCACCAACGCCAGAAACATAGGTCGCATAGTTGTTACCCTCATAGTTTGATCCTTGCTGAGTCACAACATCATTCAGATTTGTCCAGAACCATTGCTTGTTGAATATTGAGTTTTTGTTGGTTCCTGCATTGTACAATGCTGAGAAACTCATATTTGACGGATAAGGATTTCCTATCAAATTATAACCTTTGTCCGCTCCAACACTTTTTGCAAGTGTAACTGTAATATTCCCATTATGATCTGTACCATCAAAAGAGAAAATCTCCTCCACTGGTGAAACCGGAGAGTATGCGTTTTTACCTT
>Ga0247808_10001874_pt1 | contig 10194 bp, 7 predicted proteins | sample UWRJL089202R1_FD_179914 | JGI IMG/M metagenome (GOLD analysis project Ga0247808, IMG submission 179914) | Plant litter microbial communities from Arlington Agricultural Research Station in Wisconsin, United States - UWRJ-L089-202R-1 | ecosystem: Environmental > Terrestrial > Plant litter >... | reverse complement strand
AACTGACCACTCGCATAAGCGTTTATTCCTTCCTTAACAATTCAAAGTTTGTTTTTCCTTCGTCGAGAAAGTCAACAAACTCAGGAATGTTCGGATTATAATCGACAGGATTGGCCAGTAATTCTTCCGTTTCAGGATCCAATAAAATGTAATAGGGTTGTGCATTATTTTTGAACCTTGTCACCTGTATGTCCCCATTGATGGCACCGATAGATTTTTTCACTTTCCCATCAAAGGTAGAAGTGATCCATTCTTTTTCCGGCACTTTGGTAGGGTCATCTACATAGAGCGCAACCACCACAAAATTTTCTTTTAGTCTTTTCAATACTTGTGGATCTGACCAGACATTGGCTTCCATCTTTCTGCAGTTGACACAACCATGACCGGTAAAGTCAATGAACAAGGGTAAGTTCTTTGCTTTCGCACAAGCAACTGCCTGCTTGTATTCAAAATAACCGTTTAGTCCATGCGGTAATTTAAATACGTCGCTGTATGTTGGAATGGTATCACACAAACTTTTTTCGGAATCCCTTTCAGCCGTCATGATGGCTGTATTGGTAAGTGTAAGATTAAAATCTTGTGAAGTCATCGGTGGCATATAACCGGAGATGGCTTTCAACGGTGCTCCCCACAAGCCTGGAATAAGGTAGACCGTAAAGGCAAGGGTGACCGTAGCCAACATCAATCGGATTACGCTTATTTTTTCAACCGGACTATCGTGCGACAAACGGATTTTCCCTAACAGATAAAATCCAAGTAGTGCGAAAATCACAATCCAGAAACAGAGATAGACTTCTCTGTCTAGTATTCCCCAATGTTGCACCTGGTCTGCTACGCTGAGGAACTTAAAGGCCAGCGCCAATTCAATAAAACCAAAAGTTACTTTCACGACGTTAAGCCATCCGCCCGACTTAGGAAGAGAGTTCAACCATTCGGGAAACAAAGCAAACAGTGTAAAAGGAATAGCGAAGGCAGAAGAATAAGCCAACATACCTAAAATGGGTTTTCTCAATTCTCCTCCTGCAGCTTCCACCAATATGGTGCCTACGATAGGACCTGTACAAGAAAACGAAACCAATACAATGGTAAAGGCCATGAAGAAGACGCCGTAGTAGCCACCTTTGTCCGCCTGACGATCTACACTATTCACGAAGCGCGATGGTAAAGTGATTTCGAACATCCCTAAAAAAGAGAGCGCGAAAACGACAAAGATAATAGTGAATAATAAATTGGGTATCCAATGCGTACTCAACAGGTTGGCAAACGCTGGCCCATTGATACGCGCGGCTACTACACCAATTAATGTGTAAATAAGAATGATGGATATTCCATAAATAAAGGCTTTAGCCACCGCATGGTGTTTACCCTCGCTGGTGTTGGTGAAAAATGTAACTGTCATTGGAATCATAGGAAACACGCAGGGTGTAAGCAACGACGCAATACCGGCTAAAAAAGCAATGAACATGAAATAAGCCAGGCTTTTATTTTTGCTGTCACTGTCACCGCGTTTTTTTAAGACCAATGGTTTTCGTGTTTGTTTTTTTATCACCGATGCATTGGCTTCTGTTGCTGCCAGTTTGCTGCTGTCGGCAGGAGGTTCTGTAATAGCTGTATAATCATTTGTTTTTACAGAGTTAGGAACTGTGTGAAGAGAAGAAGAGCTATTTCCTTTGGCAACAGAAAAATTTTCAAAAATAAATTCTTTTTCATTCGGAGGCAAACAGCTTTCATTATTGCATAACTGATAGGTGTACGTTCCCTTAACCACAGCGCCTTCGGAAAGGACTTTGATGGTTTGTTTGAATGTAGCTTTATGTATAAAATAAGTAATGTTCCCTTTGAAAACAGTATCATATTTTTTCTTTGCTCCTATGGGTTTTAGTTTGCCAACTAATTTATAAGCACTATTAGGTTCGAAAACAAAAACTGTCACATTGGGGCCATCTTCCAAAACGAAATCAGAAGAATACATATACCATGGTTCCGGTATGTCCGCTTCAAAAATCAAGTCTACTGTTTCTCCAACAACCACTTGATTTTTAGACAAACTGTGTTTCCATTTAGCCGGATTCAATATCTGGGCAGAGCTAAACTGAGAGCAACCAATAAATAGAAAAGCAGTGAGAAGGAAAATGCGTTTTGTCATAAGTAAAGGCATAACGTCAGTCAGCTGTAATTAGTTTATTTTTTAAGGGCAACGTATTGTTTATGGAACTCACAAATGGTTTCGATACCCATAAAGAAGTTGAACAAATGGTAATTTTCATTGGGAGAGTGAATGGCATCACTGTGTAAACCAAAGCCTAACAGCACGGTATCCAGCCCCAGCTCTTTTTTAAACAAACTCACAATCGGAATACTTCCTCCCTCCCGCATCGGGATGGGTCTTTTGTTCCAAACGTTTTCAAAAGCTTTTTCTGCTGCTTTGTAGCCGTCTGAAGTCAGGGAGGTAAGCGCCGGTTCCCCGCCATGATGCGGTTTCACAACCACCTCTACTGAAGCCGGAGCGATGCGTTTGAAATGGTCAGTGAACAATTGCGTGATCTGTTCTGAAGACTGATTAGGCACCAAACGCATGGACAATTTGGCAAAGGCTTTGGATGGCAATACCGTCTTCGCGCCTTCACCCGTGTAGCCACCCCAGATGCCGTTGACATCTAAGCTGGGACGTATGCTGACGCGTTCTAACGTACTGTATCCTTTTTCTCCGTGCACTTCTTTTAATTTCAAAGAAGCTTTGTAGGCTTCCAAATCAAAAGGTGCTTCGCTCATGCGCTGGCGTTCTTCTACAGAAGCTTCCTGCACATCGTCGTAGAATCCGGGAATGGTAATGTGGTTGTTTTCATCTTTCAATGAAGTGATCATCTGCGCCAATACCTGTATCGGATTGGCTACCGCTCCACCATACATGCCAGAGTGCAGATCACGTGAAGGACCTGTTACTTCAATCTCTAAATAACTCAAGCCTCTCAATCCTGTAGTGATGGAAGGATTTTCGTTAGATAAAATACCGGTATCGGAAACCAGGATGATGTCTGCTTTCAAGAGTGCCTTCTGGTCTTTGAGAAATTGTTCTAGGTTATTGCTTCCTACTTCTTCTTCTCCTTCAATCAGGAATTTTATATTGCAAGGTAGTTTACCTTGTTGGTTTAATGTTTCCAGCGCTTTGATGTGCATGAACATCTGGCCCTTATCATCGCTTGCGCCGCGGGCAAAGATCTTACCGTCTTTAATGACCGGTTCAAAGGGTGGACTGTCCCATAAATTGAGGGGGTCAGCGGGTTGTACGTCGTAATGTCCGTAAACCAAAACAGTAGGCAAAGCCGGATCAATGAGTTGTTCTCCATACACAATCGGATGACCGGCAGTAGGATATAGTTGGGCGCTGTCTGCACCTGCCTGTAATAAAAATTCTTTTACTTTTTCAGCCGCACGCAATACATCTGCTTTGTATTGATTATCGGCACTTACAGAAGGGATGCGCAAGAGTTCTTTCAGTTCTTCCAGGAATCTGTCTTTGTTGGATTCGATGTATGATTTTACAGACATTGTCGATTGTTTATTCAGAGAGAAATATACGTTTTTTTTCCGGTAATCCATCCCAGGCTTGTAGTCCTCCTGTGTGGAGTACCACCATTTTTTTATCCATGGGAAGCAGATTTTTATCGGCCAGATCAAACAATCCGAAAAGCAATTTGCTGGTGTAAGTGGGATCTAAGCTAATGCCTTGTTCTTTTTTAAATTGTTGTATAAAAGATAAAAGTTCGTACGGTAATTTGGCATAACCACCGAGGTGATAATCTAATAAAAGTTTCCATTTTTTATCTAATGCACCATGGTATTCAGAAAGTAGCGATTGGATATCGTTTACCAAAAAATCAGCGCCTTTTAAGGCCGCGAATCCCCAGACTTCCTGATGCGTTTTTGCACCTGCAATCAATCCAGCCATGGTAGCTCCTGTGCCGCAAGCGGTAGCGATGATGTCGGTATCCTCGGGCAGCATGGCTATCAACTCCTGCACACCTTTTACGGCGAAAGAATTACTGCCGCCTTCCGGAATCAAATATCCATTTGTAATTCCCTCTTCATGCATCCAGTGTTGAATAAAATCCGGTTCGTTTTTACGACGGTAGTCTTCCCGTGACATATAAAAGAGTTGCATACCTTTATTGACGCAGTATTGAAGGGTGTCATTCAAAGAAAAATATTTTTCCCCTCTTACAATACCAATACTTTGAAAACCAAAATAATCAGCAGCTTCCGCAGTCGCATACAGGTGATTGGAATAAGCACCGCCAAATGTAATGAGTTGTTTGAAACCCAGTCGTTCCGCTTCCAACAAATTGTATTTCAGTTTGAACCACTTGTTTCCTCCTGCCGGATAGGGCAATAGATCCAGACGGGCGATATAAAGATTATCGGCTAACGGATGGTTAAGCTTGGTAATGGTTATTGGAGGAAGTGAGTGGGCTTTAAGAAGCATAGGTGCAAGATAGTAAGGTCGCAACTTGATACAAATTGTCTGGCCCCTAAATCCCCTGAAGGGGACTTCCCTGCAAATTACTTTTCGTATTAATTTCTCTCTTCTTCTTTTCGATAAAAGATAATCATTAACCACAAAGCAAGTCCCCTTCAGGGGATTTAGGGGCCAGACAGCATGCTAAAGAGAAAAGCCAATAATATCATAAAAACGACTCTCCACTATTTTTCCTATCTTTGTAAGAACGACAAAAAGAATGACCCTTTCAGAAGAAAATATTGATTTTGGTGAAGATGATGTTGAGTTATTTGAACACCACCGCATTGTGGTAGACAAAGGACAAAGCATGATCCGCATCGATAAGTTTTTGATGGATAGGATTCAAAATGCCACACGCAATAAATTGCAGAATGCCATTCATGCGGAAACGCTAAAAGTCAACGACCGTGGCGTGAAGCCAAGTTACAAGGTAAAACCGGGCGATGTAATTATTGTTTCGTTGCCGCATCCCCCGAGAGAAGATGTTGTTGTTCCCGAAAACATTCCGCTGGATATCATTTATGAGGATGAAGAATTGTTGATTGTCAATAAGCCCGCCGGCATGGTGGTGCATCCTGCACATGGCAACTGGACAGGGACTTTGGTAAATGCTTTGTCTTATCATTTGAATAATTTGCCTTCCTCTAATGGAGAAATCCGTCCGGGATTGGTTCACCGCATCGATAAAGATACATCAGGTTTATTGGTGATCGGTAAAACAGAATATGCCATGAGTTTTCTGGGCAAACAATTTTTTGACCACAGCATCGAACGTACCTATTACGCCATTGCCTGGGGAGTTCCCAATCCTCCGAACGGCACCGTGAATGCCCCGATCGCCCGCAGCATGAGGGATCGAAAGATCATGGCAGTGTATGAGGACGAAGAACAAGCCAAACGTGCTGTCACGCATTATAAAGTATTAAAAGATTTGCAATACGTTTCTTTGATTCAATGCAACCTGGAGACCGGTCGCACCCATCAGATCCGCGTGCACATGAAACACATCGGTCATCCCTTGTTCAACGATGCCACGTACGGAGGAGACCGCATTGTTAAGGGAACCGTATTTTCCAAGTACAAGCAGTTTGTAGACAATTGTTTTAACCTCCTTCCCAGACAAGCGCTTCACGCGAAGTCCATCGGCTTCATTCATCCCACTACCAAAAAATTTATGCAGTTTGAATCGGAGTTACCGGAAGATTTTAGATTGGCGTTGGAGAAATGGGAACGTTATAGTGATCAGAAATCAGAAATCTAAATTTAGAAATCTGAGATCTGAAATCAGAAATCTGAATTTTGGTCAGATTTCAGATTTCAGATCTCAGCTTACTTCTTCTTCGCTTCTTCCCAATACGTATTCATCTCCTCGAGCGTCATATCGTGTAATTTTTTTCCCGCTGCTTTGGCTTGTTCTTCCAGGTAGGTGAAGCGTTTGATAAACTTTTTATTGGTGCGTTCCAATGCATCTTCCGGATTGATGTCTATGAAACGGGAGTAGTTGATGATGGAGAAAAAGATATCCCCCAGTTCATCTTCCATTTTTTCTTTATCAACTTCCGGCGCGTTGGCTTCTTTTTCAAATTCCTCTAATTCCTCCTTTACTTTATCCCATACCTGGTCTTTATTGTCCCAGTCAAAACCGGCACCTCTTGCTTTTTCCTGTATGCGAATGGCTTTTACCATGGCAGGCAAAGATCTGGGAACACCGGCCAGGATAGTTTTGTTACCCCCTTTTTCGGTTTGCTTAATCTGTTCCCAGTTTCTTTTTACGGCTTCTTCATCTTCCGCTTTTACATCACCATAAATATGGGGATGACGGCGAATCAGCTTTTCACATAGGCTATCCATGACATCCTTGATGGTAAAGTCATTGGTTTCCGAAGCAATTCTACTGTAGAAAACCAGGTGTAAAAATATATCCCCAATCTCTTTTTTGATTTCCTCCATGTCTTTTTCTACAATAGCATCGGAAAGTTCAAAGGTTTCTTCAATGGTTAAATAGCGAAGACTGTCAATGGTTTGTTTTTTGTCCCACGGACATTGTTCGCGCAGCTCGTCCATTATTTTCAGGACATTGGCGAAGGACTGTAAGGTTTCATTTAATGAGTTAGCGTTATCCATAACTTTTATAGCTATCTAATTTTGTGAAGAAATCTGAGATCAGAAATCTGAAATCTGAATTTTGAGTCTGATTTCAGATTTCTGATCTCAGATTTCTCATCAATCGTGTTGGGAATCTTATAAAATAGTTAAATTTGATTGTCCAACTTACAAATTATTCCAGGTTTGTTTTGGGCAGAGGGACTAAAATAAAACAACAGTGACACTTATACAATCTATTTCAGGCATTCGAGGTACCATAGGCGGTACGGTAGGAGATAATCTCACCCCTCAGGATGTAGTAAAATTTGCTTCTGCATTTGGGATGTGGCTTTTAGAAAAAAATGAAACGGCAAAAGTAGTGATTGGCAGAGATGCACGTCCTTCCGGAGAGCTGGTTACTCAACTGGTGTCTTCTACGTTGCGCAGTTTGGGGATCCATGTGATTGATCTCGGATTGTCTACTACACCAACGGTAGAATATACGGTAAAACATGAAGAAGCGGCAGGCGGTATTGTCATTACGGCCAGTCACAATCCGGGCAACTGGAATGCTCTGAAGCTATTGAATGAGTCCGGAGAAGTGTTGACAGAGAAGCAGGGTACCCAGGTAAATAAATACACCAAGAATTCTAAGCTCCGTTTTGCAGAGTATAAAAAACTAGGTACGTATACTTTAGACAAAGACAACGAAGCGCTGAAAAGACACATCGAAGCGATCCTTGCCTTGCCTCTGGTAAATGTAGAAGCGATTAAAAAGCGCAATTTCAAAGTAGTGGTAGACGCTGTCAATTCTTCAGGAGGCTTTGCCGTTCCGATGTTGTTGGAAGCCTTGGGGGTTACTCAAGTCACCAAACTATTTTGTGAACCCAATGGTAATTTCCCGCACAATCCTGAACCGTTACCTGAAAACTTAACATTCATTTCATCTGAAATCGAGCGTGGTCATTACGACCTGGGCATAGTAGTCGATCCCGATGTGGATCGTTTGTGTTTCATCAAGGAAGACGGTATTGCTTTCGGCGAAGAGTACACATTAGTAGCCGTAGCAGATTACGTTTTAAAACATACACCGGGCAATACGGTATCTAACCTTTCTTCTACCCGTGCCTTGCGTGACATCACGGAAAAAGCAGGTCAGAAATATGTGGCGTCACCGGTGGGCGAAGCACACGTGGTAGCTGCCATGAAGAAAAACAAAGCAGTGATCGGAGGAGAAGGAAACGGTGGTGTGATTTATCCTGAGTTGCAATACGGCCGTGATGCCTTAGTGGGGATCGCTTTGTTCTTGTCTCACCTGGCCTTGTACGGTAAACAGGTTTCTATGCTCAGAGGCACCTATCCTCAGTATCAGATTTCGAAAAATAAAATCGAGTTGACAGACGATATCGATGCCGATGCAGTGATTTTAGAATTGCAGAAACGTTACAGCAAACAACCGATCAACAGCGAAGACGGAGTGAAGATAGAGTTTGATCAGGAATGGGTACAATTGAGAAAGTCGAATACAGAACCGATCATTCGTATCTATTCAGAATCTTCTTCTATGGCAACAGCAGATCACCTGGCAAAAAAAATCATGGGTGATCTTCGCGAAATCTTAGAAACGATCAATGCCAATCTACCTCGATAATGCCGCCAGCGCACCCATGGACGAGCGTGTGCTCGAAGCCATGATGCCTTATTTCACCCATAAGTTTGGCAATCCTTCTTCCATACATAATTATGGCAGAGAAACGCGTGCAGCGATTGATAAAGCGAGAAAGACCATCGCAGATATTTTAAATACGTCTCCTTCCGAAATCTTTTTTACATCAGGAGGAACAGAGGCTGATAACATGGCCATCTTCAGTTGCATTCATACCTATGAACTGAGTCATGTGATCACTTCGCCATTAGAACATCATGCCGTATTGCATACCATTGAGGAATTGCAAAACGACTACCTTGATTTTGAATGGAGTAAAGTTGAAGTGGATCAGCAAGGCGCTCTGAACATGGAATGCCTTGAAGCATTGCTCAACAATAATCCGATTTCTCTGGTGAGCCTGATGCACGGCAACAACGAGATCGGTAACCTGAACGACATCGAACGTATTGCTGCGTTGTGTAAAGAGAACGAAGCCTACTTCCATTCCGATACGGTACAGACGATGGGACATTATCGTTTTGATGTACAAAAAATGCCGATTCATTTTCTAACCGGTTCCGCGCATAAATTTCATGGGCCTAAAGGAGTAGGGTTTTTATACATCAATGCAGAGACTCCCCTGAAACCTATGTTGTACGGAGGTCCTCAGGAGCGCAACATGCGTGCCGGAACAGAAAACGTTCCGGGTATTGTAGGCATGGCGAAAGCGTTGGAGTTGGCCTATGCGAATTTGGATCAGGATAAAACGCACATCCAGCGTTTGAAGGAGCGCATGATCAGCCAAATACAATCGCGCATTCCCAACATCACGTTCAACGGACTTTCCGGAGAGCTGGATAAAAGTTTATATACCGTACTGAATATCAATCTTCCTCCGGGAGATGAATACGAAATGTTATTGTTTAATCTGGACATCGAAGGTATCGCTGCTTCAGCCGGCAGCGCCTGTACCAGTGGCACACAAATCGGTTCACACGTGTTAGAATCCATCGGCGCCAACCCTGATTCCGGTTACCTGCGTTTTTCTTTCAGCAGGATGAATACGGAAGCGGAAGTGGATAAAGCGGTGGAGGTTTTGGAGAAAGTATTGAAGAGATAAAAAATAATGAATGAAAGGGACAAGGCTTTGTAGTTTTACAAAGCCTTTTTTATTGCTCCTTCATCACCTGTATGATTTGATTATGGTCTTGAGTAGTTACGATCAATGAATAAAGGCCCGGAGGAAGAGAAGTTGTATTTATGGAAAGGGTAGTTTCTGTTACTTTCCAATCTGCCTCTATCATTTCACCTATGCTGTTTACAAAAACAAGGTATTGCACCAGTTCTTTTTGAGAAGAAAAAAGAGGAATAAATAATTGCTCTTTGCAGGGATTAGGATAAACCGAAAGCGCTGTTGTTTTTTCCAATTCAGCATACACCTTCCGTATCCCAAGATCTACGGCATGTCCATCAACATCTGTTTGCGATAGTCTATAATATAAAAGAGAGTATGCTGATACTTCATCTGTAAAGCTATAGGGTGTAAGCTGACGACTGTTTTCCTGACCGGCGACCTGCGTAACGGGAGAAAAATGAACCCCGTCCGTGCTTTTTTCTAAACTAAAAAAAGCATTGTTTAATTCGGTAGCTGTTGACCAATTCAACTGCACCTTGTATTTACCATTTGCTTTCGCTTGAAAGGATAATAACTCTACGGGAAGTGCGCAACTGGAAGTAGACGTGCTTTGCGGTATGAACAAGGAGTTTAGTATTGTACCTGCTGTTCCGTTTGTTGCACCCCAAGCCGTGCCTGAGCCATACTTGTGCGATGCATCAGGCCTGCCTGTTCCTGAGATGCCTGCAGTTCCAGCGGATACATTGGCGCTAAGTGATGCGCCTATTGGTGTACTCGACCAAAGAGCACCACCGCCTCCACCACCGC
>Ga0247808_10001870_pt1 | contig 10214 bp, 9 predicted proteins | sample UWRJL089202R1_FD_179914 | JGI IMG/M metagenome (GOLD analysis project Ga0247808, IMG submission 179914) | Plant litter microbial communities from Arlington Agricultural Research Station in Wisconsin, United States - UWRJ-L089-202R-1 | ecosystem: Environmental > Terrestrial > Plant litter >... | reverse complement strand
AGCTTGAGGGCCTGACCGCTGTGACAGGCGAAAATCACTTTGTCGAAGCGTTCGCTGCCCGCCGCACTGTTGACGGTCACGCATTGCGCGCCCCGTTGCACGCTGTGAACCGGGCAGGCCAGGCGAATGTGTTGGCGAAACGAAGCGGTCAGCGGCTCGATATATTGGCTGGAACCGCCTTCCACGACGCACCACTGCGGACGGTGGTTGACGGACAGCAGCCCGTGATTCTTGAAAAAACGTACGAAGAACTGCAACGGAAAGGCGAGCATGTCCGCCAGGGACATCGACCAGATCGCCGCGCCCATGGGCACGATGTAATGCTCGGTAAAGCGTTGCCCATAGCCGGCGCTTTTCAGGTAGGCACCCAGCGTGGTGTCGGCGGCGATCCGCTGGCTTTGCAGGTCATCCAGCGCTTCGCGATTGAAGCGCAGGATGTCGCGCAGCATGCCCCAGAAACTGGGCGACAACAGATTGCTGCGCTGGGCGAACAGGCTATTGAGGTTGTTACCGTTGTATTCGGTGCGGCTTTTTGGATCGGTCACTGAAAAACTCATTTCGGTGGGCTTGAACCCGACCCCGAGGGTTTCCAGCAGGCGAATGAAATTCGGATACGTCCAGTCATTGAACACAATGAAACCGGTATCGATGGCGTACTCGCGACCGTTGACCTGCACATCCACCGTATGGGTGTGACCGCCAATCCAGTCCGCCGCCTCGAACACCGTGATCTCGTGCGAGCGGTTAAGCAGGTAAGCGCTGGTCAGGCCAGCAATGCCGCTGCCGATGATGGCGATCTTCATCGCGCGTCCTTGGCCGGAGCGCGCGCCATGCGTTTACCCAAAGCCAGTTGCAGGCGCGTCGGCAACAGCGACAACAGGCGCAGGATCAGAATGAAGGGTGCGGGGAAGGCGATTTCCAGCGGACGGCGGCTACGCTGCAGGCGTTCGGCGATGTGCTTGCCGGCTTTTTCTGCCGACCAGCGCATGGGCATGGCGAAGTCGTTTTTGGCCGTCAACGGCGTATCGACGAAGCCTGGGCTGACCACGGTAACATCGATATTTTCCTGGGCCAGATCGACGCGCAGTGACTCGAACAGATAACGCAAGCCAGCCTTGGACGCGCCGTAAGCTTCGCTGCGGGTCAACGGCATAAAGGTCACCGAACTGCAAACGCCCACCAGATGCGGCTCGCGGCCATGCCGCAGCAACAGCAGCGCTTCCTGCACGCAATAGGAACTGGCCAGCAGATTGGTGCGGATTACCCGTTCGAACAGCGCGGCGTCGTAATCACTGCTGTCGATGTATTCGCAGGTGCCAGCGTTGAGGATGGCAGTGTCCAGCGCACCCCAGACCTGATTGATCCGGTCGCCGATGGCCGTGACTTGCTGGCCGTCGGTGACATCGCCCGGGACCAGCAGCACCTGTCGGGGATAACGACTGTCCAGGTCTTCAAGGGGCTTGACGGTGCGGGCGGTCAGCGCCAGCAAATGCCCGTCCTTGAGCAGTTGCTCGGCCAGTGCCAGGCCAATGCCGCTGCTGGCGCCAGTCAGCCAGATGCGGCGCGCGTTCGGATGGGTCATGCCAGTCTCCCTTTCAGCCATGAAATACCGCGACCCATGATGGGCAGGTGCTCGTAAAGCAAAGCGCCGGCATCGAAGTAGTCGCGATGTTGATAAACCTTGTCCCGCCAGAGCAGGTGCGAGCAGCCGTCGACGCGAATCAGGCGACCTTTCGCCAGACGCGGATGTGCATAGCTCATGGTCCAGCGCAGATACCCGCTGCCGGTTGCCACTTCATCGAAGCCGTAAAAGTCGAAATGCAGCTGGGTGACATTGGCGTACAGCTGGGCGAAGTAATCCTGCATGTTCGCAAGGCCGTGGATCTTGTGCAGCGGGTCGGTGAACACCACGTCGTCGCTGTACAAAGTGCCGAGTCGCTGCAGGCTGTTTTTATCCAGCGCCGCAAAGTCATGGGCAAAACGCCGCAGGAAATCACTCATGGCTTGCCTCGGCCGCAGGTTGACGATGGGGCAGGGCCTTGAACGCAGCCAGGGCACGGGCACGGCTGCTGCGCAGGTCGACGATGGGCTTCGGATACTCAGCCACACCAAACAGACCGCCAGATGCTGCGGGGTCATGTACTTCCTTTTTGTTCAGCCCGGCCAGCTCCGGCAGCCAGTGCTTAAGGAACAGGCCTTCAGGGTCGAACTTTTCCGACTGGGCCAGCGGGTTGAAAATCCGGAAATACGGCGATGAATCGGTGCCGGTGGAAGAACTCCACTGCCAGCCACCATTGTTCGCGGCCAGATCGCCATCGATCAGGTGCTGCATGAAGAAACGCTCGCCTTCACGCCAGTCGATCAGCAGGTTCTTGGTCAGGAACATCGCCACCACCATGCGCAGCCGGTTATGCATCCAGCCGGTTTCCAGCAATTGGCGCATGGCCGCATCAATGATCGGCAGGCCGGTGCGGGCTTGTTGCCAGGCCGCCAGCTCTTGCGGGGCGTCGCGCCATTTCAGCGCTTCGGTTTCCGGACGAAATGCCCGATGCCGCGAGACGCGCGGGTAACCGACCAGAATGTGTTTGTAGAATTCACGCCAGAGCAGCTCGTTGATCCAGGTGACTGCGCCGACGCTGCCGGTTTCGAATTCGCCGTGGTTGCTGATCAATGCTGCATGCAGACACTGACGCGGGGAAATCACCCCGGCCGCGAGATACGCCGATAGCTGGCTGGTGCCGGGCTTGGCCGGAAAGTCGCGTTCGCTGCGGTAATAGTCGATCTGGGCGTCGCTGAAGGCTTGCAAGCGCCGTTGCGCCTCGTCTTCGCCTGCAGGCCACAAGGCTTGCAGCGCGGCACTTGGGCTCGCGAAACCTTCAACCTGAGTCGGCACCGAATCACTGACGATGTTCAGCGTCTGCTGTTTGTGCGGCGCATGAATCAGGCGCGGCATCGCCTGATGCATCCGCGCGTAACAGACCTTGCGGAACTGGCTGAACACCTGGAAATAGTTGCCGGTCTTGGTCAACACAGTGCCGGGCTTGAAAAACAATTGATCCAGATAACTGCGCCAGTGGACGCCGTCCTGCTCGAGGGCGTTCGCCACGGCCAGATCGCGGCGGGTTTCGTTGATGCCGTATTCCTCGTTGGCATGCACGCGTTCGATGTGCAGTTCGCGGCAGACCTGGCGCAACACGTCCGGCGCCTGATCCCACGTGTCCGCGTGGCGAATCAACAACGGTACGTTCAACCCGGCCAAGGCTTGTTCCAGTTCCACCAGGTTGCGCAACCAGAAATCCACTTTGCACGGCGCGTCGTCATGCTGCCGCCATTGCTCGGGGCTGATCAGGTACACGGCCACTGTCGGACCCTGCTCCATGGCAGCGGTCAGTGCAGTGTTGTCGTGAATGCGCAAATCACTGCGCAGCCAAAGCAGTTGCATGGTCATTCCTTAAATAAGCCCGAGTTCTTGCAAAGCGGTTTGCGCGCCAAGCGGACCTTCCGCGAGGGTCAGGCCTTCGATGCGGGTCGGCGCCACGTTGAGTTCGTTGTAATGAATGCGCACGGCCGATCCGGCGAGCAGCGCGGGGCAGGTGATATTGGCGAGCAGCTTGGGCAGCTGGCTGATGTTCAAGGCCTTGCTCGAATACAGCAGCACCGCGCGCGGTTCGAGCAGATCACTGGCCAGGGCCAGCTCGCCGACCGGGAGCGGCCAGTCGAACACTTCAACCGCGCAGTCGTTGCTGCTCACCAGCCAGGCCGTCAGCCACAAATGAGGTTCCAGAGGCAGATCGGAATGGTTGACCAACAACACCGGTGCGCCGCTCAGCTGGCGATTGTTGTGGTAGATCCGCGCTCCGAGCTTGCTGCGCAGCCAGGAATAAAAGAACGCGCGCTCCATCTGCCCGCCGAACTGCCCTTGCCAGCGGCATTCCAGCTCCGCCAGTAGCGGCAGCAGCAGCTGTTGGCACAGCGTGCGCGGCGGATACAGCGACATCGCCTGGTTGAACACGTCGTCGACCCGGCGTTCGGCCAGTTCGCCGATGTGGGTTACCAGGGTTCGCCGCAAGGCTTCCCAATCGTTGCCCGGCACGCTGGCGTCTGGCTGGCGACTGTCGATCAGGTGCTTGACCTGGCTGACCGAAACGCCACGGTTGAGCCAGGTCAGAATGTTCATGACCCGCAGTACGTGATACTCGGAGTACAGCCGATGCCCCTTGGGCGTGCGATGCGGGACGATCAACCCATAGCGGCGTTCCCAGGCGCGCAACGTGACGGCGTTGACGCCGGTTTGTCGGGCAACCTCACGAATCGGCAGCCAGCCACTTTCAAGCTCGGGCTCGGCTGCACTTTCGTGATCGGGAGGAGGGATTTCATTCATGGTTCAGATCGCATTCCGCAGGCTGAGGTTTTCCGGATGGGGCTGCATGTACACCTGCAGCGCCACATAGGGATCGGGGTGTTGGCGGAAGTGATGCTTGAGCAACGTCAGCGGTACGATCAGCGGCACGATGCCTTGATGGTATTGAGTGATCAGCTGCTGGATTTCCTGCTTGTCGGCGGCGCTGATGGTCTGTTTCAGGTAGCCGGTCAGGTGCTGCAGGACATTGGTGTGGGTGCGGCGGGTGGCGCATTTTTTCAGGGCGCTCATCAGGTCGCCGAAATACTGCGCCGCGATGTCATTCGGGTCGCTGCGGCCCATGTCGCCGAGCAGCTTGCCCAGTGCCTTGTACTGCACCGGATCATTGGCCATCAGCTGATATTTATATCGCGAGTGAAATTCGGTCAGGCTGCGTCGGGTCAGCCCGGCCTTGAGCAGTTCGTGCCAGGCGGCGTAGGCGAACACGCGAGTGATGAAGTTTTCCCGCAGCACCGGGTCGTTGAGGCGCCCGTCTTCTTCCACCGGCAAGTTGGGGTGACGCGCGCAGAAAGCCTGGGCATAGATGCCGCGCCCGCCGCCATCGACCGGTGCGCCGTTTTCCCGGTAGACCTTGACCCGCTCCAGGCCGCACGAAGGCGACTTCTGCATGAAGATATAGCCGCTGATGTCGTCCAGTTCGGTGGCCATCTGCACACCGTAATCGGCCAACGCCTGGGTGACGTTCAGTTCGCGATTGACGCTGCCCAGCGCCTGAGGATTTTCCGCGTCGCCCACCAACCGAATCGGTTCACGGGGAATGCCCATGCCGATGGCGACTTCAGGGCAGGCCGGCACGAACTCGAAATATTCGGTCAGTGCACGGGTACACAGCTGAGATTCTTTATGACCGCCATTGAAACGCACCTCCGCGCCCAGCAGACAGGCGCTGATGCCGAGCTTCGGTTTATGAACTGCGGGCGTGGTCATGGCGAAACCTCTGATCAGGACTTATACAGATTTAAGTCTCTGTACAACTTCAGCTCATCATAGGTTCGCGTTTGTACAAGTCAAATTATTTGTACAGGTTTTGTAGGGGGGGGCGGGATGGCGGATAGATTTACTTCCAGCCCATCCGCCACGCGTCCTCATTCTGCAAGGTTTGCCACGCCAGGCGCTCGTTGCGTTGCGTCAGCACGGCCTGCAATTCGATCTCCAGCACCGTGCCTGCTTCATCGCGAAACAGTTCGGTGACCAGAAAGTGTTTTTCCCGGTTGACCGGCTGTGCTGCTGTCCACTTCGACAGCAGCAGCTTGGCGGGGTTGAGTCGGTTCAATCGAGGTGCTCCATCAGGCGTCGTGCCGCTTCCTGGCCGCTGAGCCAGGCGCCTTCGACGCGTCCGGACAGGCACCAGTCGCCGCAGACATAGATGCCCAGATCGGAGTCGGACAACGCGCCCCATTCATGAGCGCTGGCAGGACGCGCGTACAACCAGCGATGGGCCAGGCTGAAGCTCGGTGCGGGCACTGCGCAGCCGATCAGCTCGGCAAACGCGCCATGCAGATGCTCGATGACGGTTTCTTTGGGCATGTCCAGATGCTGTTTACTCCAGCTGCTGGTCGCATGTAACACCCAGGTATCCAGCGTCACGGCGCGGCCCGGTTTGCTGCGGTTGCGCGCCAGCCAGTCCAGCGGACTGTCCTGCACGAAGCAGCCTTCCAGCGGGGTGTCCAAAGGTTTGCTGAACGCCAGGGCGACGGCCCAGGTCGGGTCCATTTTCACCCCGGCGGCCACGCCTGCGAGTTTCGGCGCAGCAGCCAGCAGCGTGGTTGCCTGAGGGGCCGGCGTAGCGATCACCACATGACTGAACGGGCCATGACTCTGGCCTTCGGCGTCCTGCAGATTCCAGTGGTGTTCGCCCTGAAATACTTCAGTGATGCGGCAGGAAAACGTCACAGGCAGATCGCCAAGCATGGCGCGGGTGATCGCACTCATGCCAGGTTTGCCGACCCAGCGCACTTGCTCGTCCGGGGACGGGCTGAGCTGGCCTGCATGAAAGTTGTAGAGCGAAGGCGTCCACTGCTCAACACAGCCCTGGGCTTGCCATTGCTGAACAGCAGCCATGAAGCGGCGGTCGCGAGCAGTGAAATACTGGGCGCCCATGTCGAGCGAGCCTGCATCACTGCGCTTGCTGGACATCCGTCCGCCACTGCCGCGGCTTTTGTCGAAAAGATGTACGGAATGCCCGGCGGCGTTGAGCGCCTGGGCGGCGGAGAGTCCGGCGATGCCGGTACCGATGATTGCGATAGGTACAGTCATAGGGGCCTCGTTACCTTGTCTGCACAGACTACGCCGTAGTTAAAACCTGTACAATATTGTTTTTTGGTATAACTTGCAGCGATCTGCTGTTCGCAGGCTGCTGACCTTGCTTGTACGGCTCAAGCTTAAGGTCGGGTGTTTCTCAAAGCCTTTTGTGGCGATGCGAACGGATAGTCCCGCTTCACGCTCCTCAGGTTTGGCCTATCGTTCAAGCACGGCCTTGGTTGATGAATTCAAGGGTCCTGAAAAATAGACTACGCAATAGCCCCGAACGCCACGCAAGGAAACCTGCCATGCACATATTGCTGACCGGCGGTACTGGTTTGCTAGGACGTCAGCTCTGCCGACTCTGGCAAAAACAGGGTCACCAACTCACTGTCTGGAGTCGACGCCCCAGGGAAGTCACGCGTTTGTGTGGCGATTCGGTGCGGGGCATTGCGCATCTCAACGACCTGGGCGAAGAGCCGGTGGATGCGGTGATCAACCTGGCTGGCGCACCGATTGCGGACCGGCCCTGGACCCGCAAGCGCAAGGTGCTGTTGTGGGACAGCCGCATCGGGCTGACCGAACAATTGCTGGCCTGGCTGGAGCGTCGCGAGCAAAAACCTCCGCTGATGATCAGTGGTTCGGCCGTGGGTTGGTATGGCGACGGCGGCGAGCGTGAACTGGACGAGACCGCGCAACCGGTCAAAGAAGATTTCGCCAGCAAGCTGTGCGGCGCGTGGGAAGAAACCGCGCAGCGGGCGGAGGTTTTGGGCGTTCGCGTGGTGCTCATTCGCACCGGTCTGGTGCTGTCCAATGAAGGTGGTTTTCTGCAGCGGTTGTTGTTGCCCTTCAAGCTGGGCATGGGCGGGCCGATTGGCGGCGGTCGGCAGTGGATGCCGTGGATTCATATTCAGGATCAAATTGCCGCAATAGATTTTCTGTTAACAAAAGATGACGCCCGGGGTCCGTATAATGTCTGCGCGCCATTACCGGTGCGCAATCGTGAATTCGCCAGGATCCTCGCCGGCGTGCTGCATCGCCCGGCGTTCATGCCGCTGCCTGGCATTGCCCTGAAACTGTTGATGGGCGAACTGTCGGTGCTGCTGCTGGGTGGCCAAAAGGCTCGCCCGACGCGGCTTGAAGCGGCTGGTTTTACCTTTCGATTTACCGAACTGCCCGCAGCCCTCGACGATTTGCTGGGCCGCCACTGAAATAGGATGTTGCATGACCGATCACGCGTTGTTGCTGGTCAATCTGGGTTCTCCGGCCTCCACTTCGGTGGCGGACGTGCGCAGTTACCTCAATCAATTTCTCATGGACCCTTACGTTATCGACCTGCCGTGGCCGGTTCGTCGGTTGCTGGTGTCGCTGATCCTGATCAAGCGCCCCGAGCAGTCGGCGCACGCGTACGCCTCGATCTGGTGGGATGAAGGTTCGCCGCTGGTGGTGCTGAGCAAGCGCCTGCATCAGGCCATGACCAAGGAGTGGGCGCACGGCCCGGTGGAATTGGCCATGCGTTATGGCGAGCCTTCCATTGAAACGGTACTGACGCGCTTGGCCGGTCAAGGCATCAAAAAGGTCACGCTGGCACCGCTGTATCCGCAGTTTGCCGACAGCACGGTGACCACTGTTATCGAAGAAGCCAAACGCGTCGTGCGCAGCAAAGGCATGAAGATGCAGTTCTCGGTCCTGCAGGCGTTTTACGACCAGCCGGAATACCTCGACGCGTTGGTAGAGAACGTTCGCCCGCATTTACAGCAGCCACATGATCACCTGTTGCTGAGCTTTCATGGCTTGCCGGAGCGTCACTTGCTCAAGCTTGATCCGACGCGCAGTCATTGCCTGAAAGGTCCGGATTGCTGCATGACCGCGCCGCCGGAAGTGCTGGCAACCTGTTATCGCGCTCAATGCATTCAGTCTGCCGCAGCCTTCGCCAAGCGCATGGGCATCGCCGATGGCAAATGGTCGGTATCGTTCCAGTCCAGGCTAGGCCGGGCGAAATGGATCGAACCCTACACCGAGGCCCATCTTGAAGAACTGGCCGCGCAGGGCGTGAAGAAGCTGCTGGTGATGTGCCCGGCGTTCGTCGCCGACTGCATCGAAACCCTGGAAGAGATTGGTGATCGCGGCGCTGAACAGTTCAAGGCGGCGGGAGGGGAGGAGCTGGTGTTGATTCCGTGCCTGAACGACGATCCGAACTGGGCGGCGGCGCTGAACCGCTTGTGCGAGCGGGCGCCGTTGATGTTGTAGGACCCGTAGGACTCGTAGAACCGGCCGTAGAACCGGCCGTAGGACCGGCTTCAGCCGGGAGAACATTCTCCCGGCTGAAGCCGGTCCTACGGTTTAATGCCACATCCTACGGTTTAATGCCACGCCCGACGGATCAATGCCGTGCCCTACGGCAATTGATCATCCAGATGCTTGTTCTTCCAGCTGTCATTGCCCGGCAGCAGCAGGTTCAGCGCTATCGCGGTCACGGCGCACAGGGAAATCCCCTTGAGGCCGAAATCGTCGGGGCCGTTGCCGGTGCCGATCAACACGCCGCCGATACCGAACACCAGCGTCACCGAGACAATCACCAGATTGCGCGCTTCGGCCAGATCGACCTTGTGACGAATCAGCGTGTTCATGCCCACGGCTGCAATCGAGCCGAACAGCAGGCAGAGAATCCCGCCCATTACCGGCACCGGAATGCTCTGCAGCAGCGCGCCGAATTTGCCGATGAATGCCAGGCTGATGGCAAAGATCGCCGCCCAGGTCATGATCTTCGGGTTGTAGTTCTTGGTCAGCATCACCGCGCCGGTCACTTCGGCATAGGTGGTGTTGGGTGGCCCGCCGAACAGACCGGCTGCCGTGGTGGCGATGCCGTCGCCCAGCAAGGTGCGGTGCAAGCCCGGCTTCTTCAGATAATCACGTCCGGTCACGCTGCCGACTGCGATCACCCCGCCGATATGCTCGATGGCCGGAGCCAGCGCCACCGGCACGATGAACAGAATCGCCTGCCAGTTGAATTCCGGAGCGGTGAACGCGGGCAACGCCAACCAAGGTGCAGCGGCGATTTTCGCGGTGTCGACGACGCCGAAATAAAACGCCAGGGCGAAACCCACCAGGACGCCGGAAATGATCGGCACCAGACGAAAAATCCCTTTGCCGAACACCGCCACGATCAGCGTGGTCAGCAGCGCGGGCATGGAAATCCACATGGCGATCTTGTAGGGAATCAGTTCCGCGCCATCGCCGGACTTGCCCATCGCCATGTTGGCGGCGATGGGCGCCATGGCCAGGCCGATGGAAATAATCACCGGGCCGATGACCACCGGCGGCAGCAGGCGGTCGATGAAACCGGTGCCTTTGATCTTCACCGCCAGGCCGAGGAAGGTGTAGACGAAGCCCGCCGCCATGATCCCGCCCATGGTCGCGGCCAGGCCGAACTGGCCCTTGGCGAGGATGATCGGTGTGATGAAGGCAAAGCTCGATGCCAGGAAAACCGGCACCTGCCGCCCGGTCACCAGTTGGAACAGCAACGTGCCCAGGCCTGCAGTAAACAGTGCGA